>OFFZ01001953.1_pt1 | contig 11136 bp, 5 predicted proteins | sample 1521631 | NCBI WGS metagenome assembly OFFZ01 (sample SAMEA3504102, study PRJEB24116) | mouse gut metagenome | biome: mouse gut; feature: mouse-associated habitat; material: faeces | place: Denmark | collected 2011 | reverse complement strand
TGACCCCACATTGATGTTCACCAATGCAGGTATGAACCAGTTCAAAGACATTATTCTGGGCAACCACCCTGCCAAGAACAAAAGAGTGGCGGACTCACAAAAATGTTTGCGCGTAAGCGGCAAGCACAATGACCTGGAAGAAGTGGGACACGACACCTACCACCACACCATGTTCGAGATGCTGGGCAACTGGTCTTTCGGAGATTACTTCAAGAAAGAGGCCATCGGCTGGGCATGGGAATATCTGGTAGATGTACTGAAAATTGACCCGAAAGACCTGTACGCCACCGTATTCGAAGGAAGTCCCGAAGAAGGACTGGAACGGGACAACGAGGCCGCTTCTTACTGGGAACAATTCCTGCCGAAAGACCATATCCTAAACGGAAACAAGCACGACAACTTTTGGGAAATGGGCGATACAGGTCCCTGCGGCCCATGCTCTGAAATCCATATCGACTCACGTTCGGAGGAAGAAAAGGCTCAAATCCCCGGCAGCCAGCTGGTAAACAAGGATCATCCGCAAGTAATCGAAATCTGGAACCTCGTATTCATGCAGTTCAACCGCAAAGCGGACGGCTCACTGGAAGGCCTTCCCGCCAAAGTGATCGATACCGGCATGGGATTCGAGCGCCTGGTACGCACCCTGCAAGGCAAAACATCCAACTATGACACCGATGTGTTCCAACCAATTCTGAAAGCCATCGCCGAAATGGCAGGAACCACTTACGGACAGGACAACCAGAAAGATATCGCCATGCGCGTTATCGCCGACCACATCCGTACCATCGCGTTCTCCATCACCGACGGCCAGTTGCCCGGCAACGCAAAGGCCGGTTATGTCATCCGCCGTATCCTCCGCCGTGCCGTCCGCTACGGATATACTTTCCTGGGACAGAAACAAGCATTCATGTACAAGCTGCTGCCTGTATTGATTGCAAACATGGGCGAGGCCTATCCGGAACTGAACGCACAGAAAACATTGATCGAGAAAGTGATCAAAGAAGAAGAAGAATCCTTCCTGCGCACCTTGGAGACAGGGATCCGTCTGCTGGACAAGACAATGAACGACGCCAAAGCTGCCGGAAAAAAAGAAATCAGCGGTGTGGATGCCTTTACATTATATGACACCTTCGGCTTCCCCCTCGACCTGACGGAACTGATACTCCGCGAAAATGGCATGACCGTAAACGAAGCTGAGTTCAACGCCGAAATGCAGAAGCAAAAAGAACGCGCACGCAATGCGGCAGCCGTCGAGACCGGCGACTGGATCACTCTGAAGGAAGGTGACACCCGCTTCGTGGGATATGACTTTACCGAATATGAAACCAACATCCTACGCTACCGTCAGATCAAGCAGAAAAACCAGACACTCTACCAAATCGTGCTGAGCGACACTCCGTTCTATGCCGAAAGTGGTGGACAAGTAGGCGATACGGGGGTGATCGTAAGCGAATTCGAAACCATTGAAATCATTGATACCAAGAAGGAAAACAACCTTCCCATCCATATCACCAAGAAACTGCCCGAACACCCGGATGTTCCGATGATGGCTTGTGTGGACACGGAAAAGCGTGCCGCCTGTGCAGCCAACCACTCTTGCACCCACTTGCTGGACGAAGCGTTGCGCCAAGTGCTGGGTACTCACGTAGAGCAGAAAGGTTCTTTAGTGACTCCCGAGTCCTTGCGTTTCGACTTCTCCCACTTCCAGAAAGTGACCGACGAGCAGCTTCGTGAAGTGGAACATCTGGTAAATGCTAAAATACGCGAGAACATCCCTTTGACGGAATACCGCAATCTCCCTATCGAAAAGGCGAAGGAACTGGGTGCTATTGCTTTGTTCGGCGAAAAGTACGGTGATGAGGTGCGCGTTGTCCAGTTCGGCAACTCCATTGAATTCTGCGGAGGTACGCATGTTCCCGCCACAGGCAAGATCGGTATGGTCCGCATCATCAGCGAAAGCTCCGTTGCTGCCGGTGTGCGCCGAATCGAGGCTATCACGGGCGCCAAGGTGGAAGAACTGATGGATACGGTTCAAGATACGCTGAATGACCTGAAGGCATTGTTCAACAACGCTCCCGACCTGAAAATAGCTATCCGCAAGTATATTGACGAAAATGCAGGATTGAAGAAGCAGGTGGAAGAGTTCATGAAAGAAAAGGGCGCCGCACTGAAAGCCAGACTGGTAGAGAATGCCAAAGAAATAAATGGTGTGAAAGTGGTGAAAGCCATCATTCCGATGTCTGCTGATGTGGTGAAAGATATTGCTTTCCAGCTGAAAGGTGAGATTCCCGCCAATCTGTTCGTTGTAATAGGCAGTGTAGACAATAACAAGCCGATGCTGACTGTAATGATTAGCGAAGACCTGGTAAAAGCCGGACAGAATGCAGGCAAACTGGTTCGTGAAGCAGCCAAACTGATTCAAGGCGGCGGCGGAGGCCAGCCTCACTTCGCAACGGCAGGCGGTAAGAATCCTGATGGTCTGAATGCGGCTGTTGACAAGGTATTGGAACTGGCTGCTCTGTAAACCCCGACCGGTTTCTTTGCACCTGCCGGCAGGTATATAGTACAATGTATGGCTGATTTCATTCTTTATCCCGCTCTGTTTGTTGTCTCACCCAGGTGACTTGGGCTCTTCACCTAGGTGGAATGGGCTTTTCACCTAGGTGACCAGGGCATTTCACCTAGGTGAGACAACAAACGGAAGCGGATGATTCAATGAATTCCAATAAGTGAGGAGCTATACCCATACAGCCCCTCTCGTCAATATACAACAAAGAATGTATTATAGTTGCTCAATCTCCTCGTCAGAGAACCCTGTAGCTTGTGAAATGAGAGCAACTGCCACTCCCAATTGTTTTAGATTACGGGCATTTTCTCTTTTTTCTTCTTCTCTCCCTTCTGCCCTGCCTTCTTCACGTTCGGTATTGATATTATCACGCAGAATGACAATATTATCCAAGTGACGGTAGTAAGCTGCCAGTTCATCCTTGGTCATGCTGTCCGGTTTCAACCTCTCACGGGCCTCTTCAAGGCCGGGAGCTGTGGCGGTGGAAGGAATCTCCCCGGTATTCAGGTAGTAGATCCATTCTTCCAGAGGACTTTTGGCCACCCGGTTGAAACCGTTCACTTTCAGGATATAGTATTCGGGATATAGCCGGCTGACCGTATCCACCTTGCTAACTTTGTCATAGCTTTCTCCCCTATTGATATATTCGGTTACCAGCTTGGAAGTACCGAACAACATACGTTGGAAATAGGCATACTCATTATTGAATTTACCAAACCGGAGATTTTTTGCGGAAATAATACCCCCTTCATCTTCCGTCCGGTTACGGATTATCCCACCACAGAAAGGGACTTAAGCCTATGAACAAGCATGCGGCATCATCGGACGAAGTGACGAGGGTGTCACCGGACGGATGATGCCGCAGCCTGTATAAAGACAAACGGGGTTATGCTTTACCGTGTACCGGCACCATGCTGATGGTCGCGGACAGGACGCAATGTAAAGCCGTAAGCGTTGTTTGTGGGATAAATATTGCCGACAGGATGTTCTTTTTTGGTTTTGTTTCTATAATCAATAGAGAACAACAAGCAACTAGAAGTTTCAATTTTCGTATCGTTGTTTCTGGAGCAAACAAAACCAGAAGTTGCGATAAACGTCAATTTGGAATGAGCCGGCCATGTTCCTGCCTCCACTTTACGTTCCCTTATTCCCATATCTCTTAATCCTGTAGCAGGAAACTCAAATTCTTTTTTATTAGCATCTTTTATCTTCCAAAGTATCGTTCTACCATCTACCTCCTCTGTTTTCAATTCACCATGCAAATCTGCTATACCTATCTTATCATGGCCTCCATATTTTTTCGAGAATGCAGAGAAAGCAGTAGGAGGCGGAATCTTGTACCCGGCTGGAGACGGATCGTATATTGTTTTAAAAACATATATATTATTAGGGAAATTAGGTGCTTCGTCTGTGCCATTTATCCCATTTTGATTTAACTGTGAATTCCAAAAATTCATAATAGTCTGTTGATCATAGGCTTGGGTACCATCATGCCAATGACGTCGCAAACGATTATCTACACCACCATTATCAGTATCAGATTGAGGGCGTTTATGTATAAAAAACTCATTAGGATATTTGATACCATCACCTATAGGCCTGCCACTTTCCGATGCAGTAAATCTATACTGCTTAGTAGAATAAAACATTTTATTTAACATGTCCAATTCTTCTGAATAAGCACCGTTTCCTATGACTTCACTATTATATACCCCCGGTAGCATCGGGTCTTTACGTCCCCATTGATAATATGTATTATCTCCAGCTATAGATGCTACTATCTCCGGCTGAACAAAGGTAAATACTCCCTCATCAGGTTGAGGTATTCCGGCTGATTCACTTCCAAAGTTTTTTACTATTTGTGAACTACCATCGGGCATAGTCACCTTAAAACGCACATAAATATTTCTTGCTTCATTCGTACCATGAGAATCGCAATAACCTAGATTACAAGGTGCGAACCAGAAATTTTGACCTTCCTCATTTTCAGAGCTTGCCATCTGAGGGGTGCTCCAATCACTAGAAGTAACCCATATATGCCAACTCCATAAAATATTACTGCTATCATCGCGCACGGCAATCACAGCATTACCTTGGTTTATAGTTTCTTTACCTATGTAAAAACCGACCCATTGTTCGCCGTTTTGTTCTATCAATTTAACATCAGCCACAAGATCTGGACTATCCTGCCATACAATTACAGCATCTTTTACATTATCAATTTTCCCACTTGTTACATTTTGATTGTTATGATTCTTAAAATTTTTAAGAATAAAACCTTGTACATTTGGATCTTCTTCTTTATGCTTGTCACTAGGCATATAAGTATAAGCCCTTTCATTATTGGCATCATTTCGATAAGTATTACCATAATAAGCTGGAAATTTATAATAACCAGAAGAATTCACAATATAACAATTGGCACTTTCCTTCTGGTCTGGAAAAAGAGAATTCTCCACCAAATCATAATATACCTCCTTAGTGCCCTTTTCTATCAAATTAAATTTTTGATTAAAAGTTTGAAAGATCGGCTGCGGAGACAAATGAATAGCCCCTTTTTTATACGAATCAGTCCTATTGGACCGAACTTCTTCCGAAGATGCAGAAATCCAATTTCCCTTCGTCCAAGTTTGTTGTTCATCAACTGAATACTCTATAGAAAAAGATTCAAGTCCAGGTACTGTTACTTCATTTCCCGTACTCTCTCGTATCACCTGCACAGATGCGCTTATTTCCACACCTGACAAATATCCGCTGACAGGAAAATAAGCATTCTTTTCTTCATTTGTCATTTCCTCACCATAAACTGATTCATTAGGATTCAAGGGATCATCAGCTTCTTTAAATCCTCCATTCGGCAAAACATCCCTGTTTATCTTCCAAGTAACCACCGGCTTCACCACTATTCCTGTGGAATTAATGGAATAGGTAACCATTTTACCCATAGGCCATTCTCCTGTAAGGTTGGCAGTCAAAGTCCACTTGGTTTTGGAGAATTCATCAGTAAACACCACGGTCAGTTTAGCCCCTTCTAATTTCTGGGGAATCATCATGAAAGTATACTCGTCCTTCACAATCGGCATATCCTTGTCCTGATACATACCACTCCCTTTTCCTGTATCCGTGTCCGGTTCTTCATTGGTTGCGTCCGGTTTACTGTCATTACCCAATGTCACAACAAACTCTCTCTTTTTATCATCACCTTGGGGAATAGTCCAACCCTCAGCTCCTATCTGATACGTTCCTTCACCATAAACGCCTGAAATGGTGACGCTCTTTATAGTGCCTTTCAACATCTCCTCACCGGTCTTTATGGTGACAGCGGTCAGTGCGTGGCTGAATGTCAAATGCGCACATTGAGAACCGTCCCCCGCATAGGTATCATGTGCGGTCATCAGGTCAATCTGCTTCGTTACGTCACTGGGCACTGTATAAGCCAATACAGGTCTATTGTCCTCCCCTACAGAATAAGAGAAGGAAAGTTCCTGTTCACCGGCCGGCGCATTCTCATCTCCTTCGCCAGCCGGCTCTTCTGCCGGAGGAAGGACGGGTGATGATTTGCCTATCCGGGGAGAGTAGGCATAAAAGGCTATTTGGCCTTTGCCGGGCCACTGCCACAATGTTTCAGTCTGCGGCATCCATACGCCGTTAGTGCCCTTCTTCACCTCCATATTTTCATAAGAGGTCTTTTCCGTACCGCCTTCCGTCCATGACGCGCCCTCGGTTCCGAAGGCGAAAAGGCCGAAAGTGCCAGGAAAATTCTGAGTATCCACCGGAGTGCCACGACTTATTACGCCGGAAGCCGCCGTATCAGCGGCGGCTTCCGAAATTTCAGTAACAAGATACAATGGCTTTCCTCCATCGGAACGGGTCATTCGCTTTATGCTGATATCGCTTTGCCCTGCGGCGGAACATGCAGCCTGTCCGCCGGTCCAACTGGCCGGCACTTCCACCTCGAACGTCAGGTAGGGGGAGATTCCCTGCCCGTACTTGTCGAACGTATCGTCCACGCAAGACGACAGGACACAAGCAGCAGCGCATATCCACCCACCGATAGTGCGGAAGGATGCCGGACGAAATATAGAGAAAGTTCTCATCATGGTCTGTTATGTTGGTTCTTGTTGTTGGTATTCTTATTTCATGGATGGTGATTCAACATCTTCCGCCTCTGTCCACTCTTCTACCTCCACAGTAAAGGAAATAGGCTCTTGTACTACCGGATGACCTGGCTCAATATCTGGGGTTTCTTTCCCTCCATCCGGTAATTCAGGGTCTGTAGGAGGAAGAATACCACCACCACTGCCATTATAAAAGAAATCAAGCTTATAGATGTATTTCTTACCCGACTTCCATTTGCCATCTGGCGCTGTAATAGGAACACAAGTATATCCGTATGCGTCTTCATCATATGCACCACCTTCAGGTTGGGGATATAACTGATGATGATGATATGATTGGTCATTGGCATCCTGAACAAAAGCATCATCAGTAGCACCATGATTAATGTATGATCCTTTATGATGTGATTCTATACGGCATAACATTACTATATAGACCCCCTTATTGTCCATATCCTCATTCAATGCTACAATATCCTGTGGAAGCATCATCAGGCTATTTCCTTTTTTCGCTCCTTTTTCTTCATTGGTATACTCAGCCAGCAATCCTTGGTAAGTATCTGATAATTGTATTGCATCTGAAAATGATTCGCCATAAAGCAATTTTGAGGGGTTGCTGTCAAATTTCCAGCTCATGTAATTGTTTTCCGATGCTTTTGAATCATACCACAAACTACCTTCACTGTTCAAGTTTGCAATCCAAGCACTTTTTATTTTCACATGCTTGTTACCATCTCCACATTTAGCTCTTACTTCCACTTGCGACAACGCATGATGGAACTTCAACGGTACTGCTCCACTCGTTTTTTTAGATTTTGTATATGCTACAACTAAATCCTTCTGCTCAGAGGGCTCTTTATCGGGAGAAAAGTGTGAAAAATGCAAAGTACCACCATCATGCGTAGGTTCTCCAACCTTATCAGGGCCATAGGCCCAGAATTCTATTTCCTCTACTTTATCAGGCCACATGATTTCACTTTCCAATTTATATATGCCTGTTGAATTATCTTCACTTGCTTTTATTGCCAATTTATGGTCTATAAATGGAGTGTCACCTTTCGGAACCATTTCAGCATGCACACGAAAACTTTCCAAATCGGCCACTCCATTTATCACCTGGGCGCGTGACGCCCCCACCTTGGTAGTAAACGTAATCTTCTCGCCCTGATAAGCCTCTTTCAACTCGTCGTTTGAACAAGAGACAAATGTCATGGAGAGCATCGCAACCATTCCTGCTAATTTAATCTTTTTGCTCATAATCTGTTGTTTTTTTGTTTATTGTTTTGCTTTAATTCATTCCAAGCTCTATCGTTATCTCCTCCCAACCCGAGATGGACGGGGACATTCCTTCTCCACCGCCCGAAGGAAGATTAATTTCGGCATCTATCACAACATGGATGGGTCCGGCATAGGAAGCGTCTTCACCCAGATGTATCTGATCGGTCACATCAAAATCGTAATATGTCTTGCCGGAAGTATAAACGGACAGGAAGTGTTGCCCCGTCTGCACCGGGCAATGGCCGAACACCCGGAAACGGGCCTCCAGCGTGTGATCGTCCGTGCGACGCAACGCAAACGGAACGGTAGCCGACATTCCCGAAGGCGCATTGTCCGCCAGGCGGAGTCCTTCCGCCATGCCAGTCAACGCCGCACTGACGCCCACCGCATCGGACATATTCTTGACATTGCGCAACTCCACCGTGCATTCCACCGCCATACGTGCCGGAGACAGGGTAACCGACTGTCCGGACACGCCCGCCTGCACCTCCAGGTATTCGCACCGTCCGCCCCACACATCGCCCACAGTTCCACGCACAGGGGCTTCACCGGTATCTCCCGGCCGGGGCGGCGCTCCCAGCGCCCCACGATCCATCGGTTCCAGAAGCGACTGCTCCAACGACACAATCTCGTAGCCGGCATAAGTATCTCCGCGCTCGTCCATTCTCTCTATGTCGTTATTGTGAAACAAAATTTTGTACTCGCCTGCGGGAACACGCACCTTTCCTCCCTTTATCAGACCGCGTCCGGTCTCTCCCTTACGGGCCGGAGAGAATTCGCACCGGTAGCATTGCCTGCCATCCTCCACCCGGAAGAACTGCACCACCATGGCTACAGGATCGGCATCTGGCGCATGGCTCCAGTCGAACACCACATCCACGTCCACCATGTGCGAATGGTTCATACACAGTTCCTTGTGATCGCACGAACATATCCCCAGCATACATGCCACCATTATGATAAGGTGTTTCATCGATCACCTCCTTTCCGCACGCTGCGTCCACCGATGTACCACACCAGCGACACTTCCGCCCGGGTGGGGCCGAACCATTCCTTACGGTGGGTGGAATCCCACACATAGCAGTCGTCCTCAGGACGATATTTCATATAATCGCCTTGCAGATAGCCCACTCCCAATGTGAAGTCGATATTGAAATGACGCCCCACAGGCAGTGAATACCCGTAGGACACGCCTGCCGCCCAGCTCCAGCGGTCTCCCATATAGCCGCGGCCGCCCCATTCCACATCATAGGTCAGCATCTGCCCGTATACCCCCACATGGTGTCCACACATCAGCGAACGAGATGTACGACGGGGGGAGAACCAGCGGCGCACCTCCACATCACCGCCATATACACGCCAAAAGCGGTGAGAGGTATTCCGGCTCCACCAGGCATACATCCAGTCAGCCCCCACAGACCAGCCGGATCCCAAAGATACCTCCAGCCCGATATTGGGCACGGCAACCGCATCATAAAGCATGTTGGTTTTTAACAAGACAACAGATTTCCGGTCCTCATTGCCACCCATCTCAGAAGAGGAAAGACGGGGTTGTCCGGATTGCCTTGGCATACATACAGAATCAAGACCCATACATCCATCATGGGCCGACATATTAAACCAGAGAAATAGCATCAAATGACACACAGCAAGCGTCCTTTGCACAGAATTCATAAGACTAATTTAATTAGCGTTAAACAGTGTTGTGCTTTTTTATGCAAAGGAAAATAAATAGAAAATATAAAGCAAGTATTTTAACCATTTTTTATTTTACTTCCGCTCATTCCATCTGCTCCTTCGGCCAGTTCACCAGATACAGGATTTCCGTAGCACGAGTGAAAGCCGTATACAGCCAACGGAAATAATCCGGAGTCAGCATATCCTCCGTCATATATCCCTGATCCAAAAAGACCCGTTTCCACTGGCCACCCTGTGCTTTGTGGCAAGTAACAGCATACGCATATTTCACTTGCAGAGCATTGTAATGAGGGTCAGCCTTCATTTTCTTCATCCGCTCACGCTTCACGGCAATATCGGCATAATCCTCCAATACCGAATAAAACAGTTTGTCGTTCAATTCCTTGGGCAATGCAGGCGTGTCGGTGTGCAAGGTATCCAACAACAGTTTCACCTCCAGTTCCATATCATCATAGTCGGGAAAAGCCAGCACCACATCGGCAAAACGAAAGCCGTACGCCTCGCGCGTACGGCGCACCCTGCGCACCACCGCTATGTCGCCATTGGCTATGAAATCCATCTCCTTGCAGCCCTCCGTCCAAAAATAATTGTTCTTCGCCACCATCAGCAGGTCGCCGCTGTTCAGTTCATCCTCACGATACAGAATGGTGTTCCTTATACCTCTATTATATATATTCGCCCGCTTATTGGAACGACAAACCACAATCGTTTCATCCATACCCGTCTGGCCGTAACAATCATTAATCACCTCGATCAACTCGCTACCGGAAACGGTCCGGATATCCGGAAACCCTTCCACACGGACAGAAGGCAAAGTAAAAAAATCCTCCTCGGAAATGTAACGTCGCAGTTCCGTCGCATTCCAAAGAATACCCGAGTCATGCATCTGGCGGACTACCTCTGTGAGCTGTGCCTCATATACTTCCATACCATACCCGCGCAACCTGTCGGCCGAAAGAGCCGGACTCTCCTCCTCTCCTACCGGAGGAAGCTGCGCCGTATCCCCTATCAACATCAGGCGGCAACCTGTCCCGCTATATACATATTGAATCAAGTCATCCAACAAACGGCCTGTACCAAAGACCGCCCCCGACAATCCGTCATTGGCGATCATCGATGCCTCATCCACAATAAACAAAGTATGCTGATGCAGGTTATCATCCAAAGAAAAGTTGTCCAGATCATTCGAAAAGTTACGCTGGCGGTAAATTTTCTTATGAATCGTATAGGCCGGATGCTGTGCATAATGCGAAAAAACTTTGGCCGCCCTGCCTGTCGGAGCAAGCAGGACACACTTTTGCTGTAACTGATCCAAGGTCTTTACCAATGCCCCGATAAGAGATGTTTTACCCGTTCCGGCATATCCCTTTAAGAGAAAAGCCGAGTCCGATTGGCGGGAAAAGAGAAAATCTGCTAAAAAATTAACAGCTTTTTCTTGCTCTAAAGTTGGTTTATATAGAAAATTTCCCTTAATTT
>OFFZ01001951.1_pt1 | contig 11143 bp, 8 predicted proteins | sample 1521631 | NCBI WGS metagenome assembly OFFZ01 (sample SAMEA3504102, study PRJEB24116) | mouse gut metagenome | biome: mouse gut; feature: mouse-associated habitat; material: faeces | place: Denmark | collected 2011 | reverse complement strand
TTCGGGCTGATCCTGAAAAACGACATCATATGGACGCTTCCCAAGGGAGCTTACGCCGTGATGCTGATACAGATCGGCTACGTCCTTCTGGGGCTGATCATGCTGCCCTTCCTTTACTACACTAACAGCTTCCTGATCAAGAGAAGGAAAAGGGAACTGGGACTGTACAGCGTACTGGGACTGGAGAAAAAACACATCGGCATTATGATGCTCTGGGAAAGCCTGTTCCTCTACTGCATCGTGATGGTGGGGGCCATCGCCCTGGGACTTTTGTTTTCCAGGCTGATCTTCCTGCTCCTGCTGAACCTGGCGAAGATGCCTGTGGATGTCACTTTCATGGTGAAACCGGGAGCCGTTGTGAACACACTGGTTTTTTATGCCTTTGTGATGGGGCTGAATCTCTTCGTGAACCTGGTTCAGGTGGGAAAATCCAACCCGGTGGAGCTGATGGGGGATTCCAGGAAAGGGGAGAAGGAGCCGAAGCGGATCGGGCTCTGGAGTCTGGCAGGCCTGGCGGCTCTGGTGCTGGGTTACAGGATGGCTATCATGTCCCAGCTGGAGAGCCAGGTTTTTACGGACTTTTTCCTGGCAGTGTTCCTGGTGGTGATGGGGACGTATTTCCTCTTTACATCGGGCAGTATCGCGTTTCTGAAATGGATGAAGGGCAGGAAGAAGTTTTATTATAAGCCCGGCAATTTTGTCACCATCTCGGGGATGCTTTACCGCATGAAAAAGAATGCGGCGGGCCTTTCCAATATCTGTATTTTTTCCACCATGGTGATCATTACCCTGATCTGTACGGTTTCGCTCCATCTGGGGATGGACAGTCTGGTGCATTTCGTACATCCCTACGATATGACGGCGCTCTACGGCGAAGAAAAGATCGCCGAAGAAGAGGTGGCGCAGGAGATCGCAGCGTTGGAAGAAAAGTACGGGCTTGCGGCCACAAGAGTGGATATCTATGACAGAATAAGACTGGCGGTGAGAAAGGAAGGGAACCGTTTTGTCATGCGGCAGGATAAGGTACGGTTCAGTGATTATGCGGAGGATTACAGGCTGGAGATCATAACGGCGCCGGAGTATGAGAGGATCGAGAAACGGACGGTGGACCTGCAGGACAATGAGGTTTTACTCCATTGCAGCGGCAGGGATTACGGGTATGACAGCGTCGATTTCATGGGCGTGAAGCTGCAGGTGAAGGAGGAACTTACAAGTTTCTTCCCCTATCCGAAGGCAGCGGACAATACTTTTGGCGCCTGCTATGTGATGGTGGTGAAAGACAGACAGGTGCAGGAGCAGTGTGTGCGGGCCTGGGCCGAAGCAAACGGTGTGACGGAGATGGAGACCTTTCTCGAAAGTGACTATCGGTTTATCGGGATCGTTTTGGCGGGAGAGGACGCACAGAAGAATGCTTTTCTGGGAGAATTTGCGCAGTGGTGCCAGAGCCGGCCGGGATTTTTTGATCTGGCGGACAACGTGGAGGACAGACGCAATCTGGGAACCATGTACGGCGCGCTGCTGTTTCTCGGAATCTTATTTGGCCTGATCTTCTTTATGTGCCTGATCCTGATCATGTATTACAAACAGATCACGGAAGGGTATGAAGACAGGAACAGTTTTGACATCATGCAGAAGGTAGGCATGAGCGACCGGGAGATTCGGGACACGGTGCGCAGGCAGATCCTGATGGTGTTCGGACTGCCGCTTGCGGGGGCCGTCATGCACACGGCAGCAGGCATGGTGATGGTAAAAGGACTGATGGGAGTCGTGTCCTTCTTCCGTGCGGATCTGCTCTTCTGGTGCACGGTGGGTGTGATCGTCGTATTTATGGCGGTGTACGGTGTAAGCTATACGATGACAGCAAAGACCTATTACAGGATCGTGCGGCATGAGTAGGACTGCCAGGTGGATTTTTGAAAATTAACAGGTTTAGAGACAGATCGTATCTCCGCAGGACAGATAGTGCAGATGTTTCATGGTCTGTCTCATAAAAGCGTATTGTTTTTCGCCCGTGCAGTGGCAGGTGTAGTATCTGGTGGGAAAGCTGTCCAGATATTGGGCATAGGTTCTCAACGTGTCGTCTAACGGCAGTTTGGAGAAATGGAAGCCGCCGATCAGGACATCGGGCCGGAACCAGTCGACGATATCCAGGATGCCTCTGTGGGAGCAGCCGCTGAACAGAATCTTTTGCCCGTTTTCTTCCACAAGCAGATACTGTTCGTGACGGAAATCTTCCGGTCGGAAGGCGCCGTCTTCCAGCATGGTAAGGCCGAAAGCGCCCAGAGGGTGGTTCGGTTTTGCCTGACGGCGGCAGCAGAGGGTTATGCCGTCGGCGAGGACGGTGGTGTCGTCGATAAAGACCAGCTGCCTGTGATGCGCGAGAGCGGTGTCCAGACCGATGTATTTTTCGGTGCCGTTGTAATGAGGCTCGAAGGCATGGCGATTTACATAAATTGGAGCGGTGCGGTTTAACGCAAGGAACCGGGCAAGTCCGCCGCCATGGTCGTAGTGGCCGTGGGAGAGGATGGCGATATCCACCGCCGCCAGATCAATGCCGAGCACGGAAGCATTGTGCGAGAAAAGGGCGGTCTGGCCCATGTCAAAAAGGATCCGGTGCTCTGCGGTCTCGATGTACAGGCTTAAGCCGTGTTCCGCAGACAGATCCGGTCTGGCGGAGGTATTCTCCAGAAGGGTTGTGATTTTCATAGAGTGTCCTTTCTATTATGATATCCATTTGACTCCAACAGCATGCAATCATCCTGCGCCAATGCACCAGGAAGTAACGATTTGCTGTGCTGAGGAGCAGATGGGATATTTTTTGCTGGTAATGCCCTGTATTTAATACTATAATACAGATTATGCCGTCTGTCGACCGGCTGCACAGACTGTTTTGTTTTTGCACCTGTACAGGCGGGAAACCATTCGCTGGAATGTATACAGGCAGATCGGGTACAGCGTACCGGAAAGGAAATGAGAGTATGGAACAAAAGAAGGAAAATCAGGCAGGTGAAATGGTTCAGGCAGAGGCGGTTGTGTACCGTCAACTGAATACCGATGGGGTTTTATACCGTCAGCTGGATGCCGATGAAATCGACCGGGCGTTATTCGCGCACTTTATACGTCATCAGAACGTAACGTTGTGCCACCGCAGGGTTAACGGGGCATGGGTCATCAGAGAGGATCCGTTTATAGACGACTGGACGGAGGAGGATTACCGGAAGCTGGTGGCATGCCTGCAAAATACTCTGGCCACTGGCGGCTTCGTGTACGCTGCTTTCCGGGACGGCGCCTTGAAGGGCTTTGCCTCCGTGGAGGCGGCGCTGTTCGGGGGAGAGCAGGGCTATCTGGATCTGTCCAGCATCCATGTGTCCCAGGACATGCGGGGCCAGGGAGTGGGCCGGGCGCTGTTCCTGGCGGCGAAGGGCTGGGCCAGGGAGAGGGGCGGGCGCAAGCTCTACATCTCCGCCCACTCCGCCGTGGAGAGCCAGGCCTTCTACAAGGCCATGGGCTGCGTGGAGGCGGAAGTGTACCACCAGGGGCATGTGGAAGAGGAGCCTTACGACTGCCAGTTGGAGTGCGGGCTGTAGTTATGGCTGGAAACTCCATCACCCCGATACGGAGGGCAGGCTCCCCAGATTGTTGCCCTCGGAGCTGTCGGGAACCGATTTCAGGTATTCCGTGTCGCCCCTGTGGGCCACGCCCACGCCCTTGATATGGCCGGATTTCGCCATCTGCACGCCCTCCTCCTTGCTGACGGTAGAGCCGTCGGAGAGCTGATAGCCGTCGATTCTGCCGCTGTGCTTTACGAGGCCCACGATTTCCTTGGCATCGGATTTGGGCTGAGGAATCTCGTCCAGGGTGTTCTTCGCCAGAGCGGCGGTGAATTTCGTATCGTTTGCTCTATCTTCCATAAATATATGACCATTCCTTTCTGTTCTGTGGCCTGCGAATCTGAGTCGCAGACTCTATGGCTTCAGGAATAGTATTGCCCGCCTGGCGGGGAAAATCCCTGCCAGCTTTCGCCAGATAATATTACAATGATACAGTCATCCTTTTACGGAGCCAAGTGTCATCCCGGTGACGAAATATTTCTGCAGGAAAGGGTAGAGGGCAAGGATCGGCAGCATGGCGATGACTACCTTGGCGGAATTCAGAGTCAGGTCCGACCGCTTCGATGCCTCCCGGAGCTGCTCCGGCGTCATGGTCTGGGGATCCAGCACTGCAGAAATCTGATAAATATAAGTCTGAAGCGGCTGCCTGTTCAGATCGTTGATATACAACAGGCCGTCGAAGTAGGCGTTCCAGTGCCCCACGAAAGCGAAGAGCAGCAGACAGGCCAGGGAGGGCATGCTCACCGGGATATAGACCCGGAACAGAATCTGCAGGGGATTCGCTCCGTCGATGGTGGCCGCCTCATTCAGCTCATAAGGCACATTGCGGAAGAAATTGATCAGGAGTACCATATTATAAATCGGAAGCGCACCCGGGAGGATCAGCGCCCAGATGGAATTCAGCAGCTTGAGGTTGCGGATCACCACGTACATCGGTATCATGCCGCCGGAAAAGAGCATGTTGGCCACGAAGAACCAGATGTAGGCCTTGCCCCGGCGGAACCGGTTCTCCGGCAGGCACAGCGGGTAGGCGGTAAGAACCAGCAGAAGCATGTTCAGGCTGCAGCCCAGCGCTGTCCTGATGACGGAGATGCCGAACGAAGTGAAAAAGCGGGTGTCGGCCAACAGCTTTTTGTAGGACTCCGTATTCAGGCCCGAGGGCAGCAGCCAGACTTTTCCTGCGGAGACAGCGGCATTGTTGCTGAAAGAAACGATTAGGGTATACCAAAGGGGATAAAAGCAGAACAGTGCGAAAAGAACCAAAATAAAAACGATAATAATACGTGATATAGTCAATCTGCTTCGCATGGCGGAGTTTCCTTTCTTTGTCCTTCTCTAAAAAATACGATAATCTGCAAATTTGGAGGCCAGCCAATAGGCGATTGCCATCAGAGTGATTCCGATGACGGACTTGAACAGTCCCACTGCCGAGCCGAGGCCGTAGTTGAAGCTGACCAGGCCTACCCGATAGACATAGGTATCGATGATGTCGCCTGTAGAATATACGAGTGCATTGTACATATTGAAGATCTGGTCGAAGCCGGCATCCAGCACACTGCCCAGGCTCAGGGTGGCCATCAGGACGATGATGGTGCGCAGACCCGGAAGGGTGACATGTATGGCCTGCTTCCAGCGTCCGGCACCGTCAATCGCGGCAGCCTCGTACAAGGCGGGGTCGATGGCCGTGATGGCTGACAGATATACGATGGCTCCGAAGCCGAACTCCTTGAGGGTCTCCGTGGCGATCATGACGATTGGGAACAGGGAGGGCGTGCCCAGGAACATGACGGATTCCTGCGCTCCGGACAGACGGAGGATTTGGTTGATCAGTCCGTCGGTGCCGAGCATGGAGCGCATGATCGTGGCGAAGATGACCCAGGAGATGAAATGGGGAAGATAGACTGCCGTCTGGATACATTTCTTCAGGCGTCTGCCTTTCAGCTCATTGAGGAGCAGGGCGAAAAGGATGGAGACCAAAGTACCGGCTGTTATCTTTCCCGCTGCGATCACCACTGTGTTGCGCAGGATGGCGAAGCTGTCCGGCAGGCTGAAGAACAGTTCAAAGTTTTCAAATCCCACCCAGGGGGAACCGAACCACCCTCTGCTGGGAATGAAATCCTGAAAGGCCAGGGCGATTCCCAGCCAGGTGCTGGTATTGAACAACAGGACAAATACGACTCCCGGCAGCAGCATCAGATGATAGGGAAGCTGGGAAAAACGGGTTTTCTTTTTCATAGACGGACTCCTTTCCAAAGAAGAAAAGGGATGACGCAAGCCGTATCCCTTTTCTGTGGTCTTTGCCGCGTCAGACGGCATGAAACGCATCTTTTATGAGGCATCGACAGCCTGCTGTACTTCTTCCGTGATATCCTGGCCGCCCTGTTCCAGATATTGGGTGACGAATTCATCAAAGTATTCGGAGATGCTCTTTCCGTCGGTGTCGCCCATCACCATTTTGGTATATGCCTCCAGTTCCAGCTTGTCCAGGAAGGTCTTGCGCTTTTCCATGGTGGAGGTGGTGCCGGAGTAGACGGAACGGACATACTCTACATTGGCATTATAGAGCGCCATCATGCCTACCGTATATCCCACGGAATTGGACCAGTCGGCCATGCTGTCGTAGGGATCTGCACTGTCGGCCACTACCTTGGCGGCCTGGGCCATGGCCTGGTTATAGACGGCTTCGGAGGGACAGCTCAGCTCCCCTACTTCTTCCAGAGTGATCTCCCCAGCTGCGTATCGGGTCGCCAGGAGGCCTGTCATGATGATAGCGTCTGCCGGAAGAGGATAGACAGACATGGGGATATAGATATTTTCGATAGGTGCGGTTTCCAGCTCTGTCTTGTAAGAGTCCAGGGTCATGCCGTGAATCAAATTGTTGAGCGCATAGAAGAAAATGGAAGGATCTTCGCAATTCTTGCTGACCACACCGATGCTGTAGCCCGCCGCATTGGGGGCGCCGCCGATGTAATTCTTGCCGCTTTCCCTGGGCAGGGCGTAGGCGGCCCATTCCGCGGCGGGGTCATTGAGCACCGTATCTGTCAGGTAGGACCAGCTCAGCCACCAGGGGCCGAAGAACATGCCCGCCTTGCTGCCTGTCACGGCCTGCTTGTACATATCACCCGTCCAACTGCCGAAATCCTTGGGGATGATGCCTTCCTGATACCAGGCGTTGAGCAGCTCCAGGGTCTCTTCGGCTTCGGGCATGAGGGATCCATAGACTATGCTCCCGTCCTGCTCCACCCATTGTCCCGGGGCAGCGCCATAATTGGTGAAGATATCGCCCACGCTGCCTGTGCCCCCGTAAGCGGCATTGAAGGAAGTGAGGATGGGTAGGCCGTAAGTGTCGTCCTGGCCGTTGGCATCGGGGTCCTGTGTCATGAAGGCTTTGGCTATCTCCGCGATGTCGCCGATGCAGGCGGGTTCTTCCAGATTGAGCTTATCCAGCCAGTCTTTCCGCACCCAGAGCAGAGGATTGGAGTCTCCCAGGCCGTTTGCCTTAGGGATGCCATAGATCCTCCCGTTTTTGGTGACGGCCTTTAAGTCTGCGTCATCGGCGCTGGCCCACAGCTCTCTCCACCGGGGATCCAGCACGGTGTCGTAATATTCCGTCAGGTCAGCCAGCAGGTCTGCCTTGACCAACGCTTCATATTGGGAGTAGGATACCTCAAAGTAATCGGGGATGTCTCCCGAGGCGATCATCATATTCATTTTCTGCCCATAGGCGCTGCCTGAGGCGGACCATATCACTTCGGGCACCAGGCCGGTCAGGTTCGTGAACCATCTGGTCCAGTAATTGTCTTCCACAGTCTGGCCTTCCGGCATCACGTCTCCGGAGGACGTACCGACTATGGTAGTATAAGTGATTCCGTCGAATACCTTGAGATAGCCGCCGTCCTCTGCGGCAGGGCTGGCTGTGGCGTCGCTCTGGGAATCCGCAGCGCTGCCGCCGGATTCCGGGGCGGCATCAGGCGTTCCGGAAGAGGGGCCGGACTCTTTGGAACCCGGATTGGAAGTATCGGCATTGCCGCAGGCAGACGTGGTGAGGACCAGGGCTGCGGCCAATAACAGAGCAAGTGTCTTTCGCTTCATAGAGTGGAACCTCCTTTTTATGATGTCGTTATTATTGCACAATAACTTTCCCGTTTCCATAGATTTTTATATTCAGAATATTGAAAAAATCTCACACAGGCATAACAGATGGGAATAAAATAAGACAAAAAAGGCGATAGTTTTTTCCATAACAGTTTTTCGGAATCCAATGAAATGTTCCGGAGAATGCGATATAATGAAAGCGGACAGCACAGGGACGGCTCGCGTGGAAGGAGGGGGACTGTGAAGCCTTTTCGATTCAGATCCATAAAAGGAAAGATCATCGTGATGGTGATCCTCAGTGCATGCACCTCCATTCTGCTCTTCTCCGTATTCACGTTCCGCAATATCGCCAGGCGCTTCGACAGCACCATTGAGGAGAGCTATCAGATGGGCCTGAACGGGGTGGGAGAGAAGTTCGGCCAGGCCCTGGAGGAAATGCACAGGGTGGCTTCCGGGCTGACCTATAAGGGAGGCATCATCGTGCAGGTGGAGGATTATCTTATGACATCGGAGGTGCTGCGGCGGAGAGAACTGGCGAACCGGATTATGGAGCAGCTATGCCTGTATGATTTCCAGAGCCAGGTGGTGGGGAATATCTGTTTCTGCTTTCCGGGAGAGGGGAAGGGCGTCATTCTCTCCAATGCCAGCTTCATGCTGCCTGCACCGGACAGGCCGATTTTTTTCAGGAGACAGCCCTACACGGAGTTCCTGATTCCGGCAGACGCTTCAGGGAAAGGGGATTTCGTGCTGTCCCTTGCGCGCTGGGCGGGAAATGTGGATGGCCGCGATTTCTATGTCTATATGGAGAGCGATTCCGATTTCCTGAAGGACCTGTTTTCCCAGCTACAGGATAGCAACGGGGAACAGCTTCCTGTCTGCCTGGTGGATGCTGCGGGGAAGGTGCTCTACGCTGCCGGGGAATCTCCGGCGGTTGTGGGGGAGGGCTTTCCGGAGGAGGAAATGCAGAAGTCCTTTGTGCCTTTTCTATATTCCGGTGAGGAGTGGGGGCTGTACCTGTGCGTGCCCAGAGGGGATTATCAGAGACTCTACGCTTCCGTCTTTCTGGAAGTGGTCATGATCATTCTGGTCTACGCCTTTTTCTCCGCTCTGATGGCATTTGCCATCTACCGCGCCGCATACAGGCCCCTGGATGCCTTCACGAAGGAGCTGTCTAAGGGGGAGAGGGCGGGGCTTCATGGACACGGCGCGTCCCAGAGCAGGGAATTCGGGGAATACTGGGACAAGATAGAGGAGATGAGGATAGAAATCTGCCGTCTGGTCTCCCGGGTGGAGCAGGAGGGCAGGCAGAAAACATATCTGGAGAACCAGTTGCTTCTGAGCAGGATCAATCCTCATTTCATCCACAATACGCTGAACAGCATCGGGCTGCAGGCAGCCGGGCAGGGCGAAGAGGATTTGGCGGAGACGCTGCGTGCGTTGAACAATCTTCTGTACCATAATCTCGGAAAGAACAGGGTGACTCTGCTGCGGGATGAGCTTCGGGCCGCGGAGGATTATGTTTACCTGCAGCACAGGATACAGAAATTTGTATTTGAAAAGGAAATCGATCTGCCGGAGCGCCTGATGGACATGCAGATGCCCGGATTCGTGCTGCAGCCTGTCATCGAGAACTGCTTTCAACATGGAGGGACGCTGGACCTGAAGATAAGCCTGGAGGCTTTTTGGCGCAGGAATCAGCTTTGGCTGGTGGTCGAAGACAATGGACAGGGCATCAGCAAAGAAAAGGAGGAACAGTTGAACCGGCAGTTCCTGGCAGTGTCGGCAGGCGGCGGAATAGGGCTTGGCTATGTCAGCCTGGCGCTGAAGATGTTCTTCGGGGACAGCGTCACCCTGACTGCGGGTACAGGAAGGGAGGGCTGCGGCACCAGGATTGCTATCTGTATCCAGACAGGACAGGCGCAGGAGAAAAAGGAGGGTGGGCATGCTGAGGGTTTTGATTGTGGACGATGAGCCGTTGGTGCGCACGGGGATCCGATACCGCATTCCCTGGGGGGAATACCGGATGCAGGTGGTGGCCGAGGCTGGCAGCGTGCAGGAGGCGATTGCCGTGCTGCAGGGGCAGGAGATAGATGTAGTCTTCACAGACATTGTGATGCCTGGGGGGAACGGCCTGGAACTGCTGCAGTGGCTGCGGGAGAACCATCCCTTCATCACCTCTGTGGTGCTCAGCTATTATGATGAGTTCAGCTATATCCAGGATGCGCTGCGGCTTGGCACGGCGGACTATATCGTGAAGACGGAGCTGGATTCCCCCTATTCCATTCAATTCATGAAGGGGATTGAGGAGAAGGCCCTGCGCAATCGGCAGAACCACCAAAAGCTCCAGGAGCCTCAGAGCAGCAGGGAGGCGCTCAGCGCCGTGGCGGTGGTGGGACTGGAGCAGAAGACGCTTGCCCTGCGCCAGGAGGATATGCTGGCGGCGAAGGCCCATTACCCTGTCAGCCGCAATTCCTGGCTGCTGCTGTATGAGGGCGAACTGGGGGAGGACAGGCTTCTGGATATGGAACAGCAATATGGAAGGGAGGGGATACTGCTGACCTTCGACAGGACGGATATCTCCACAGTGGATTTGATACTGGCGGTGAATCTGTTCCTCTCCCGGGACTTCTTCTATGAAAGGCTGCCCAATTTGAGCGTCTATTCGGCGGACGCCTACAGCATTTTAGGGCATTCGGAGAGTCTCAGCGGCCCCAGATACGTCAGGGTGGAGGAAGAGCTTTCTTCCATGCAGTGGATCTGGGATGCCGGGCGCATGGAGGAGATGCTGGAAACAATCCGCCGCTCCAGGCTGCTGCCTCCGGTTATCTACAATCTGTTTTACTGCGTACAGATTCAGTGGAACCATTTCTTTCCGCAGAAGGATATCCCGGCCATGTTCCCGCTGACGGGGATCCACTGGTGGTATCAGTGGGTGGAATGGCTGAACAATTTCCGGGTATTTGCCACCACTCAGAGCAGGCTGAGCTCCTATTCCCCGGAGGTGGTTTCCGCCATACAGAACCTGATGCTGTGGATAGACCAGCATTTTACGGAAGAAATCACGCTGACTGATGCTTCGAAGCAGGTCAGCGTCAGCCCGAATTATCTGAGCCGCTGCTTTAAGGATATCACTGGCAAGCGCTTTAACCAGTATGTGCGGGACCAGAGGATTGCCTGTTCCAAGAAGATGCTCTTACAGAGTAGGCTGCCCATCCGGAAGATTGCGGAATTGTGCGGATTCCAGGACCAGTTTTATTTCAATAAGGTGTTCAAGAAGGCGGTGGGGGAGACTCCCACAAGCTTCCGGCAGAGCCACCGGAGAGATATGCAATAGCACTGCTTTTCCGCTGTTCTGGGCGCATATGCCCGTTATTGAGGGAAAGGCATCTCTTCGGAGGCGCTTTTTACGGAGTCGGTTAAATTAGTTAATTTCGTAA
>OFFZ01001948.1_pt1 | contig 11155 bp, 9 predicted proteins | sample 1521631 | NCBI WGS metagenome assembly OFFZ01 (sample SAMEA3504102, study PRJEB24116) | mouse gut metagenome | biome: mouse gut; feature: mouse-associated habitat; material: faeces | place: Denmark | collected 2011 | reverse complement strand
TCCCGTGTGGACTCTGCCTCCACGGCCTCGGAGATGGCGCAGCCCAGGCTGCCTGTGGTGCCAGGGTGCTCTGCCAGGATCTTTCTGCCCACCTGCGTGGTGTCGCTGGGGGAGGGGGTGACGGTGGCTCCGTAAGTTCTCATAACCTCTCTGCGGAAGGGTTTCTGCTCATAGGAGACTTTTACCATGTAGACCAGGCAGTCCAGGCCCAGGTAGGAGCAGGCCATGGACAGGGCGGTGCCCCACTGTCCCGCGCCGGTTTCTGTGGTGACGCCTTTCAGTCCCTGCTTCTTGGCATAGTAGGCCTGGGCGATGGCGGAGTTGAGCTTATGGCTTCCGCTGGTGTTGTTTCCCTCAAATTTATAGTAGATCTTCGCAGGGGTCTGAAGCTTCTCCTCCAGGCAGTAGGCCCGCACCAGGGGGGAAGGCCGGTACATTTTATAGAAATTGCGGATATCCTCCGGAATGGGGATATAAGCGGTGGTGTCGTCCAGTTCCTGCGCCGCCAGCTCGTCACAGAAGACTGCCTGGAGTTCTTTGGCTGTCATGGGCTCCAGAGTTTGGGGGTTGAGCAGGGGGGCCGGTTTATTTTTCATGTCTGCACGGAGATTGTACCACGCAGTGGGAATCTCATTTTCGCTCAGATAGATCTTGTAGGGGATTTTTGTTTTGTCGCTCATGCTTACCTCATTTTCCCAGGCTGATTCTTTCTGGAGGTCAGCCGGGTGTATTCTGTTATTGTCGGTTTTTAGGTTTCTGCTATGTTATAGCACAGAAAGTGGGGTTCTGCAATGGTTTTCTGGGAAAAACAGGATTCTTTGCCAAAAGGTCGGATGTGTTTTTTGAAATTTGGTTTGCCAGTGTACCCGGTGTGTGCTAAGATAAAAGAGTGACCCTGACAGCAGCGGACCTTCTCCTAAGGGGGAGGCCGGAAAAATAATGGCCGATCGGTGTACAGTGGTTCGACTCCACTGCGGAAAAAATGGGTCATGGAAAAAGAAAAGCAGTGATGAAATCCGGAAAGGCAGCAGGTGGTCAATGGAATGGATGATGGGTTTGGACGGACAGATTTTGATCTACATTCAGGAGGTGGTCAGAAACGAGTTTTTCACCTCCCTGTTTCGGGGGATCACGGCCCTTGGAGACAGCGGGGCGGCGTGGGTGGTGCTCTCCCTTGTGCTTCTTATCCCCAGGAAGACAAGGAAGGCAGGGGTCATGAGCCTGACGGCGCTGGTGTTTTCCTTTCTGGTCAACAATCTGATGCTGAAAAATCTGGTGGGGCGGGTGCGGCCCTATGAGGTGGTGGAGGGGCTGGTGCCTCTGATTCCCAGGCCCTGGGACTACTCCTTTCCCTCCGGGCACACGGGCAGTTCCTTTGCGGCTGCCTGGGTTTTTTACAGAAAGCTGCCGAAGCGATTCGGGATTCCGGCGCTGGTACTGGCGGGGCTGATTGGCCTGTCGCGACTGTATCTTGGGGTGCATTATCCAACCGACGTACTCTTTGGGGTGTTCAGCGGAATCGGAAGCGGGTGTATTGCATTGCTGATAATGAAGGCGGTAATTGACAAACGGGAAAAGACAGGTGCATGATAATATTGTTTACGGCTTCCGGACTGCCGGGACACCGCAGAAAAACAGCCGGGAAGAGTGAAATGAATACGGAAATCAAGAGGGTAATAATAATCGAAATGAATGCGGAAACGAATACGGAAACCCGGAAATGAGTACGAAAATTAAGACGGAAATGAAGACAGAAACCAAGACCGACAGGAAAATGGAGAAGAAAACAGTGGACATTCAAAGTATTCTGGCACGGGCAGATGCTTATCTTGAGGCAGACAGGGGAGAAGAGGCGGAACAGCTTTTACAACAGTCCGTAGCGCAGGCAGAGGCGGAACAGGATGAGGGGGCAAAGCTGCAGCTTTTAAACGAGCTGATTGGCTATTACAGGGAGACAAGCCGGCATGAGATGGTTTACAGGACGGTTGCACAGGCAATCGCCCAGACGGAGCGTATGGGGCTGGAGGGAACGATTCCGCATGCAACCACGCTGCTGAATGCGGCGACTGCGTACCGTGCCTGCGGCAGGCTGGAGGAATCCATGGATTTTTACAGGCAGGTACAGGAGATTTATGGCAGGCTGCTGGAGCCTGACAATATGCTGCTGGCAGGTCTGCAGAATAATATCAGCCTCCTGTATCAGGAAATGGGGGACTATGGGGCGGCCAGAGAGAAGCTGCTGCAGGCGTTGGCGATTGCGGAGAAAAATAAGGCGGGCTACGAAACGGCCGTCACTTATGCCAATCTGGCAGGTACGTGTATGCAATTGGCGGAAAACAGAGAAGCATATAGGTATGCGATGAAGTCCCTGGAAATATTCAGGGAGAGAAATGTCGAGGACAGCCACTCGGCAGCTGCACTGGCAACTCTGGGAATGTATTTCTATCGTGAGGGAGAGTTTGAAAAGGCAGTACAGTACTATAGGCAGGCAATGGAGACCGTGGAAAAAAGCCTGGGCAGGAACGATTATTATCACAGGCTGGCGGATAATATGGCGGCCTGTGAGGAGGCATATCATGCTGCGAAATCCGGAAAAGCAGAGGGGGGTTTTGTGGCCCAATCCGGAAAAGCAGAGTGTGATTCTGTGGCGCAATCCGGTAAAACAGAGTGTGATTCTGTGGCCCAATCCGGAAATACGGAATGTGTTCAGGCAAGCCGTAAAAGCGGTACAGGTCTTTCCCTGGCCAGGGAATATTATGAGGTGTATGGGAAAACGATGATACGGGAACAGTTCCCGGATTATGAGGGGAAGATAGCGGTAGGCCTTGCAGGAAGAGGCTCCGATTGCTTTGGCTATGATGATGCCGCATCCAGGGACCATGACTGGGGACCGGATTTCTGCATGTGGGTTACGGATGAAACTTACAGCGAAGTCGGGGAGGCTTTACAGCAGGCTTATGAGAAGCTTCCGGCGAATTTCAGAGGATATGAGCGTGCGGCGCATGTGAACGGGCGCAACCGGCGCGGTGTCATTCGGATTTCGGACTTTTACAGGGAATTGACAGGGGCAGATGCCTACGAAGAAATTAACTGGAAAAGTATCAGTGACGCTTCTCTGGCGGCAGCTGTCAATGGCGAGATTTTCAGAGATGATGAAGGCGTGTTCAGCGAGTTGCGGGAAAAGCTGAAGAAGGGATATCCGGAAGAAATCCGCTATCTGAAGCTGGCGGATGCTGCCGCGCGCTTTGCCCAGACGGCGCAGTACAATTACCCCAGAATGCTTGGCAGGGATGACAGATTTACGGCCGAGATGATGGTGTGGGACGGCATGAAAGAAGCCATGAAGCTCCAGCACTATATAGAGGGAAAATATCCGCCCCATGATAAATGGCTTCTGCGCAGCCTTCAGGATTCGGAGGAAGGCAGGGAAGCAGCCGGGCTGCTGGGCAGAATTGCGGAGAGTTTGCGGGAGTCTGGGGCGTTATCGGAGAGTCAGAAAGCGTCTGCAGGGGCATCGGGACATTTGGCATGGGGAAGTGCCTCGGAAAAGCGGAGCGTGGAAGCAGGCGGGAACGCTGCAGTACACAAGCCAGCAGCGGAGGACAGCAGAGGCGCGGGCATTTCCGGCGGAGAGCATTTTCGGCAGGGAAGCGGAATCGACGCCGCTTCGTTATATATAGAGCGATTGGGCGCATATTTTGCCATGGAGATGTACAGGGAGGGCTTCATCAGCGACACGGAGAGTTATCTGGATGCCCACAGCGAGGAACTGGTTTTCAAGGCATCTCTGGCGGCAAAGGACAATGAGGAACTGGTGGAGGAAATTGCCAGACTTGAATTCGAGGCTTTTGACAAGGTGAAGAACGAAGGCGGAAGAGCCGGCTGTCAGAACGACTGGTCCACCTTTTCCATCATGCGGAAAAGCCAGTACCTCACCTGGGACAGGGTAATGCTGCAGCAGTATTTGTATGATTTTTACAGGGAATATCACAGGGGCCACAACCTGATTGAGGAAAAATACGGCAGAATGATGGAGTCTACCGCGCCGGACAGGTATGAGGAGATCAAATCCCATTTCCCCGAGCTGACTTTGGAGAAGAAAAATATCATTGAACAGATTGTGGGTTTGCAGGTAAAGTGGATGGAGGACTTCAGCGTCTCTTATCCGGCACTGGCCGGAAATGCCAGGAATATCCATACTTACGAGGATACGCCTGAGGATACTTCCTACGAGACCTATCTCAGAGGCGAGCTTGGGACTTATTCGGATAAGATGCTGGAACTGTACGGCAGATATGTGGTGGAATACGCGCGCAGCGGCAGGAACACCGCATATGAAATTATGAAAAACAGTGTAAAAATGTACGGTTATCAGGATGTGGAGACTGCGGAGCGGGAAATCCGGGAGTATGAAGTAAAACCCCGGCCATGAACGGTGCTTTCGGGCAGTGCTGTATATTCTGTAAAAATATGGTATCCCGTCTGCGGAACCGAACGGTCCCATGCATGAAGATATGTTGTGGGAGTGCGGAGAAGGCGTGAATAAAGCAAAAAAAAATGCACACTCTGTAGTAGGATGTCAATTTGCATCCGAAATCATACGAAAGGAGTGTGCAGTAATGGATATCAACGGAATCGGCGGAAGCGGAGTTCTCTACAATGGAACGGCGTTTTCGGATTTGCCTGTGGGATTTGGAATGTCCCTTGCCATTAATGAGGCGGCTATGAGCGGTTACGCGGGACTGACCGAGGCCGAGAAGGAAAAAATTATCCTGCGCTGCAAGGGCGCCAGGACAAAGAGACAGATGCAGGAAATCGTGGAGTCACTGGCACCCGGCACAGATGTACAGGAAGTATTTGAGGAAGAGAAAGAGCAGTTTTCGTAGATGCGCAACTGAATGACAAGAGGCGGCGGTCAGGTATACCATCCGCCGTCTATTGTTATAATCTGTCCTGTCATATAGGGCGGGGCCTGGGCGGTACGGAAGATCAGCTCTGCGGCTTCCTCGGGGCGGCCCAACCTGTCGGCGGGGATTTCGCTGCGGAGTGTGTCCATATCTTCCGGTGACAGACAACCGTTCATGGCGGTATCAATGACACCGCAGGCGACGGCATTGACCTGTATGCCGCTGGGAGCCAGTTCTTTGGCCAATGCCTTGGTGAATGCGTTCATGCCGCCTTTTGACGCTGAGTAGGCTGCTTCCATGGAAGCTCCCTGCGCTCCCCAGACGGAGGAGACATTGACGATGCTTCCGCGGTGATTTTTCAGCATCAGGGGGATTGCCGCCCGGCAGGTGTAAAAACAGGAATCCAGGTTTACTGCCATAATTCTGTGCCACTGGCTGGCTGTCATCTCGGAGAGCAGTCCAAAGTATGCCATTCCTGCATTGTTCACCAGCACATCAAGATGCTGGATGTGGGTAAACAGCCGCGCCACATCTGTCTCGATACCCATATCGGCCCGGACGGCCAGACAGTTGATCTCATGTGCAGACTGCAGGCTTTCAGCCAGATGTTCCAGTTCGTCCATGGAATTATGGCATGTAAGGAACAGATGATATCCGTTCTCGGCAAATATTTCCGCCGCAGCTCTTCCGATGCCGCGGGATGCTCCTGTGATGAGAGCGTATTTTGGACGGTTGTATGTGTTCATGGAGATTCTCCTTGCTGTTTTTATCGTATCCGGCCGCACTCGCGCGGTGTCTGCCCTCCGGTGTTTTCAATTCATCTCATTATGGCATTTTCTGTTTCTCATTGTAGCATGTTATGGGATTTTTATCCACTGTATTCCGGAACATGTTTGCTGTGCGTTGCAGTTTGCGGGGGCTGGAGCTGTTGTATTCAAGGTCGTGGATATCGGATAGAGATATGCCTGGTTTTATAAGTATTTTGTGTTTGCGGAAGAAGAGAGTTGAGAGTGGAATTGTGACAGAGCCTGTTTTCCGTATTTTACGACATTGGGAAATATTTGGGTTTCATTCAGGTTTGCGGGTACTCCAGGGGTGGGGCAGCCCGGCAAAAGTAATTCCAGTTTAAGGAGCAGTCACATGAAAAAAAGAAGAAAATCATATATAAATCGCAAAAAAGATTATATTATGTATGGATTTACAGCTATACTCTGTATGATTACGGCGACCGTTTTATTGTCAGGCGGGGGGAAAAACGGGGTGAATGGAGAAGCCGGGGAAACGGAAAGCGGTACAGGGCAGGGGGAAGCAGGCCGCGGTATGGGACAGGCAGAACCCGGAAGCAGTACAGTGCAGGGGGAAGCAGGCAGCGGTGCCGGACAGGCAGAACCCGGAGGCAGTACAGTGCAGGGGGAAGCAGGCCGCGGTATGGGACAGGCAGGACCCGGAGGCGGCATGGACAGGGAAAGAGGCAATACTGACACGAAAGGCGACACGGATGTCAGTGTCGGCACGGGCATTGGAAGTGATACGGGTGTCGGAAAGGGTACAGACACTTCCGCAAGTGTGAGATCCGACGGCGGGGAGCCTGAGATTACCCTGGTGATGGTGGGCGATATCCTTCTGCACACGCCGGTGGCGGAGAGCGGGAAAAAAGAAGACGGAAGTTATGACTTCGGTGCGGTTTTTTCCGAGATGAGAGAGGAGATTTCATCTGCAGACCTGGCGCTGGTGAACCAGGAAGTGATACTGGGAGGCGAGGAGCTGGGGGTATCCGGCTATCCGGCTTTCAATGCGCCGTATGAGTTGGGAGACGCGCTGGTGGAAGCAGGCTTTGATGTGGTGCTTCACGCCACCAACCATGCGCTTGACAAGGGGAAAAAAGGGATTGTCAACTGCCTTGCCTTTTGGCAGAAGGAATATCCGGACATTGCCGTGCTGGGAATTCACGGAAGCGAGGCGGAGCAGGAGGAAATCTATGTGTATGAACAGGACGGAATCCGGCTGGCAATTCTGAACTATACATATGGGACAAACGGGATTGCACTGCCGCAGGATATGCCTTATGCGGTGGATTTGCTGGAGAGGGAAAGAGTGGAGGCAGATTTACAGAGGGCGCAGGAAGTGGCGGATTTTGTGGTGGTATGTCCCCATTGGGGAACGGAATATGTTCTGGAAGAAACCGCGGAGCAGGAGCAGTGGGCGGCTTTTTTTGCCGACAACGGAGCAGACCTGATCCTGGGCACCCATCCCCATGTGATAGAGCCTGTGGAATGGGAGGGAGCAGCACTGGTTTATTATTCCCTGGGAAATTTTGTGAACTGGACCTCCGGTATAGGGGAAGGTGTGGCGAACCGCATGGTGGGAGGCATGGCAAGGGTGACGATCGGAAGGAACGATGAGGGAGAGGCGGCAGTCACTTCATACGGTGCAGAACCGCTGGTCTGCCATGTAGAACAGGGATTCGGAGGTGTCACGGTTTATCCTTTGGACAGATATACGGAAGAACTGGCGGAGAGAAACGAGATTGTGAACCAGGACAGTCAGTTTTCCCTTCCATATTGTCGGAAGCTGGCAGAGGAAGTATTTGGTGAGACCCAAACCACCCGGCAGAGGAAACCCGCAGAGGTGCTGCCGTAATTTTCCGGGCAGGGTAAAGCAGCGCATTGGTTGACAAATAAGGACTGCGATGCTAAGCTTTTATGTGACGGTTCAGCTAAAATACATTATGTAAAGGATGGGGAAGAACTCGTGGGAAATACGGGAAGAAGGAGAAGGAAGAAGATAGTTCTGTTCATGCTGTTTGTGCTGATGCTGGGCGCAGGGCTGTTCTTCTTTTATTTTCGCATATACAGGGTGGTTCCGGTTTTCAGTGAGATAACCTGCGAATACGGTGACCAGATCAGTCAGGATATTGAGGATTACATCTCGGGCACGGAATGGTCCGTACATCTGGGGGAACTGGATTTATCCCAGGTGGATGAGGGACATACCGGTACTTATCAGGCGGTGGTATATCATGGAAGGACACAATTTACATATGAGGTTACCATTCAGGATACGGTGGCACCGGAAATTCTCTGGAAAGAGGGGCAGATATATCTGGCTGCGGGGGCAGAGTGTACCGTGGAAGATATCATTGAAGGGATTGTGGATGCAGATCCCCAGGCGGAGGCCTTCATTTCTCGTGGAGGATCACTGGAGAGCAGTCTTTGCTTTGACCAAACGGGTCAATATCAGCTGGAAATTCTTGCCAGGGACAGTTCGGGGAATGAAACGGCCGGGCAGATTTCCGTAATCGTGGATACGGCGCCATCCTTTGACGGTATTCGTGATTTTTACTGCATTCCGGGAAGCGACCCGGATTATCTGGATGAGGTGACGGCACAGGATGATCTGGACGGAGATTTGACGGCTGATATACAGGTGGATGATTCGGAAGTTAATTTAAATGCTTCCGGAGACTATGTGCTGTATTATACAGCGGAGGACAGCTACGGGCTTGAGACGGTGGAGGAAGCGAGAGTCCTGGTGGGATCGGAGGATGAGATACAGGCTTTGATCGGGAGCCGCCAGATTGACTATCGGGAGGATATCATAATCGGAGCGCCCAACATTTATGACGGGGGAGCTGCCGGGTATGATGATATTGATGAAACGCTGGAATATATGCGTCCTGCGCTGGTACAGCTGTATCACGGAGTGGGCAGAGGCGGATACAGCGCCGGCTCCGGCTATATCATTGAAATAACGGAAGACAGGATTTATATCTGCTCCAATCATCATGTGGTCAGTAAATATGAAGACTGGGATATCTATTTTTACGATGGAACTGTAATACGGGGAAGAGCTGTGGGCACCAGCCAGAGATACGATGTGGGGGTGGTGGAGGTACTTCTGGAGAATGTGCCGGAGGAATTGCTGGAGAAGCTGATGACGGTACATATCGACAGGACATACTGGGAGAGCCTGAACCAGCAGGATATCGAAGTGGGGCTGGAGCGGGTTGACAGAACGGGAGGCCTGCTGCATGTCTCCAAGGGAAAGCTGATAAAGGTAAAACAGGATTTTGGCTGGAATAACGGGGCCTTCCATACGGAAGTGACGGTAGAGCTGGTTCACGGGGATTCCGGATCCGCAGTGCTGGACGGCTACGGCAATCTGATCTGCATGGCGTATGCCTATTCAACCGACCCCGTCAGGTTTTGGTGCGTTCCGTTGGACGGGATCCTGGACTGTTACAGGGAGATTACAGGGAGAACGCCTTACGTGTACTGAGGGATGGCATCCGGAAATCTGCCGGCGAGATTGGGTTCGACTTTACCCTTTAGTGCTATCGCGAAGCGATTTAGATTAGGAGGAAAATGACATGGAGCTGCTGATTGACGGAAAAAGGATTTCTCAGGAAATCAAAGACGAACTGCGGGAAAGAATGGCGGAACTGAAGGCACAGGGGGCGGAGCGCTGCCTGGCCGTCATACAGGTGGGGAATGACCCCGCTTCGTCCGTGTATGTCCGAAATAAGAAAAAAGCCTGTGAGTATGTGGGCGTGGGTTCTCTTTCTTATGAGCTGCCGGCGGAGACTGCGGAGGAAGAGCTGCTGGCGCTTATAAGGGAGCTGAACGGACGGCCGGATGTAAACGGAATCCTGGTGCAGCTGCCCCTGCCGCGGCACATCAACGAGGAGCGGGTCCTTCTGGCCATTGCGCCGGAGAAGGATGTGGACGGATTCCATCCGGTGAATGTAGGCAATCTGAGCATCGGAAGGCCGGGATATGTGTCCTGTACCCCGGCGGGCGTCATCCAGCTGCTGAAGCGTTCCGGCATCGAGATCGAGGGGAAGGAATGTGTGGTGCTGGGCAGGAGCAATATTGTGGGGAAGCCTATGGCCATGCTGCTGCTTAGGGAGAACGGTACGGTCACGATATGCCATTCCAGAACACAAAACCTGAAGGAAATTACCAGGCGGGCAGATATCCTTGTGGCGGCGGTGGGCAAGCCAAAATTTGTGGACGGGGATTTTATAAAAGACGGAGCTGTAGTCATAGATGTGGGCATTCACAGAAATGCGGAGGGGAAACTATGCGGGGATGTGGATTTTGCGTCTGTGGCGCCGAAGGCATATGCCGTCACGCCCGTGCCGGGCGGAGTAGGGCCCATGACCATCGCCATGCTGATGGCGAATTGTGTAAACGGGATTGAAGAGTAAAGTGTGCTGACCGGACCCGGGAAAGATGACAACGGTGTAAGGGGACGGTCAGTTGATGTATTGTACGCGGCGGCGTTCACATGTCCGGAAGGGCGTGTGCCAAATAAAAGCCGGGCAAAAGCAGGGGTAAGGGGGATGAATATGGGTAAAGGCAAAAAATTTTTGGCGGCGGCAGCGCTGGGGGCAGCCGCCGCTGCCGGACTGGCAGCCATTACCGGCTGGTGAGCAGTTCGGGGGAAGAACTGTTGGAAGAGGCAGTATCCGGGGCGGAAGTGTGTCCTGAAGGGGAATGCCGAAAAGGGGCGGCAGAAGCTGTTTCTGAAAAAAAACGGGATGCTGCCGTAAAAGTCTGGGACAGTTACCCACGCCCACAGATGCGCCGGGACAGCTACTTCAGCCTGAACGGCAGCTGGGAGCTGAACGGGCAGGAAATCCTGGTTCCCTTTCCGCCCCAGTCCCTCTTGTCCGGGTATGGGGGAAAAGTGGGAAAACGGCTGGGGTATTCCAGGGAATTTACATGTCCTGAGGGGTGGAAGGACGGCCGTATCCTGCTGCATTTCGGGGCGGTGGACCAGGTGGCGGAGGTGTTCTTGAACGGGCATTTCCTGGGAAAGCATGAGGGGGGCTATCTGCCGTTTTATTTCGAGGTGACAGCGTATATAAAAGAGGGGACGAACCGCATTGAAGTAAAGGCAAGAGATACGCTGTCTGCCCGTTACCCCTACGGCAAGCAGCGCAGGGCAAGGGGCGGCATGTGGTATACGCCCGTGAGCGGGATCTGGCAGAGTGTCTGGATGGAATGTGTGCCTCTGGTATATATTGCAGGGCTGAAGGTGGATGCCGATACACGGAAGGTTCGGATTTCCGTAAGGTGCAGCGACGAGGGAAGCTGCCGGAGGGAACCCGGCGCCGACGGGAAGCCTGTGCCGGGAGCGTGTATTCATGGGAGCGGGAAGCCCGGGCCGATTGGCGGAAATGAGAAGCCTGCTGCGGAACCCGGCGCCGAAGGGAGGCCTGTGCCGGGAGCCTGTACCGGCGG
>OFFZ01001947.1_pt1 | contig 11163 bp, 6 predicted proteins | sample 1521631 | NCBI WGS metagenome assembly OFFZ01 (sample SAMEA3504102, study PRJEB24116) | mouse gut metagenome | biome: mouse gut; feature: mouse-associated habitat; material: faeces | place: Denmark | collected 2011 | reverse complement strand
TTGTTGGTAGGTTATTTCCGTGATGACCAGAAGAAGTATGCGAAAGCCCCGAAACTGGAAACGGACGCTTCTGCCAATGATTACGGTCAGGCGGAACCGAAACTGACCAATGCCATACGCATAGCGGGTATGCCGCTGGCGAATGTACATGCTTATCATTTTGAGACCGGAAAGCATACCTTGTTGCTGCCGAAAGGATATACGATGGTGCTGGGATTTACAGACGCGCAGGTAACTCCGCGTAATGCGGGACTGGCAGGTGCGGAGGAAACGATGGACTGGATGTTCTATTAGTAGCCTTAATTCCAGAGGCCGGAATCGCAGTATGGCGTAAAATTTTCAAGTATATCTTGAGAATTTTACGCCATTTTTGTACATAGTTCTAAGATTTTTATAAGGAAAAGTTGCTTAACTGATAAACTTTTTCTATTTTTGTCGTATGAGCAGAAAGATAATAGCATACGAAAACTACTATAAAGATTTTTTTGATACTCTGGATAAAGGTACGCAAGAAAAAGTCCTATATGGATTACTCTTATTGAAGACTCAAGATAGACTACCGGCAAAGTATGTGAAGTTTCTTAAAGAGGGTCTGTATGAGTTAAGAATAGAGTGGCAAGGTAATATCTATAGGATTTTCTTCTGTTATGATGAAGGGCATATTGTTATATTGTTCAATGGCTTTCAAAAGAAGACGCAGAAAACACCAGATAGAGAAATTGATAAAGCATTAAAACTAAAGAAAGAATATTATGAGCGAAAAAGAACTAAAGATGTTTGATGTCGATGCACAGTTGGATGCTGTGTTTGGCAAAGAAGGGACTCCGGAGCGTAAGGCTGCCGAAGACAGGGCTAATGCTTTCTTTACCGGGCAAATAATTGAAGAGGCAAGGAAGAAAGCAAATATGACACAGGCGGAACTTGCCGAAAAGATAGGGACTAATAAGTCTTATATTTCCCGTGTGGAAACAGGAAAAACAGAGCCTAAGGTTTCTACCTTTTATCGTATTGCTTCTGCTTTGGGATTGAATGTTGAGCTGACCCCTGCTATGTGATGGTAAGAATAGAGAATGAGATAAAAGTTCTCTGAATGGGTACATTTTCTTCTTTTATCCGTCTTGCCAATAGATAAAAAAGATAATTATGAAGAAGATATTGATATTGGCATTTTTACTGTTGTCATTGGGAACATACGCCCAACGTGAAGTTCCGCAATCGCGCATGGAGCAGATTTATGAGGAAGCCAAGACTCCTTATAAATATGGGCTGGCTGTAGCTCCTGCCGACAACAAGCATAAAATAGACTGTCCTACCGTGTTCCGCGAAGGGGATAAGTGGTATATGACCTACGTGGTTTATAATGGTAAGAGCGGACTGGACGGGCGTGGATACGAGACATGGATAGCCGAAAGTGATAATCTGTTGGAATGGCGTACATTGGGACGTGTCTTGTCTTATCGTGACGGATTCTGGGATTGCAACCAGCGTGGTGGTTTCCCTGCATTGCCGGATATGGAGTGGGGAGGAAGCTATGCCCTGCAGACGTATAAAGGCAAGCATTGGATGACTTATCTGGGTGGGGAAGGGACCGGATATGAATCGGTGAACAAGCCGCTGTATATCGGTTTGGCCTGGACAGACCGGCCTTTGGGTTCCGCCCATGAGTGGCAGGCACAGGACAAGCCTGTGATGAGTATCCATGATAAAGACGCGCAATGGTGGGAAAAGCTGACCCAGTACAAAAGTGTGGTCTATTGGGATAAGGAGAAAACACTGGGCGCTCCTTTCGTCATGTTCTATAACGCGGCAGGACGGCATCCGGAAACGGATTTGAAAGCGGAACGGGTGGGTATCGCCTTGTCAAAGGATATGAAGAAGTGGAAACGCTATCCGGGCAATCCGGTCTTTGCACACGAGGCGGACGGAACCATCACGGGGGATGCGCATATCCAGAAAATGGGCGACGTGTATGTCATGTTCTACTTCTCGGCTTTTGAACCGAGCCGCAAATACAAGGCATTCAATACCTTTGCTGCCAGTTATGACCTGGTGCACTGGACCGATTGGAAAGGGGCGGATTTGATTATCCCTTCCAAAGACTATGATGAATTGTTCGCTCATAAAAGTTATGTGGTGAAACACAATGGGGTGGTGTATCATTTTTATTGTGCCGTGAATGACGCGGAACAACGTGGTATAGCCATTGCTACCAGCAAGCCGATGGGACGTTCGCAAGTGCATTTCCCGGAACGGGAGGTGAAGAACCGCCGGATGGTGATGGAACTGGATAAAGGATGGAAAACATGGCTTTGTGATAAAAGTGCATACGGGCAGGCGGACAATGCCCCTACAGTGGTGGATATTCCTCATAACTGGGACGATTATTACGGTTACCGCCAACTGACTCATGGCAATCTTCACGGTACTGCCATGTACGAAAAGATATTCATGCTGGATAATTCTCAATTTCCAATTTCCGATTCTTCATTCGGAAAACGTTATTTCCTTCGTTTTGAGGGAGTGGGAACGTATGCCACTGTTACATTGAATGGAAAGGACTTCGGCCGTCATCCCGTAGGGCGTACTACGTTGACACTGGATGTGACGGAGGCGTTGAAGCCGGGAGAGAACAGACTGGTGGTGAAAGCGGAGCATCCTGAAATGATAGCCGATATGCCTTGGGTATGCGGTGGTTGTTCTTCGGAATGGGGATTCAGTGAAGGTTCCCAGCCTTTGGGCATTTTCCGTCCCGTGGTGCTGGAGGCTACGGATGCAATACGCATCGAACCTTTCGGAGTGCATATCTGGAATGATGATAAGGCGGGAACTGTCTTTGTAGAAACGGAGGTGAAAAATTACGGGAAGACTGCCGAAACGGTGGAAGTGGTTAATAAATTCAGTAATGCGGATGGTAAGCAGGTGTTCCGCCTGACGGAGAAGGTGACTTTGCAGCCGGGTGAAAGGAAGGTGGTGAAGCAACAATCACCGGTGCAGAATCCTGTCTTATGGAGTACGGAGAATCCTTATTTGTATAAACTGGCCAGTATGATAAAGCGTGGCAAGAGTACTACGGATGAGATTAGTACGCCCTTTGGTATCCGTACCGTCAGTTGGCCGGTGAAACAGAAGGACGGTGACGGACGGTTCTATCTGAATGGACAGCCTGTCTTTATCAATGGGGTATGTGAATATGAACACCAGTTCGGACAAAGCCATGCTTTCAGCCGTGAACAGGTGGCAGCCCGTGTGAAACAGATCCGTGCGGCGGGCTTCAACGCTTTCCGTGACGCTCACCAGCCCCATCACCTGGATTATCAGAAATATTGGGATAAGGAAGGGGTCTTGTGGTGGACTCAGTTCTCGGCCCATGTATGGTATGACACTCCGGAGTTTCGTGAGAATTTCAAGAAACTGCTCCGCCAGTGGGTGAAGGAACGCCGCAACTCGCCCAGTGTGGTGATGTGGGGATTGCAGAACGAAAGCACGCTGCCTAAGGAGTTTGCCGAGGAGTGTAGTGAGATTATCCGTGAAATGGATCCTACGGCGCGTACCATGCGTGTGATTACCACGTGTAACGGTGGTGATGGAACAGATTGGAATGTTATTCAGAACTGGAGTGGAACCTATGGTGGTGATGTGAATAAGTATGGCCGTGAATTGTCACAGAAGAACCAACTGCTGAATGGTGAGTATGGCGCATGGCGCAGCATCGGGTTGCATACCGAACCGGCTGCCTTTGACGCGAACGGCGTATGGAGCGAGGAACGTATGTGCCGGCTGATGGAAACCAAGATCCGATTGGCGGAACAGGCAAAGGACAGTGTGTGCGGACAATTCCAATGGATATTCAGCAGTCATGATAATCCGGGACGCCGCCAGCCGGATGAAGCGTATCGCCGGATAGATAAGGTGGGACCGTTTAATTATAAAGGACTGGTTACTCCGTGGGAAGAACCGCTGGATGTATATTATATGTATCGGGCCAACTATGTGCCGGCTTCCGAAGATCCGATGGTCTATCTGGCATCCCACACGTGGGAAGACCGTTTTGCAACAGGCCGCAGACGGGCTACCATTGAGGCGTACAGCAATTGTGACAGTGTGTTGCTGTACAATGATGCGGTGGATGCTGAATACTTGGGACGGAAACTGAATCATGGGGTAGGTACTCATTTTATGTGGGAGAACCGTGATATCCGTTATAATGTGCTTCGTGCCGTGGGATACTTTAAAGGAAAACCGGCAGCGGAAGATGTGCTGGTGCTGGACGGTTTGGAGAAAGCTCCTCATTTTGAGGCTCTTTACCGTGGCTCTGTTATAGTGCCTGTTGCTGCCGACCGGTTGAACGGAACAGATTTGTTGAAAGGAGCTGAGGGATATACGTATCTTTATCGTTTGAATTGCGGAGGAGATGCTTATACGGATACGTATGGTCAGGTCTGGGCGCAGGATAACAGCCGTTATTCTCATTCGTGGGCGGAATCGTTTATCTATCCGTCGGACAGTGTGCAGTTATTGAGCCCTTATCAGGCGAGCCAGCGTACCACGAATGATCCCATTCATGGCACTAGGGATTGGGAGCTGTTCCAGACTTTCCGTTTCGGACGCCATAAACTGAATTTCCGCTTTCCCGTTCCGGATGGCGAGTATCGTGTGGAACTTTATTTTACAGAGCCCTGGCATGGTACGGGAGGTGGCGTACAGACGGATTGTGAAGGCTTGCGTATTTTTGATGTAGCGGTAAATGATAAAGTGCTTCTGGATGACTTGGATGTATGGGCTGAAGCGGGGCATGACGGCGCTTGCAAAAAGGTGGTGAATGCTGTTGTGAAAGGTGGAGTCTTGAAGATTGATTTTCCGGAGGTGAAAGCGGGGCAAGCTCTGATTTGTGGCATTGCGATAGCTTGTAAAGGCGGCTTGGATTCCGCTCACTCTTCTTCTGCCATACAAAACAGAGTGAAGAATGTGAATGCATCTGCCCATCGCTTCAGTTGGGCTGCACAAGACAAGGATGTGATGGAAAAGACTCCCAAGGAACTGTTGCCTGAAGATAAAAATGCCCGTGCCAATGTGACTTATCAAGCCGAGGACGCTATGTTGAAAGGCAAGTTTATAAAGAAAGAGGTCAAGAAACAAACCGGTGTCTTCTTTGGTAAAGGTGAGAAAAGCAGTATTACCTGGAATATCTCTACCGGTCTGGCACAGGTCTATGCCCTTCGTTTTAAATACATGAACGCTACGGGGAAGCCTATGAAGGTGCGTATGCAGTTCATCGACTCCAAAGGGGTGGTACTGAAGGAGGATCATCTGACTTTTGCCGAAACTCCCGGAAAGTGGCGTATGCTGAGTACAACGACGGGTACGTATATCAATGCAGGCTATTATAAGGTGGTGCTTTCCGCTCCGGATATGGAGGGGCTGGCACTGGATGCGCTGGATGTGCAATAGGAGGAATGGTTTCTGCAAATAGTAAGGGGAAAGTTTCAGCATTTGGCATTTTTACATATCTTTGTGCTCTGAAACTAACCTCTTAAAAATATGTTAATTGATTTACTGCATTCTTCTTATTTCTCGCTCTTCCTTATTGTAGCGTTGGGCTTTATGCTAGGGAGGATTAAGATAAAGGGCTTGTCGCTGGATGTGTCGGCCGTTATCTTCATTGCCTTGCTTTTCGGACATTTCGGTGTGATCATTCCTAAAGAATTGGGGAACTTCGGTCTGGTGCTTTTTATCTTTACCATCGGTATTCAGGCCGGTCCCGGATTTTTCGATTCTTTCAGAAGTAAAGGAAAGACACTGATTCTTATCACTATGCTTATTATTTGCTCTGCCTGTCTGACGGCGGTAGGACTGAAGTATGCTTTTGACATTGATACGCCCAGTGTGGTGGGATTGATAGCAGGGGCATTGACCAGTACGCCCGGTCTGGCGGTAGCTATAGACAGTACAAATTCACCGTTGGCTTCCATTGCATACGGTATTGCTTACCCGTTTGGAGTGATAGGGGTGATTTTGTTTGTGAAGCTGTTACCCAAGATTATGCGGGTGGATCTGGATAAAGAAGCGCGCAGGTTGGAACTGGAACGGCGCAGCGGTTTTCCGGAACTGACAACTTGCATTTTCAGAGTGACCAATCAAGCGGTATTCGGACGTACTTTGGCGCAAATAAATGCACGTGCCATGACGGGAGCCGTCATTTCACGGGTAAAGCATGAGGATTCTATATTGATGCCTAAAGCGAATACCATGTTGCTGGAAGGGGACTATGTGCAGGCGGTGGGAAGTGAGGAAGCGCTGAATCAGTTTGCTGTATTGGTTGGAGAACGAGAGGAAGGTGAATTGCCTCTGGATCAGACGCAGGAGATTGAATCTTTATTGCTGACAAAGAAAGATATGATAAACAAGCAATTGGGGGATCTGAATTTACAACGTAACTTTGGTTGTACGGTAACCCGTATCCGTCGAAGCGGCATAGACTTGTCACCTTCTCCGGATTTGGCCTTGAAATTCGGTGATAAGCTGATGGTGGTCGGTGAACGGGAAGGACTCAGAGGCGTTGCCCGTTTGTTGGGGAATAATGCCAAACAGTTGTCTGATACTGATTTCTTCCCGATAGCTATGGGGATTGTATTAGGTGTATTGTTCGGCAAAATAAATATTTCATTTTCAGACAGCGTTTCCTTTTCACCCGGATTGACCGGAGGAGTGCTGATGGTGGCATTGCTGCTGAGTGCCGTGGGAAAGACAGGACCTATATTGTGGTCTATGTCCGGTCCTGCCAATCAGTTGTTACGTCAGTTGGGCTTATTGCTGTTTTTGGCTGAGGTCGGTACTTCTGCCGGTAAGAATCTGGTGGCTACTTTTCAGGAGAGCGGATTGTTATTGTTCGGAGTGGGGGCGGCCATTACTGTCGTGCCTATGCTGGTTGCCGTTGTGGTTGGCAGGTTGGTCTTTAAAATCAGTTTGTTGGATTTGCTGGGCACCATCACCGGTGGTATGACCAGTACGCCCGGTCTTGCGGCAGCCGATTCCATGGTAGATAGTAATATTCCGAGTGTTGCATATGCTACGGTGTATCCGATTGCAATGGTGTTCCTTATTTTGTTTATACAAGTGATCGCTTCGGCGGTTTATTGATATATCAAACAGCCGGGTGGGTATGTGCCAAAGGTAGTAAATACTTTTGGCACATTTTTTATTTGGATGAATGTTGTATTTTTATTTATCGATATGAGGAGAAAAAAATATTCATTTTGTTTCTTTTATAGATTTTAATTTATATATTTGTCACAACCTTAATGTAATACGGAGAAAGATTAGGCTTATTCAGTGACAGAATGACGATTGGAATATGGTATGAATAAGCTGAACTCATATATGGTATTTATAAATATACTCAATTTTATGAGGAATAAAGACACACACTCTCGAATTACAGACAAATGCAGATGTTTGTTTGTAGTTGCCTATTCGGCAATGTCTATTACAGGATTGAGCTCCGTGCTCGCAGTGGAAAACCATGCACTATCTTCTCCGGTTTCAGATCGTGTGGAAAGCGTACAGCAGAAAAAACATGTTTCAGGTAATGTGCAGGATGCTAACGGAATGTCTTTAATCGGGGCGTCCGTAATCATCAAGGGAACCAATACCGGTATGATTACCGATATTGAAGGTAATTTCGCTCTTGATGCTAAACAGGGTGATATTATCGTAATCAGTTACATCGGTATGAAATCGGCGGAGGTGAAAGTGCCTGCTAACGGGCAAATAAGAGTGATGCTGAAAGAGGATTCGCAGTTGATGGATGAAGTGGTAGTGACCGGTTATGGTGATTTTAAGAAGGCTACTTATACGGGGTCTGCTTCTGTTTTGAATACGGATAAATTGGAGTCATTGCCTGTTGTGTCTGTAGCACAGATGATGGAGGCTAATATTCCGGGGTTAAGTTCAGTGGCCAGTTCTTCCCAGCCGGGTTCTAAAGCTACAGTGCGGGTGCGTGGAATTGCTTCTATGAATGCTTCTACAGAACCTCTTTATGTATTGGACGGCGTGCCGGTAGCGTCTAGGGATATGAGTGGTCTAAGTGCCAATGCCAGTGCGGGAGGACTTGGTTTGATCGAGACATTAAATCCTGCGGATATTGAAAGTATAACCGTATTGAAAGATGCCGCTTCTGCTTCATTATATGGAGCAAAAGGATCTAACGGTGTAATCCTTATTACTACTAAAAAAGGGAAGGAAGGTAAAATGAGGGTGAGTATGCAGGCTACTTACGGTATTACGGATATCGCTTACAATTATCGTCCGATAATGGGGGGTGAAGAGCGTAGGGAGTTGATTTATGAAGGATTTGTTAATTATCGTTTGAATCAGGGGGATTCGGAAGCCGAGGCAAAGGCTTATGCGGATGGACAAATTGACAATTATGCTGCACGCCCGGCCAACGGATATGCTGATTGGGAAGATGCTTTATTGAAAAAAGGACATCAGCAGGACTATAGTTTGTCTGTAAGCGGAGGTAATGAAAAATCGAATTTTATTGGTACGTTAGGATACACCAATCAGACAGGTATAAGCATAAATTCAGGAATGGAACGTTTTACCGGTCGTATTGATGCAAACAGTAAATGGAATAAATTTGAGTATGGAATGAATGCTACCTTTTCATGGACTCGTAATAAACATACGCCGGAGGGACAGTATTATGCCAGTGCGCTTTATTCTTCAAAATATCAATTGACCCCTTCCATACCTATTTATAATGAGGATGGCAGTTATCATACGGGTTTCCAGAATAATGGAGGTATTAACCCGCTGTATGAGAATTCTGTAGATTCAAATTATGCACGTCTGGCACGTACAATGGCATCCGCCAAGGCTGCCTATCATATCTTGGACGGGTTGAAGTTATCTACTATCTTTACAGTAGACTATTCTTTAAATAAAGACTTTTTCTTTTACTCGCCTGACGGTAAGGATGGGGAAGCTACACAGGGATCCGGACAGATGATGATGATTGAGAGAATGAGTTATACTTCACAAACGAATCTGGCATATAATAAAACGTTTGGCAAACATAACATTAATGCGGTTTTAGCGTATGAGGTTATGAAATACGATTATGAGGATATGTATGGTGAGAAACAGGTTTACGGGCAAACACTTAATCCGTCGTTGGATAATGGCGCCAAACCTGCTGATCTTACTAATACGAGGCAGGAAGATGCTATGGTGTCGTATGTAGGAAGCTTGAATTATGGATATAATGATAAATATTATGCAGGTTTCAGTTTCCGTCGTGATGGCTCTTCCCGATTGGCGCCTGATACCCGTTGGGGGAACTTTTGGGCTGTTTCCGCTTCATGGAGACTCTCTCAGGAAAACTTCATGAAACCGTGGGAGAATGTGGTGTCGGATATGAAATTAAGAGCATCGTATGGTGTGAACGGTAATCTGCCGACCGGTTATTATGGTTATCATGGAACTTATACTACCGGAGCATTTTATAATGGAAAACCTGCTCCGTGGGAAGATGCTATTGCTAATCCTGATTTGACTTGGGAAAAGAACTATGCATTGAATCTGGGGGTTGATTTAAGTCTGTTCAGACGGGTTAATTTGACTTTCGATTGGTATACCAGAACGACTAAGGATTTATTGATGAGTAAGCAATTGAATTCTATCAGTGGTTTTGGCAGTATTCTTACGAATGTGGGCGAAATGAAGAATACCGGTTTTGAAATAGAGGTACGTTCAAGTAATATTCAAACCAAAGATTTTAGTTGGACAACTTCTTTAAACTTGTCACATAATAAAAATAAGATTGTAAAACTGGCGGATCTTCCGGAATTTATAGATGGAAATTATATCAGAAAGGAAGGTTGTTCGTATGCGACAATTTATTTGAGAGAGTATGCCGGAGTGGATCCTAATGACGGACGCCCGATGTATTATGACAATAAAGAAGACGAAAATGGCAATAGAAGCAGGAATATTGTGTATGACCCCAATGATGCCGACCGTGTGGAGTTGAAAGATATATATCCTAAATTGACCGGTGGATTGATGAATACGTTTAATTATAAGTTTATTGATTTATCTTTTAATTTGTCGTTTCATTTAGGTGGATATTCTTACGATGGTGCCATGTATGCTTTGCAGGATGACGGTTATACGGCACAATACAATAAGAACAAAAATTATCGCAGCCATACATAATATTCACACTTGCCTTATATGCATGTCCACGCAGTGAAAGCACGTCCTCCACAATTTCCTTTTGCTCCTGCCAGATATCATACACTGTTTCGCCGCTTTCCATGCGCGTCAGCGTCAGTTCCGGCAGTTTATAAAGGTTAAACGTACCAAAAACAATATCTACATGCGGATATTTCTTCCGCAGTGTTTCCAATACCGTCGGCTGCTGGGTCATGCACCCGCAAAGCGCAATTACGGCATTGGGATTCTGCGTTTCCTTATAATGCTTCAGCGCGCCCAGCTTGCCGTACACCTTCAGCTCCGCATTTTCGCGGATGGTCAAGGCCACTCCTGCCAGCTGGGGAATATTATAAATAATGAAATCCGCCTCAGTTTCTGTCTGCGTCTGCTCATAGCCCATTTCTGTCAGCATACCTTCCAGCTTTTCAGAATCATGCCCGTTCATCTGGCAGCCCATTGCCAAGCTATAAAATTTCCTCTTTTTTCCAGTTGCCGCAGCATATGCGTCATTTTTTTCGCGCACACTGCGGATATATTCCAACTGCCGCAGCCGTGTTTCTCTCCCTGTTCTCCATGCCTGTATCCTTTCCGCCTCTGTTCTTTTGCGGAAGGAACAGCCTGTCCGCAAGTCACTCACAGTATACCACAAAATGTTAGTTCTCTCAACGGCTTTTTTTGTTTTTCCTTAAGCCTTATGTAAACTTTATACTGGTTTACTATGAATTTTATAAAAATGACATAATTTCCAGCGAATTGCCATGCTCCCGAATGATATTCAGCAGTTCGTCCACAGGAAGGAACACCGAAGCCGTATTTTCATTCGGATGTACGCCGATTTTTTTCATTTTACAGAAATCCTCATCAAAAAACACCTCAACCGCCCTGTCCTCATCATTCAGGACCCCCAGCGGTGTCACAGAGCCTTTTTTCAGCCCCAGATACTTC
>OFFZ01001945.1_pt1 | contig 11167 bp, 9 predicted proteins | sample 1521631 | NCBI WGS metagenome assembly OFFZ01 (sample SAMEA3504102, study PRJEB24116) | mouse gut metagenome | biome: mouse gut; feature: mouse-associated habitat; material: faeces | place: Denmark | collected 2011 | reverse complement strand
AGCGCTTAACGTATCCTCCTTAATGCCGCTTGCCGTATGGTATAGGATATTCTGGCCGTTTAAAAGCAGCAGGATGCCGTTTTCGGTGACGGAGGTGTTTTCCGCGAGGCTGACAACATGTCTGGCGTCGATATCCGCGCGCAGAACGGCAAGGGGCGTTCTGACGCTGCGGGGGTTATAAATGACCTGCATGGAGGAAAACCACTCCCTCTCGCCCTCCGGCTGGTCCGCGAAATCGGGCGGGGCAAACCAGGTTCTTCCGTTTTGGGCGGAAAGGGCGGTGTACCAGTTGCTGCCGGAGACTTCCCGGAGCTGGACGATGCTGTTCTGACCGGAGGCGTAGAGGTAATCGTTGTCGGCGTACAGGCGGATGCGCTGGAGGCCGGAGAGATTACATAAATACGCAAAGGTAAGGGCGAGCTGGTCGGAATCCTCAAGCCGGCTGATATAGGTATAGTCTTCAGGCGCGTTGGAGGCCATGTCGTAGACGATGGGGTCCATTACGAGAATGTCGAGCACCTCGTCCAGCTTTCTGAAGGTCTGCTGCAGGGAGAGGAAAGTATCGTCAAAGGCGTTCTGGGCGGCGGTCAGAGTCTGCTTTTGCATGACGCCGCGCACCCGCAGACAGGCATATACGGTAAAAAAGCCGAGAGGAAGCACTACCAGCAGAAAATATATGCACAGGAGTTTGGTTTTCAGGCTGCTCGTTTCCGCGCGGCGAAAAAAGCCGGACTTAAATTTCATTTCGGTGTCTCTCCCTGTATTCCTTGGGTGAAAGTCCGGTTTCCCGGGTAAACAGTTTCGTAAAATATTTGCCGTCGGCGTAACCTACGGACCGGGCGACCTCATAAAGCTTTTTGCCGGAACCGGCAAGCAGTTCCTTCGCATGCATGACGCGGAGCTGGGTAAGCCGCTGGTTGATGGTTTTACTACAGCTTTTTTTGTAGGCGGCGCACAGGTAAGTATAAGTAAAACCAAGCTCCCGGGCCATATCCTGAACGCCGCAGTCCGTATAATTTTGTTCCAGATACCGCTCCACCCGGGAGACAATGTCTGTATCCCCATCGGCGAAAGCGGAGAAATATTCCCCGGAAAGGGAAAACAGAATATCCCATAGCTTCGCCAGCGTATCCTGCCCGGCCGCCGTGTAAAGGTAGTAGTCGGCGTTCTGGGTGATGGCGGTGATATTGCAGTTTTCGGCGGCGTTTAAAAACACATAAACAATCTGGCGGTAAAAATGACGGAGATAAGAGGGCTCTGTTCCCTCGCACCGGCGAATTTCCCAGTAAAATTTATGCAGAAGATTTACAGTCTCCGTTTCCCGGCGGCGTCTTACAGAATCGGAAAGCTCGTCAAGCTCCGCCTGGCTGTATTGGAAAATTTTGCTGCCAAGAGGCGTATCCGGCCTGCACTCCCCATGGAAAAACAGCTTTCGCTCATCTTCCTGATTGTCCGATTTTTGAATATCCCTTATCACATCCCGCAGGGCCTGCTCCACTTCCTCCAAATCAATGGGCTTTTCCACATAACTGGCAGCTTTCAGTTTGATGGCGCCCTTTAAGTATTCTTTATCCGAGTAGCCGCTCAGAAAAATAAACTGGCATGCGGGATGAAACTCACGGATGGCGGCAGCCATTGGAAGGCCGTACATCCGCGGCATTTTGATGTCGCTGATTACGATATCGGGATGGCTGCTGCGCGCCGTATCTATGGCCTCGACGCCGTCAGAGGCCTGTAAGACCCTGGTTATCCCCAGCTCCTCCCAGGGAAGATGGTCGCACAGCACTTTTCTTGGCATGGACTCGTCGTCAACAATCAATACGGTAAAATTCATCAACATTCCCCCTTGAAAATCTGCTTCATATGTCAATGATATACAAAAACAAAAAACTTTTCAATTTAAAAATAATAATATTCATGTGCAAAATGGCAAACAACATAATTTTGTACCCTTTTCGAAAATTCGTCCCATTGTATTGGACGGAAGGGGTCTGTTAAGATAAAACTGCAAAGACGCACCGGGAAATTGTAAAAAGGAGGGCAAAAGGAGGAAAACTTATGCAAAGCAGAAAACATCCGTTTTTATATGATTTGCGCCACAACAAGACCAAGTGGCTGATGCTTCTTCCGGCGGCGGTCGTGGTGATTTTAATGTGTTACATTCCAATGGGAGGGATTGTCCTTGCCTTTAAGAAATACAACTACCATGACGGCGTTTTCGGAAGTCCGTGGGCAGGGCTGGAGAACTTCCAGTATTTTTTCAAGTCGGGTAAAGCCTGGCTCACCACAAGAAACACCATTCTCTATAATATCGCGTTTCTGTGCGTGAACACTTTTCTGCAGATTACATGCGCCGTTTTACTGAGCGAGCTTGCGGGAAAGGCATTTAAGCGCGTTACCCAGTCGGTGATGTTTCTGCCGTACTTCATTTCCTGGGTAGTAGTGGGAGCCTTTGTTTATAATTTGTTTAATTATGAATTTGGGGCGGTCAATTCATTCCTTAAGAGCGTGGGAATGGAGCCTGTGGATGTCTATTCCAACAAAAACGCATGGCCCGTGATTTTGATTGTAGTCAGCGCTTTTAAAAACGTAGGATACGGCACGGTCATGTATCTGGCAAGCATTGTCAACATAGACGGGGAAATGTTTGAGGCAGCCGATTTGGACGGCGCTACCATGTGGCAGAAAATACGCTACATCACGCTGCCATGTATACGGCCTACGGTGGTGATTCTGTTCCTGATGGCCATCGGCACCATTATGAAGGGCGACTTCCAGATGTTCTGGCAGGTCACGGGCAATAACCCCATGGTTCTGGAGGTGACGGACGTAATCGACACCTATGTGACCCGCTCCCTGCTGAATCTTCAGGAATTTGGCATGACCAGTGCGGCAGGCCTCTATCAGTCGGGACTTTCCTTTGTCCTGGTCCTGATAGCAAATTATGCCGTGAAAAAAGTGGAACCGGATTACGCGCTGTTTTAGTAAATGTTTGAAAGCAGAAGGGAGGCCATGGCAATGGCAAAGAGAACGCACCGCGGAGGAAAGCCTGTAGGGCAGGACCGCATTTTATTCAATATACTTTCCTACATAATACTGACAGTCCTGTCAGCTGCATGCCTGCTTCCGTTCTTACTGGTGTTAAGCGGGTCCGTGTCGGAGCAGTACGCCATTCAGCTTCACGGCTATCGGCTGATTCCGGAGACCTTTTCCCTTGACGCATACAAGATGCTGTTCCGGATACCGGAGGAGCTGCTGCGGGCATACGGAGTGACGATTTTTGTGACCGCGGCAGGAACGCTTCTGGGACTGTGGCTCACCAGTATGGCGGCGTATGTACTTGCAAGCCGGGATTTCCGGTATCGGTACCAGGTATCCTTTTTCTTCTACTTTACCTCCATTTTCGGAGGCGGCCTGGTGCCCTGGTACATTTTCAATACCAAGTACCTTCGCTTTCACAACAGTATCATCGCGCTGATTCTTCCGATTCTGATTAATGTGACTTATCTGCTGATCCTGAAAAGTTACATGATGGGCATTCCGGAGGCCCTGTACGAATCCGCGAAACTGGACGGGGCGGGAGATATGCGGATTTACTGGAACATTGCGTTGCCCCTGTCCAAGGCAGGCCTTGCCACAGTGGGATTGTTTATCGCTTTGAACTACTGGAACGACTGGTACAATGCCATGTTGTTCCTGGATGAGGGCAGACGGGATATGTATCCCCTGCAGTATTTTCTGAACAATATCCTCACCAAGGCCCAGGCCATGAATGCGGCGGCGGCGAGAAGCGGCATTCCCGCCAGTGACGTGCCCAGTGAACCCATGAAGCTTGCCATGACAGTGGTTGCCACTGGACCCATTGTTCTGCTGTATCCCTTCCTGCAGAAATATTTTGTAAAAGGCGTTACCATTGGGGCGGTAAAGGGCTGACCCCCTGGCATCAATCATCGAAAAAAGTTCGCAAGAATTTTTTTATAGAAACCGAAATGCAAAAAAGCAAAAAGGAGGAACGTTTTATGAGAAAGAAAACAAGAATCAGCGGTCTGCTTATGGCACTGTTGCTGGGAATCGGCACTTTGAGCGGATGCGGCAGCGAACCTGCGGCTACGGGTTCATCCACTCCGGATGTGCCTGTGTCGGAAGAGTCAGAGGAGGCATCGGATTCTTCATCCGGGCAGGAGTCTGCATCCGAATCATCGCCGGAGGCGGAGTCCCAGGCGGAAGGACCGGATATCTCCGAGGAAGTGACCCTGACCATGTACCTCATCGGAGACCGCCCCGTGGACAACGACGAGGTGTTTGCGAAAATCAACGAAAAACTGAAGGCGGAAATCAATGCCACCATTGATGTGAAGTTCATGAGCTGGGGCGAATATGAGCAGAAATATCCGCTGATCTTTGCTTCCGGAGAAGACTGGGACATCATCTATACGGCTGACTGGTGTTTCTGCAATGCCCAGGCCACCAAGCAGGGATTCTGGGAGATTACCCAGGAAGCGCTTGACACTTACGCGCCCATGACTGCGGCAAGCATTTATCCGGAGGCCTGGGAGCAGGCAAAGGTAGACGGACAGGTATTTATGCTTCCCATGAACTACAAGGAGATTACTTCCTATGTGTACATGGCAAGGGGCGATCTGATGGATAAATACGGTATCAAGTCCGTTGCATCCCTGGACGAGGCGGAGGCCTACATGGATGCCATCGTGGCAAACGAGCCCACTTTGATTCCCCTGGATGTAGGCTCCGATTACGACAAGCTCTTTGTGTTTGACCGCATGTGGCAGAAAGCGAACTGGGAGTCTGAGGAAAAAGTAGCCGGAATCGGCACATGGCAGGCAATGGGCAGCGTCAGCGAAACGGACGACAATGCGGAAGTGAAGGGCGTTTACGATCAGCCGGAGTTCCAGGGTGTGATTGAGCGCCTGAAGAGCTGGAAGGACAAAGGATTCTGGAGCAAAAACGCCGTTGTCAATACCCAGAACAACACGGAAAGCTTCCAGGCAGGAAAGTCTGCATTGGCCCTCTGCAATGCCAATACGGCAAAAAGTATCTACACACAGATGTCCACCGAGCATCCGGAATGGGATGTGCGCGTATTTGACGCCCAGGACGGCGTACCGCCTGTTTTGAATTCCTATCTGGCAAACGGTATGAGCATTTTCTCCAAATCCAAACATCCGGAGCGGGCGCTGATGGCTCTTGATTATCTGCGCAACGATGTGGAAATCAACAATCTGTTCTGCTACGGCATTGAGGGCAAGCACTGGGAAGCTTCCGGAGACAACGCACTGGTATCCCTGCCTGACAGCTCCAATTATGCTTATGACGGCAACTGCAACTGGGGCGTGCGCAACGACGCAAGCTGGCGTGTTGTGGAAGGCGGTATCCCGGGACTGGAGGAGCTGAATGCCCAGTGGAAGGAAACAGCCTACAGCAGACGTTATCAGACCTTCGTGTTCAACGATGGGGATGTGAAAAACGAGATCGCTGCCATTACCGAGATCTTCAACTCGGAATACAAGCTGCTGGGACTGGGCTTTACGGATGACCCTGCAGGCGACATTGCAAAGCTGAAGGAAAAGATGACTGCGGCAGGTGCGGACACCGTGTATGCAGAGATGCAGAAGCAGGCCCAGGAATTCCTGTCAACAAACGAAAATTGATGCCTGACCCATTGATAAGTGTTCAGCCCACCACCGCCATCAGCACGGGAATGGTCAAAACGCACAATAGGGTAGTCAATATAATGGCGGCGCTGCAGGTAGCGCCGTCAATTCCCTTCTGAGTTCCCAGGATCAGCGGCATATTTCCGATGGGCATACCGAACATGATCATGCAGACGGAAATCAATGCGGCATCCCCGGTGACCATTTTCAGCAGCGGCAGCATGGCAAGGGGCAGGGCCAGCAGCTTCACTGCCGAGAAGACGTACAGCCTGGGCTGGCAGAAAATACGCTTCAGATCGGAATGCGCCAGGGTAAATCCGACGGCAACCAGTGCCATGGGGGATGTCACATTGCCGAGGTAGGTAATGGCGGTCTTTATGAAATCCGGCAGCTGTATATTGCAGATAATGATAAGGAGCGCGGCAAGGCCGGATATGGTGCCTGGATTGAGCATGGATTTTACGGAGGACGCGGAGAACTTTCCGTCCATCAGCGCGACGCCGTAGGTATAGAACACAATCGTGTAAATCAGCAGAAATTCCGTCACATAAACCACATAGGCCGCGCCCAGGATGCTGGAGACCACCGGTATGCCGATGAATCCCAGGTTAGAGAAGACGAACATCATCTGGAAAATCTTGCGCTGATCCGGCGCCTTGTCGAAAAACGGGGACAGGATCATGCCTGCAGCAATGAAGATGCCAAACATTCCAAGCGCAATCAGCCCTACTGTCGCTATGGTTTCCGGGGAAACAAGGCCTGCGGAGCCGGCGGCGCTTGACAGTATCAGCATGGGATTAAACACACTGACGATCATCCTGGACATCTGTGCGTTGGTGTGTTCGTCCATCATCCCCTTCCGGGCCATAAAATATCCCGCACCAATCATAATCAACAGTGCAAGCATCTGAAAAAATACGGTAAAGACGGTCATATTCATTCTCCTCTGCGCTTACAGGCGCACATATCAATCTCCCTTTCCGGTGCCATATTCCGGTCAAGGTTCGAAAGCTTCCCTGGTATATTAGCATACAATGGCCATCCGTACAATATGTGATACGCCATGTTTTTTTGATTTCGAAAAGAATGCATATTTTCTGCGGCAAGGTGACATGCTAACCTCAATTATGAGTTTATGCTGCATGGCAACAGGTGTTCAAATACAGGCCCTGCGGGCGATATGCCGGTGGATTGCGTATACAGCCCGCAGGCTGCGGAAAGGCATGGGAATAAGTATGTCCAGTATCATTGACGGGCGGGGAAATGTGAAAACGGAAGATGCGGGAAGCGTGCGTCCTTTCGGCATCCGGGATAAGATTGGGTATATGTTCGGGGATTTCGGCAATGATTTCAGCTTTATCTTTGCCAGCAATTATCTGATGGTGTTCTACACCAAGGTCCTTGGCCTGAGCGGCTTTGCAGTGGGGATGCTGTTTCTGGGAGCCAGATTTCTGGACGCTTTTACGGATGTAACGATGGGAAGGATCGTAGACAATATGCAGCCGGCCAGGGACGGCAGGTTCCGCTCCTGGATACGGCGCATGTGTGTTCCGGTGGCGGCTGCAAGCTCTGTCATGTACCTGTATTTCGTGCGGGACTGGGCGTACCAGGCGAAGCTTGCCTACGTGATTGTCACCTATTTGCTGTGGAGCAGTTTCTGCTATACCGCCATCAATATTCCTTACGGTTCCATGGCTTCCGTCATCAGCCCGGATGTAAAGGACAGAGCGTCCCTCTCCACTTTCCGGAGCATCGGCGCCAGCCTGGCGGGACTGGTGGTCGGTGTGCTGGTGCCGCTGATTGTCTATGAGACGGATGTGGAGGGGAACCAGATTGTGAAGCCGGTAAGCTTTACGGTGACGGCTTTTGTATTCGGCGTCCTGGCAGTGGGCTGTTATATACTCTGCTATTTGCTGTGCCGGGAGCGTGTATTTTTCGAGAAAAAGGACGGGAAAAGGGAGAGCGCCGGGGATATGCTCAGAAGCCTTGGGCGGAACAGGCCGTTGCTGGCTTTGGTCTGTGCGGCACTGGTGCTGCTGCTGGCCACGCTCATGGGGCAGACCATGAATAATTACCTTTTTCTGGACTATTTTAAAAATGCCAAAGCGCTTTCGGCGGTGAATGTGGTGGGCATCGGCGGGACGCTGCTGCTTGCACCCTTCATTTCCGTGATTGCGGCAAGGTTCGGCAAAAAGGAAGCGGGAGCGGTGGGGATGCTGGCGGCGGGAGCTGTCTATCTGCTGCTGTTTTTCCTGCGCCACCCCAACCGCATATATTCGCGGGAGGAAATAATCACACAGGTGTGGGGCGACGACGTGATCGTGACAAACCGCACTATCGACACCAATATCACGCGCCTGCGCAGAAAGCTCGGCGAATATGGCAACAACATCATCACCCGACAAGGCTTCGGCTACGGCTTTAAGGAAACACATTAGCTACCACTGGCAGCTGTTTGTGCCGCTGACGGTGGCCATGTGGGTCATTGTCGTGGGCATGGGCCTGTGGCAGCGCCACAACATGGAGCTGATAAATGACGCGCGTGTGCGCGAGCCGCTCGAATTTGTGACCAACCGCATTGTCGACGCTTTCGACAATGATGTTGATCCTTATCCGTTCATCAACTTCATGGCCAACTATTATAAGGAGAATCCGCTCTACGAGCGCGTATGCGTGTCGGTGTACCGACACGGCCGCCTTGTCTACAATACCGGCGAGATAATAGCGCCGGAGGTGGCCGACGTGGACGGCGGAATGGTGCATGTGCAGAACAACGATGCCAACTTTTTCTATAAGGCGGCCCGAAGTTCGGACGGCAGCGTGGAGGTGTATTCGATGATGCCGTTCGACAAGGAAATATCGGTGACGCTTGACGAGGTGAGCGACGATTTCTGGTGGATGACGCTTGCCATAGCGCTTGCGCTCACCGTGATAGGCTACTATAGCACGCGGCATTTCGGGCGCAATATAAGCATACTCCGCAATTTTGCCGAGCGCGCGGCCACGAGTCCAGACTTCGTGCCGTCGGCCGATTTTCCGCACGACGAGCTCGGCGAGATTTCGCGGCAGATAGTGCATATATACCAGGAGCGGCTGCAGGCTCTGAAGCGTCTCAAGCAGGAGCATAACGTGGCACTGCATGCCATGGAGGAGAAAGCGCGCGTGAAGCGCCAGCTCACCAACAATATCAACCACGAGCTCAAGACCCCGATAGGGGTGATAAAGGGCTATCTTGACACTATTGCCGACAATCCCGACATGGACGAGAGTTCGCGCCGGCATTTCATACTCAAAGCCCAGGAGCATGCCAACCGCCTTGTGCATCTTGTGGCCGACGTCACGGCCATAAGCCGTCTGCAGGACGGCAGCTCACTTATAAATCTGGAGGACACGGACTATCACGACATAGTCTATACTGTGGGCAGCGACGTCGTGGAGTCGGGGCAGATCGGGGGGCTGGAGTTCGAAAACGGCGTGGAGCCGGGGACTTATATAAAGGGCAATTATAATCTGCTCACGGGCATGCTGCTGAATCTAATCCGTAATGCGGTGTCGTATTCGCGCGGCACGGAATGCGGGGTGCGCATGCTGCGCGAGGACGACAGGTTTTATTATTTCGAGTTCTATGACAACGGCAGCGGAGTGGCCGAGGAGCATCTCGAGCATCTTTTCGAGCGTTTCTACCGCATCGATTCGGGCCGTTCGCGCAAGGTGGGCGGAACGGGCTTAGGGCTGCCCATAGTCCAGAACACTATAGAGGCCCACGGAGGGAGTATAAGCGTGTCCAACCGCGACGGCGGCGGTCTGTCGTTCGTTTACAGCCTTCCGAAGGCGGCTCTTAAGGACGAGGAGCCGGACGAACGTTGAGCCTCCGATTCCGCACAGCCGTTTAAAGCCGCGTCTTTTTGTGGGCATGTCGTATTCGGGTTGTCATTGCAATAGCGGCCGTGGTGAGTGTGCCGGCCCAGTCGGTGGCCATGTCGGCTATGTCGCCCGAGCGCGCCTGTGTGAGTGTTTCCTGCATCAGTTCCGTAAGAGCGCCGAAGGCCATCACCCACAAAGCTATTACGGCTATTGTAGTGCGCCCGGTGTGCAGTTTTGCGCGGTAGCGGTCGAAAATGGCTGTGGCTGTAAGGCCGGCCATCATGAGAAAATGCACCACTTTGTCGGCGCCTTCAAAAAGCTTTATTCCGTCAGGCTTGGGCGGGTGCGATGTGAGCGTAAGGTAAAGAATCGCGCACGTGACGGCGACGGTGGGCCACCATCTTGTGATAAAACGCTTAAAATGCCACATAATCTTCGGGGTTCAGTGCGTTGCCTTTGTGCCAGAGTTCGAAATGCAGGGTGCCGTCGGCGCCGGCCGCTCCTATGCGGCTGCCCGTCAGGGGTGTGGCTCCGCGGGTCGTGTAGCATTCAGCCAGACCGCCGTACACGCTGATGAATTCGTTGGGGTGCTGCATGACTATGGTGTAGAGGCCGCGTGCGTCGATGTAGGCTGTTATCACCGTGCCCCGGTATATGGCGTCGACTCCCTGTCCGCGCGAGCCTTTGAGCTCGACGTAATGCCCGTCGGCAGAGGGGATGGCTTCCGCTCCCGGCGCGGGGCTGTAGAATGCCATGCCTTCCGCAGCAATTGGGGCAAGCACGGAGAGGTTGTAGCGCTGGCTGTTTTCAAAATTCTGCACGAACGCCCGTTCGGCGTCGGACGCCGCGACAAGCGTGTCGGTGAGTTCTGTCGCGGCTGTGTGTGCCATCCTGGCCGAGTCGGGGTCGATGCGGCCGCTTATTATGGCTTCCACGTCGGAAAGATAGCGTTCGTTGATGCGCATGACGCGCGTGAGCGAATCGATGCGCAGCGTGTTCTCGATGTAGCGTGCGCGTGTGTTGTGGTCGAGTGCTCCGGGCAGCAGGCGCCGGAGTGGGGTGAATGCCATGACTACATATATCAGGGCCGCCATTGCCGACACTGCCAGTACGGCCAGCAATACCGCCTGCCGCCGCGTGAAACGCAAGCTCCACACGCGGGAATACGCCGCTTCGTTCACATAGTCGAGGCGGCGGTAGCGGATGCTGCGGTCGTGTCCGTCCGGTGGCAGCAGAGACGACAGATGGCGAATGGTGCGGGAGAATGCTTTCATACAATGGCAAAGTTACGATTTTTTTGCATGATGGAGACAAAGCTGTGAACAAACTTTAATCGACGCTTGTTTCCTATGTATAAATTTAACAACGTTTCACTAAACCCCTCTCTTCTGTTTATTATGAGAAAGCAAGTCTTTACAGCAATCGCAGCTGTGGCTATTTCCGGTGTTTACGCGTCTGCCCAGCAGCCCGAAGTCGTGGTCGAGGAAGAAAGCCTCACCGTGGTCGAAGAAGTGCCTTGTGAAAACCACTATTACAGCAGTGGTTCCGACAACTGGTTCATCCAGCTCGGCGCAGGCGTGAATGTTCCGTTCTTTGAGTATTCCGATGTGGACGGAAGCAAAAAGCACCAT
>OFFZ01001944.1_pt1 | contig 11170 bp, 7 predicted proteins | sample 1521631 | NCBI WGS metagenome assembly OFFZ01 (sample SAMEA3504102, study PRJEB24116) | mouse gut metagenome | biome: mouse gut; feature: mouse-associated habitat; material: faeces | place: Denmark | collected 2011 | reverse complement strand
TCACTTTGACAGAGGGAGCAGAACAGTTAAAAGAAAGGTTAGGTGCTATTATGAATTTCAAGAGTAAGACGAAAACAATTCGGATTTTGACTGTTATATTAACTCTTTTTATTCTATCCGGTGCGGTTTTTATCGGCGGTTATCCCGTTTCTGCTGCTACCGATTCTAAAGGAACAAGTAAATCGTCAATACCAGAAAAGAAAGATAATGGAAAAAGCACGTATATTTATGATGAAAATTTAGGGTATGGCTGGTATTTAGACGATGAAAATTTAGATAATAAGGATTTGGAAAATGCTAATTCCTACCAATATTCTTATACGCAAAATGGATATTATTGCGATTCTTATATTATTGAAATGGGTTGGAACTTATACGCAAAAAATCAAGATTATTATGGTGCAACAGAAATTGTCTTTGAGGACGAATCAAAAATGACAGTATATTTTTCTGATTCGGTAAAAGATTATCTGAATGACAGAGAAGCTATTTCGGCAATAGAAGAATTGATTTATTCTCTGAAAAACACAGATATTAGTCCGGCAATAGAAATGCCTTTGATTATAAGCATAACGCCTGTTGTAGCTGATGATATACCAGTTTTGACGGAACAGTATTTTCAAAATGAGGACTTAATTAGATTTTCTGCACTCTTTTCAGTATTAGACGAAACAACCCAAAAAGATTACTACAAGAAAGCATATGACGCTGATAAAATTGCGCTCTTTTCAACTATTGTACAGGACATGGACGCAGATTTAATTTTACAGTATGTAGATAAATCGGAACAGGATAATAAATCAAATTTCTTTGCCGTACTTTCAGATTATATGCAATCAAGTGATTTGAAAAAATATGCCGAGAAATACTATGAAGCTAATAATATTGCCCGGTTTACAATTCTGCTTGATTGCATGACAAAGGAAGAAAAACAGGAATGGCTGAAAAGGGCACAGACAGATAAGAAAACTAATTTTGTTGCAGTCTTATCTGATGAATTGCTTGATTAAATTGTTATGGTTTAACAGGGGGCAGCTGACTAAAACAAAGCTGCCTCTTGCAAAATAAATAAACTTATCCATATTGTTTCCCATGTGGGAGAAAGAGGGGATTTTCTATGGACTGCACAGAAGCATACAGGGATTATAACTGTGCCAGCTTGTCCTATGTCAGTGAACCCAGGTTAAAAATCTTCCCAGTCAGCGAGTATGAACCGCTGTGCGGTGTTTTCCTATCGGCTATTTCTGTCAAGGATTTCTTGCGTTGTCTTTGGGGTGGCTTTTGCTTGTTGCGTTCCTGTATTTCGTGCAGATGTTTTAGTACGCTCTGCTTTTCGGGCGGTCTGCGTTGTTCCTTGTTGGCTGCGGATTTTCTTCGGCTTTGGTATTCCCACTCGGCAAGGTCACTCCTCCCGTTTCCCCAACCGCACCTCGCAGCCCTTCCGGTAAAAGGAAATTCCATAGCAACCGTTTTCCGATACTTTCTGTCTGTCGTTCTTGATGTGCTTTTTATCGTATATCTGCCACAGATCCTTTTCCACAAGGAGCATCGAGCATCCCTTGCACGGAAATGCTCCTTCTATCTAACAGCCTTTTCTACAGCCCCATTATAAATACTGGATTGCCTCTTCCGGGGTAAGCTCATAATTTTTCACCAATATCTCCTGGATTCGCTTATCGTCCGCACCCAAGTCACGGAAGCTTCTCACAGCGTTTAAAATGGATTTTTGAACTTTAGATTCAACAATCTTATTAATCTCAGGCTCCATAATCTCCAACAATGCTTTGCACATACTGTCATCTCCTCTCAGTTCTTCCACTATTTCCCAGTTCGCCTCAATACTTACTTCCAGTACAGAATCTGCCAGCTCCCTGTCAAACTTCTGCTTAAGGCTGTGCACGCGTTCCAATAATTCCCGCATCTCCTGCTTCTGTACCCGGTCAGACAAGGCCTTAATCCATGTATGCTCTTTCTGTCTCAATTCCCTGCCCACTATAATCTGCGTCTGGAACAGAACCGCATCCAGCACATAATAGATTCCCTCATATGGATTTGTTACCCGGATATCACGCTCCTTAAAATACCGGAACAGACCCTCAGGCTTGATATCCCGGATAATAGATATCGTAATATCATCCGCCGGACGCTCATTTACCGACTCACCATAAGACTTATACAGGCAGCCATATGCGGTCGCCTTATAAAAAGCATCAATATCCATGTGGTCTTCCGGAGACTTGTATTCCATGATATTGTGTCCGCGGAACAGCTTTCCTATGTCATTGACCATCCGGACACCCGGTTCCTTTTTGATTACCAGAAGGTCAATCTCCAGCGGCCCTGTATTCAGGTTGTACTCTTTTTCAAAAATGAGATTGTCCCTGTTATCTTCAAATTCCAGACTCATTGCCGCCACAAAACCAGGATGCCATTGTATTTTCGTATCGCCCATTTGCCATTCCTTTCCCTGTTCCTCTTCATTATAACACATTTTCTTCTTTACTCAACTATATGGCATTATTTTTCCAGCTGTGAGATTAACTCCGCCTGTTTCCCCAACCGCACCTCGCAGTCTTTCCGGCAAAAGGAAATTCCATAGCAACATTCAACAATCATCTATTTATGCTATCGCGACACATACTGAAGCAGGGGATTCAATGCATTTTTGAAAATAGCTAATCCTATGTACTTGCTCTGTACATCCATTTCGTCTATAAGTTCCAGCACGGAATCGCTGTTCTCCTTGAAATTCAGTTTCTCTCCCCTTGTATTCTCAATATAATACCATAAAGTATAGGGGCTCTGCTTCAGCTTCGGCAATTCCAATGCCCTTATCCTTTCCCACCAGCTATGATAAAATGTAGGGAACAGCTTTTCTGCGTCAGCCAATGGAATGAACCTATTCTCTGATCGCTCCACAAAACCAAAGCAGCCATATAGACAATAATCTATTGCCAGCTCAAATACAAAACTATATGTCTTTTTCCTGTATTCAATCCGGTCAAGAAAAACATCCACACAATTCGAATAAACAGCTGTTTCCATATGGCTTTTCTTTTTTAAAACATTGCCCACATTCTGGAACAAATCCTCTCTAACTTCTTCCATCTTTTTCTCAAAACTGTCCCTGATAAGCAATGCCGCTTTTGCCATTTCCGTACTCGCCAGTAAATCCTTCACGTCCATCCCCTCGTCACCCCAGCCAGTCATATGCCTGACCGCCGCATCATATTGTTTTAAAAAAGTGTATCTGTAGCTGCCTTCCCTGGCCGTGTCCATGCACCTTTGAAGCCAGTCCAGGATTTCCTTCCGAAAGCTGATCAGGAAAAGTCTTTGCCTGTCCATACTGCCTACGCTCTGTCTGTCCGGCGCGCTCCCATTTAATGTCAGATAATATATGCGGTACGCCTTTCCTTTTTTCCTACAGAACATATCATATCGTTCCAGCTGTCTCTCCCCGTCCCCGGCATCAATCTTCATCTCAATCGCCGCACAGAACTTCTCGGATTCCATTACAAAGTCTATCCTTCCCCCCTCAAAGGCCTGCTCCCGGCACACCCGCCATGGGCCACCGATATATTGCTCAGGTATCTGAATCTCCCGCAAGAAAAATTTCAGGAAATCATTTTCCCCATCTTCGTCATAAGTCCTGTCCAACAGGAAATATATGATTTTAGAATGAATATGTGCCTCATCGCGTTCTTCACCAATCGCAGCCAGAATGTTGTAGGCCGGGGTCTCCTGGGCCATATGTTTTTTTCTTCTTTCACATACTGTTTTTAATAAGTTCTCTATTCCATGGTTATCCATGATTTCTCCGCTGTCTCACCCTTTCCCCTCAACTCTCTCTATCCTGCAATGATGCTGCCTCCTCCCGGCGGGAGCCTCTTTCGAATAGCTGATGCCCACCAGCAGAATCTCTCCGCCATAACCTTCAATGGCCTTTGGGTACCGTTTTTCATGAATCTGCCTGATTGCCCCTTCCGCCGACTTGTTCCATTTCAGCTCAACCACCAAAGCAGGCAGCATAGAGCCTTTTTTCGGCAGATACACGATGTCCGCATAGCCTGCCCCTGAGGGCAGTTCCTCAAACATCATATATTCGTCTCCATAGCTGAAATAGGCCCGCTTAATCACACTGCGCAATGCCTGCTCATTGTTGTAATACAGCGACGCTTCCTCCGCATGGATTCTTTCAATCTGCCTGGCCACAGCCTCTTCCTCCCCATGGACAGTATCCGCAATCAGCTGCTCGCTCTCCCTGACCCGCCGAAGCGTATCGTCCCGTTTCACCTGCCGGATAGCCTTGGCGAATTCCAGCCGAATCTCCTCATTGGGAATGCGCACCTTGCGCGTCTCCTCGTCATAAGCCAGATATCCCAGATGAATCAGCAGCGTCAGCACATCATCCCTGTTCCGGAACGTCACCAGGTCATTGGAAAAGCCGTAGGTGTCCACATTTGCCTCCACCCCGCCGATTAATTCCGCAACCGTCCTGCCAAGCCCGTCAAAGTCAAGATTGATGTATCCCATCAGGCTCTCGGCTGCGGATGTCTGTGTCCAGTAGGAGTCAAAGTCCTCATTTTGAATCGCTTTCATCACCGAATTGGGATTATAGACCGATTCCGCCTTTCGGAAACGGTAACCGTCATACCATTGCTTCATCTGCGCAAAATCGACTCCGGCATCCTGGCAGAGTCTCTTCACTTCTCCTTCCGTGAATCCCACATACTGCCCGAACTGCCTGGGTTTGATCATGGAATACTCTTCAAAATCCGATATGGCGGACTGAGAACCGTCCTTTTTGATGGGCAGGATTCCCGTCATATATGCCCCAGCGAATATCTTGTCTGTGGTTCCGCTGTTCTTGAACAGGGAACGCAGGAATTCCAGATACTCCCTCTGCAGATCAGGACGGTTTCCCGCCTCCCTGATTGGGGCATCCCACTCGTCGATGATCATGATGAATTTATTCCCTGTTATCTCTACCGCATTGGCCAGCGTTGCCACGAATCCTTCTACCACCTCCATCTGCGGATACTGTTCTTTCAATTCGCGGACTACAGTTCTCTTCACATAGGCCACCCTGTCGCCTGCCGCCGCTTCTCCGATGATTCCTGTCATATCCAGGTAAATCACATCATACTGATTCAGATGCTCCCGGTACCCCGCATCACAGGCAATGGACAAATCCCCGAATAACTGCGCCGAATCGCAGGTCTTGTCATAATAGGCACATAACATTTTGGCCGCGAACGATTTCCCGAAACGGCGCGGTCTGCTGATACAGGTCAGACACCTGGGTGTATCCAATGTCTGATTGACCAGCCTTATCAACCCTGATTTATCCACATAGACACTGTTCCGGATTCTGGAGAATCCACTGTTGCCCGGATTTAAATAAGTTCCCATCATCTGCCTTTCCTCCTAAACACCTTTGTCTTTCCGAAGCAGAATCCTTTCCTACGCTCCCTACCCTGCACTTAAGCCTAACGTTGCTGCTTCCGTTCCAGATTGCATTCCGATGCTGACAACATTTCCCTAATCCTAAATTCATTATACCCCCATCGGCACTATTTCACAAACGGATCTTTCAATAGCCCCCGGATTCCTTTCCAGAAATGCCCTCTGTCCTCCCCGACTCTCATCCCAGGAGAACTGATTCTCCTTCTCATCTGAATACAACCGCCGGAATTCCTGTTATAATATCGTCAGACAACAGTCGAGCAGGGGAATCCCTTCTTCCCAGCTCGCCGCGCGGCCCGCATGCTGCATTAGCAGCAAAATTCCATATGCGGGCCTGCGCAGAAAAAACATGCAGACGAGGAGGTTCTCTATGAAGAAAATACAGCTACGCATTGCCGACCTGAGAAAACAAAAAAAGCTGACACAGCAGGAACTGGCAGACGCCATAGGCGTATCCTTCCAGACAATCAGCAAATGGGAGACCGCGGCCAGCATGCCCGACATCACCCTTCTGCCGCCGCTGGCGGAATATTTTCATGTGTCCACAGACCAGCTGCTGGGCCTGAAACCTCTTGACGGCGAATCGTATATTCCCGAACAGACAGGGACGAAGGATTTCTGGAACCATCGGCTGGACTATCTGCTGCGGACGCGGAAGCGTTTCTGGAACGACGACTATGTCCGTTTCCTCGTTTCACAGGTATGGAATATCCAAAAGCCCGTTTCCATACTGGACTGCGGATGCGGATACGGTTTTCTGGGACTGCTGCTCCTCCCTGCCATGCCCGGGGGAAGCACCTACACGGGAATTGATTTTGCGGAAAATCTGATCCAGGAGGGAAAGCAGCTTTTTGCAAATCAGAATATAGCCGCGGAATTTATCTGCAAAAACGTTAATGAATACACGGCAGAAAACAAATACGATTTCGTGATATGCCAGGCAGTCCTCAGGCACCTGGACGACCCTGTCGCCTTTATCCGGAAAATGATTTCCTTTGCAAAGCCTGGCGGCTATGTGGTGTGCATGGACGTGAACAGGGAATTTGAGAGCTGCGGATTGTATGTGGACGGAATGGATTACCGGGAGCTGTGCCTCCATGAGGGTCTGGAAAAGAAATGGCAGACGGAGCTTGCCTTGCAGGGGAGGGATTACTCCGTGGCAGTCAAGGCTGCCCATATCCTGGAGAGTCTGGGGCTTGCGGATGTGGATGTGCGGATGAATGACAAGGTGGAATTCATGACCCCCAAGCATGCAGATTATGAGGAAGCCAGGAACGATTTCCTCCGGGCCAACCAGTGGACTTCCTGTATGGGACAGGGGGAAGAGAATGCCCTGATCCTCCAGCTTATGACCCATGGCATGTCCCGCAGCGAAGCCCGGGAATACTGCCTGCGGAACAGGAGAATCGCAGAATATTTTTCCTCCAACCCTGCCGCCGAATATAGTTTTGCCAGAGGGCTGCTGATTGCTTATGGGAGAAAAATGTAGGAATAAAGAGCCTTACTGTACTTACAGTGCAAATTATTGCAAGAACATACTTTATGCAGTTCCCTATTTGTTTTCCGGGGCAGGAACCATAGCTACCATATATCACTTTTCTTTTGAGAGGATGGCAAGAAAAGGAATTCCTGATGTGCTGTCGCCACTAAAAGTCGGCCAAAAAATAACCTCCAAAATATATGGAATGGCAGCCATATGAAAAACAAGTCTCCCCGCAACAGAACTGCGGGGAATCCTATCCTGCCAGATTAAATATAAGCCGAAATATCCGTTATGAACGCATAGGGTTCCGCCCACATCTTCAGCAGGGCAGCCGCGAAAAGCGCCCGGGCGTCGATCAGGTACGCGTTGGCCGCCAGGAGCTTCCCCTGCGGATGTCCGGCTCCTCCAGTATCTCTTCGATGCGCTGGAACTCCGAGCCCCAGCCGTAGCCGTCATTCGCCACATACTGCCTGGCCTGGCCGTCTACCGTAAAGACCGGGGAGGGCGTCTGGCGGATGTAGGGCGGCTTCAGGATGGTCTCAATTCCGTTCATAAATGTACAGGATTGCATGATATCCCCGATGAAGAGCATCTTTCCCCCAAAGAGCGGAAGCAGCATGAAGGGAGAGTGGGGCCCTACGGCGGTGTCGTCCATGGAATGGCCCACGGTCAGCCTGTGCGCCATCTTCCCTTTGGCGCACACGGAGTGGGTGGGGTGGACGCTGCGCTCCACGCCGGGCCTGTGCAGGAACGTCCTGGGCAGCAGCCCGATGCAGGGCTCCGTGGCGGCGCTGTCGAACACAGGCTGTTCGGCCGTCACGTTCTCATAGGTCAGGGCGGGCATCAGCAGCGTGCCCTCCTCCCCCAGCACCTCCTCCATGGCATCGATGATTTCTTCGGGGGCGCACTCTGTCCCCAGGGCTTTCATGGAAGAATGCACCAGCACCATATCCCCGGGCTTCACCCCCAGTTCCAGCAAATCTCTTTTGAATCTTTCCTTGTCAGTCATCTCGATTCCCTCCTTCTTGCGCCTGGTCCACAGGCAGCCGTCTTGTATTTTCAGTTCGGCAACGCGAATCCCTGCCCTCCACCCCAGGCGCGGACAGCCTCCTGGGCCTCCGAATCCCGGCGTGAATCCGTCTCTCCCTTCCCTGCCCGGGTCCAGGCCATTGCCGGGCTTATGGGAGAAGCATAGGCCTGGAATACGCAACCGGACCGGCGCGTCACGGCGGAGAATCACTTCATCACTTCGGCTGTATGGGCAGGAGCAGATCCACGCTCCCATCGATTCCCTGCCGGGGCCAGCCCGCATGGGCCGAGTACACCCAGTTGTAATGCTCCTCCAGGCAGCCCTCCGGATCACCCGCCCCGTCCTCCCAGGGGCGCGCCCGATACCTGTCATTGTTCTTCGCCCAGGATTTCAGGAAGTCCCATTCCTGGAAATCAGGAAAGCGTATGGCATAGGCGGCGTAAAGCCCTCCCGCAAAGCGCTTCTTTGCAAGCGGCGCAGGCACTACCAGATCCTCCGGTATGGTCACCCAGTTCTCATAGCTGTAGCTCCTGTCGTCCCCTTCGCCGTCAGCCGGGTTGAAGCCGAACAGGCGGGAGTCCGGCTTTTTCTCGTAAAGCCCCTCCCCGCGGATGAACCTGTCCATGACGCTTCCCACCTTTTCCTCCGGGTTCTCTCCGAAATATCGGAAGGAAGCCACCGTGCACGGCGGCAGAAGGACGATCCGAATCTGTTTTTCCTTCTCCGATACCGGGCAAAGGGCGCTTCCGTTCAGCTTGTATCTCTCCAGAGCGAGCAGCCCCGCCATATCCCCAAGCACCCTTTCCCAAGTCCGGTCCGCAGGGGAATCCGCCTCCCCAAGCAGTTCCCGCAGCCTCTCCAGGGCCGTCCGGATCGTCCCCATGGAAGCCAGATTCCGCTCCATATCCGCTATCTGCTCCTGTACCATGCCCGCAGCCTCCCGGGCGCTGCCGTCCATAATGACCCGGATCCTCTTCAAGGGCATCTGGAGTCTGCGCAGCAGCACAATCTGCCGGATTCTCCTGACCGCGTCCTCATCGTATACGCGGTAGGCGTAATTTTCCCTGTGCATGCTCCTTACCAGTCCCTCTTTTTCATAATACCGCAGCATCCTTGCGGAAACGCCCAGCATCTCGCTCACCTGGCCAATCGTCATCAAAGCCATCCGGTTACCTCCCCGTATGTATAGTATAGAGTGCGACATCGTGTCCGTGTCAAGCCACGGAATCACATCCCCGGCGGTTCCTTCCACCCGCCAGGCCCGCAGTCTTGAGTATATCACAATTTTCTCACTCATGCATCCATGCCGCAGCCTCTCACTCTGCTCTACTTTATTACACTTAAAACCGTCTGTTTAAAATCTTATATTCGTTCTATTTATTTCTTGACAATTCACCCATATGGCTTTATAATGATTGAAAATCAATACAAACAAACCGTTGAAGCGGGGATAACGGCAATCATGTCCTTACAGAGAGCCTGCGGGGCTGAGAAGCAGGTGGGAAACAAGTTGTCAAATGGGCCGCTGAGGGCGCAGTGAAATGTGGCATCCACAGAGTATTCTGCGACGTTCGGGCAGACGTCATATGCCGGGGATATGCAGGTATCCCGCTAAGGGCACGGGTCAGGCCGTGAAGCAAGGTGGCACCGCGGATAAACGTACTATTTTCGTACAGTATTCGTCCTTGACAGAGCATCATCTTCTGTCGGGGCGTTTTTTGTTTTACAGACTCCTCGGACGGAGGGAAGGCACGCGCCGGACAGGTTCCGTCGCCGGAAAAGGACAGCGTATTTCACTCGAAAGGAGACAGCATATGACATCGACGAAGCCCACAAAACGATGGCGTAGCCATGGACACCGCCCTGAAAGGCTTTCCGCAAGGCCCTGAGGGAAGCGGCAAACGCCGGGGACGGAAAGCTCACATATGCCACAGTGAAAAAGCATTTACGGAAAAGCGAGACCGGAAAGACCGGCTTAAGACAAACAGAATATGGAGGAACCGATAATGCAGAACGAAAAAATCCCTTACAAAATCTATCTAAGCGAGAATGAGATGCCGAAAGCATGGTACAACCTGCGGGCCGATATGAAGCAGAAGCCCGCGCCCCTCTTAAATCCCGGCACCCATCAGCCCATGACCGCCGAAGAGCTGTCCGGCGTCTTCTGCCAGGAGCTGGTGAAGCAGGAGCTGGACGACACAACAGCCAATTTCGAGATTCCCGAGGAAATCCGGAATTTCTACAAGATGTACCGCCCCTCTCCCCTGGTCCGGGCCTACTGCCTGGAGGAGAGGCTGGACACCCCGGCCAAGATCTACTACAAGTTCGAGGGCAACAACACCAGCGGCAGCCACAAATTAAACTCCGCCATCGCCCAGGCCTATTACGCCAAGAAGCAGGGCTTAAAGGGCGTCACCACAGAGACCGGGGCGGGCCAGTGGGGCACCGCGCTGTCCATGGCCTGCGCCTACCTGGGGCTGGACTGCAAGGTCTATATGGTGAAATGCTCCTATGAGCAGAAGCCCTTCCGCCGGGAGGTCATGCGCACCTACGGCGCATCCGTGACCCCCTCCCCCTCCATGGACACCCAGGTAGGACGGAAGATCCTGGCGGAGCATCCCGGCACCACGGGGAGCCTGGGCTGCGCCATCTCCGAGGCCGTGGAGGCAGAGTCCACACGGGAGGGCTACCGCTATGTGCTGGGAAGCGTGCTGAACCAGGTGATGCTCCACCAGACCATCATCGGCCTGGAGACCAAGACCGCTCTGGACAAGTACCATGTGGTGCCGGACATTATCATCGGCTGCGCCGGGGGCGGTTCCAATCTGGGCGGACTTATCTCCCCCTTTGTGGGAGAAATGGTCCGGGGCGAGAGAAATTACCGTATCATCGCTGTGGAACCCGCCTCCTGTCCCAGCTTCACCCGGGGCGTGTTCGCCTATGACTACTGTGACACCGGGAAAGTCTGCCCTCTGGTAAAAATGTACACACTGGGGAGCGGCTTCATCCCTTCCGCCAGCCACTCAGGCGGCCTGCGATACCATGGCATGAGCCCAGTACTCTCCCAGCTCTACCACGACGGTCTTATGGAAGCCGTCAGCGTAAAGCAGACGGAAGTCTTTGAGGCGGCAGTGCAGTTTGCCCGGGTGGAGGGCATCCTTCCCGCACCCGCGAGCAGCCATGCCATCCGG
>OFFZ01001943.1_pt1 | contig 11182 bp, 8 predicted proteins | sample 1521631 | NCBI WGS metagenome assembly OFFZ01 (sample SAMEA3504102, study PRJEB24116) | mouse gut metagenome | biome: mouse gut; feature: mouse-associated habitat; material: faeces | place: Denmark | collected 2011 | reverse complement strand
TAGAGTAGGTAGTTATTGGTTTTGTCTGCTACTTGCAGGGAGGCTAATTGATAGGTGGCAAAGCCTTCGGCTACGAGGGGTTCTTGCTTGCATAGTGCTTCGGCTTCTTCGTAGGTTGCGGTTTTGAAGATGACCATGCCGGCGACTCCAGGGTAGCCTTTGAAAGGGCCGCACAGTTCCAGCTTTCCTTCGGTGTCTAATTTGCGTAAGTTTTCGACGTGGCTTGTGATTACGGCTTTTGTAACTTTGTTAAAGGTTTTTCCTTTTTTGATTGTCATGACGTATAACCATTTTTCCATGTTGTTTCCTCCGGTTTTGATTTTTTGTGTTGGCTTTTATTTGTGTGGCTCCGGTGCTTGGTTAAGCAGCAAATGACTAGTGTGGTTATTGATTTGCCGGCAGATTTGGGTGTTGCTGGATTTTTGGATGAGTATGCATTAGGTGTAGAGCTTCATAATCTCGGCTGCGTGTTCTTTCAGTGTGGTACGGGCTGTTTCGGGTTCGAGGATTTCTACGTATTTGCCAAAGGATAGCAGATAGTGAATGGTCCAGTGATTCAGCTCAAAAGGTACGGCGGCATAATAATTTCCGTCTTGGCCCAATGAGAGTTGTTCTTCTTGAAATTCGTCGTAGAGGCGGTGGGCGATTTTGGGTGAAAATTTTAGCTTTAACAGGGGGAGCGGGGGTTCTTCTTTGCACTCTGGTGTAAGGGAGTAGTTTGGGGGCAGTTCCCGATCAAATTGCTCCGGCATGACCTGGAGGCGCCTGATTCTGGACAGGCGGAAGATTCTGATTTCCTGCTTGTACCGGCAGTGGCCTGCAATATACCAGGCGTGTGATTTGAACATCAGCCGCAGGGGTTCGATGGTTCGTTCCGATTGCTTTAGCTCTGTGTTGCGGTATAGGAAAGTGATGACGTGTTTGTTCAGGATGGCGTATTGCAGATCGGAGAGTTTTATTTTTTCCTTTTCAGTGCTTCCCCAATGGGTAAAGTCAATATCGAGCCAGTTGGATTTTAGTGCATTTTGGAAAATGGCGCTGATTTTGCTTAGGGCCATTTCTGCGCTTGGGTATTTGGCGGCCTGCAGTATTTGCAGTCCCTGGTAAATGCTTTGCTGTTCCTCCTTGGATAAAATGGATTTGTCGATGGTGTATCCGTCTATGAGGGAGATGCCTCCGCCGGTTCCTTTTGTGGATGTGACTGGGATTCCGGCAATGCTTAAGGTGTTGATGTCCCGGTAGATTGTTCTTGCGGATACTTGAAAGTGATTGGACAATTCCTTTGCTGTTACTTGTTTGTGGCTGGCGATGTAAAATACCATTTGAACCAGACGGTCTATCTGCATGGCGGCCGCTCCTTATGCTGTGAGTTTACTATAGCACATCAAATATGACATGTAGCTGTCATATTTGGTGATTATTTTTTTAATATAGCGTATTTTATGAGGATTTTCAATCCTATATCGTATGCTTTATTGGGCGAAGTCCGTCAGTCTCTAAGGGGGATGTTTCTACATCAGCTCATTTTGTAAAAATTTTTTGATGTAAGGTGTGCTTTCTTCGGTTATGGATAACAGGAATGCCATGTATCTGCATTTTTGATAGTGTTCTTTATCCATAATAAAGTCATATCCCATAGCGCATTTCGGATTGCAGTCATTGGGATTGATGAGCCGCTTGCAGACGGAGGCTTTTGCAATTTCTTTTTTTATCTTTGCCGGAAGGGTATCTAAAAAATCCGCGTACTCGTTAAGACGCTGCGGGAAGATTCTGATTTTTATTCCTGTTTTTCTGCAAACGAAAGTGGCTAATGTCTTTTTGGTATCCTGGAAAAGATAGGAGACTGTAAATCCGCTTTTGGCTGTTTTGATTTCACGTTTGCAGCTGCCGTTTAGAAGAAGGTTGTTGATATCTTCTGTAAGATTTCTGTCTGTGCCTGTGATTTCTAAAAATTCATTATAGTTTTTATCTGTCATGGGGTAACCTCATACCTTTCTGATTGGCAGCCAAACTTCATATTGCATATGGTTGGGGTCTGGGCTTAGATAGACTTCGATATCGGGGGCGTCAGCAAATTCGAAGCCGGATGTCGGAAGCCATTCCGTTACGATGCGCTGTTCTAATTCTTGAATTGATATTCCTGTGCCGTTTCCGCTGAAAATAGCCCATGTACAGGCGGGAACTATGGATTCCTCTAAGGAATGATCGATATCGGCAGAAGAAGCTACGGCTATGAAATAACGCCACTCCTCTTTGGCATTGCAGACGCTTACACCTAAGACGCCCATAGGATTCAGATTCATCAGCGGTGTAAGCTTTTCAAAGGTGCCGTTGATAGCTGCATTTTTCCACATCAGCGGTACGGCTGTGAAATTATTTTCTATTTCCTTGTCTAAGGGGTGAGATATGCCTACGATGCGGAAGGCCGCTTTTTCTTCGATGCGGTAATTTAATTCCTTTACGCCTTTTATGGTTATTTGGAAACTGATGGGAGGAAAAGATTTTATAGGCGTTCCCGTTTTTTTCGCCGCAGAGGGAGCTATGCCATGCACGCTTTGAAATGCTCTGTTGAATGCGGTGGGGGAGGAGTAACCATATTTCATGCTGATATCAATGATTTTTTCGTCTCCGCTTTGCAAATCAACGGCGGCTAAAGACATGCGCCTCCGACGGATATATTCCGAAAGCGGGATGCCTGCCATGTATGCGAACATTCTTTGATAGTGGTATGGGGAGCAGCAAGCGATGTGTGCAAGCTGTTCATAGCTTATTTCTTCCGTAAGATGTTCTTCGATGTAAATAATTGTTTTATTTAGCCGTTCTATCCATTCCATTTTCCTTACTCCTTTTTTGTATTGATTATACTTATCCGGGGTGCTTTCGGCCTCTCTTTTTATGCACGGAAAAGAGAGTATTAGAAAATTGTTTAAAATTATTTGGATTGCTGAATGTGAAAGAGAGTATGAATTTTCTTTGGTTCGAAAGTATGTTTGGATAATTATATCATGGAATATCTTCTAAATGAAGAGATATTTTTCTCAAAAATGTCCGTTAAAATGAAAAAGTAATTCTATATTCTTAATTCATAGTGAAATTTCCTCTTGTACTGAAATTGGCTTTTTCAATGTTTTTGATAATATCAAAAAAGCTAAAATGAAATTGAATATTTTACAGTATTATGTTAATATAAGACAGAAAAGCAGGCACGGAAAAACAGCCTGCTTTTGGGAGTTTTTACACTCCTTCTCAATATTAAATCAGACAAGGGGAAGATTAAGAAATGAAGTCGATCAAATCAAAAATTCAAATTAGTATGCTTTCGGTGGTATTGGTTGGATTTGTCTTGATCGGAGTAATCACAGCACTTTTAAATGCCAGCGGAATTGACGATACTATGACAAAGACTCTCGGTCCCGCCACACAGATGGCGGCGGACGCGGTAGAGTGGCGTATGAATAACTACTGGACGGCTTTGCAGGAGGCGGCAGCCTCCGATATATTCCGGGAATCTGAGCCTACCGCTCCGGAGTTGGTTCCCGTTCGTGATGAGATAGCAAGCCGCAATGGTTTTCTTTATACGGGCAAGATAGATGCGGACGGCTTTTCCTCCACAGGCTACAACTATGCCGGAGAGGATTATTTTCAACAGTGCAAGGCAACCGGGGAGCCTTATATTTCCGATATTATGAATGACGGACAGCAGCTGATTTTTCTGCTTGAGGTTCCGATTATGATCGACGGACAATTTGAAGGCGTGGTATATGGCGGCATTGACGCTGATTTTCTGTCGGATATTGTCGTGAATCTGTCTATGGGCAGCGACGGAGTGGCCTATATACTGGACAAAAAGGGAAATGTCATCGGCCACAGAGAGCGGTCTCTCGTGGAGGAAGGATCGAATATGATTGAGGCAGCTAAGACGGATTCCGGCGTGGCGGATGTGGCTGCCGTCAATCAGAGGATGATTCAGGGAGAAACCGGCTTCGGCTCTTATAATTTCTACGGAGATAATAAGCTTGTGGGCTATGCGCCTATCGGCGGGAATCAGGAATGGAGCATTGCCATTGAGACCAGTCAGCGGGAATTTAAATCCACATTGGACAGAAGCATTATGCTTACACTTCTGGTGGTTATTCTGGTTGTGATCGCCACCTTCCCGGTAGCGGTCAAGGTGGGAAGATCCATTTCCGGCCCCATTGCGGCCTGTATTACCCGTCTGGAGAAACTGGCGGACGGTGATTTGCAGACGCCCATGCCTGTGGTAAAGTCAAAGGATGAGACTGCTGAGCTGGCAAAGGCCCTGGGGGAGACCGTAGGCCGTCTGAACGATATGGTGCAGGATGTGTCCCACCATTTGGGTAAAATGGGGCAGGGAGATTTCCGGGAGAATATTACGCGTACATACTGGGGAGATTTTGTTGCAATTGAAAAGTCCATTAAGGCAATTCACAGCTCATTAAAGGATACACTTTTCCAAATCAGCCAGTCAGCCGGGACGGTGGCGGACAGCGCCGGCGAGGTGTCAAACGGGGCACAATCCTTAAGTCAGGGCGCTACGGAGCAGGCCGGCGCAGTTCGGGAGCTTTCGGCGACAGTGATGAGCATTGCGGAAAATGCAAAGCAGACAGCAAAAGCGGCGGAGGAAGCCGGAATATTTGTAAACCAGGCAGGAGCGCAGCTTGGCATCAGCGTGGATTATGTAAAAGAGCTGAATACTGCTATGGAGAAGATTTCAAACTCCTCTACGGAAATCAGCAAGATTATTGACACAATTGAAAATATTGCCTTCCAGACAAATATTTTGGCGCTGAATGCCGCTGTGGAGGCAGCCCGGGCAGGCACCGCCGGCAAAGGATTTGCGGTGGTGTCCGATGAAGTGCGTAACCTGGCTTCCAAGTCGGATGAGGCGGCCAAGGCCACGAAGGAGCTGATTGAAAGCTCCATCGCCGCAGTGATGGAGGGTGATCAGGTAGTGGGCAAGGTGACGGAATCTCTGGATAAGACCAATTCCATAGCGGAAAATGTGACGACCAAGATGAATGCCGTAGTGGAGGCTGTGGAGAGCCAGACAACTGCTATCTCTCAGGTTACCGAAGGCATCGACCAGATTTCCGCAGTTGTTCAGAATACCTCGGCCACCTCCGAGAAGAGCGCGGCTACTTCGCGGGAGCTGTCTGACCAGTCTTTGCTGATGAACAACCTGGTACGCAAATTCCGGCTGAAATAATTCTTGTGCTTTATGATTGTGTAAAGTTTCAGTGGGGAATAAACCTACTAATTATGCAGAAATTTTAGTAAGATTATACATGCAGCAATTCAGGCGGCCGCAGCGAAATCCGTTCTCCGTCATTTCCATATCCTGTGTTTTGACAGCTCACTTACACAGAATATGGGAAAAATCGGAGAACGGATTTTATTATGTATCCATTGAACCGTTATTGCATCAGATATTTTACGGATATTTTGCAAAAATAATTGTTGACAAATAAAAAAGATGGGTTTATTATAAATAAAAATTGCATATTCGGTGTATAAAATGTGTTGACAAGGAAGAGTACCGATTACGAGACTTACAGAGAGCCGCGGGCTGGTGTGACACGGCAGTTGGATTTTCGGGAAAATCCCCTTTGAACAGTTTGACTGAAGAAATATGGGTTTTGCGTAGGTCAAAACGGCAGACAACCGTTATCCTGTCCCTCATTTACAAATGGCCGGCCGGCCAATGAGATTGAGCGGCTGTTTTATAACAGCAAGAAGAGTGGTACCGCAGAAGCTTACGGCTTTTGTCTCTTTGGAGATAAAAGCTTTTTTTATGCCCGCGGGTACATAGAAGACAGGCTCTTTTGCAATTTTTTAATATCCCTGCGGTCATTCCTGCTGTCCATTGACAGCAGCTGACATTGATATAATTTATTCTAATTTAAGGAGGAAGATTCGTTATGAAAAAAAGTGTGAAATTTTTAGCCCTGGCACTCTCCGCAGCTATGCTGTTCGGCCTGACTGCCTGCGGCGGAGGCAAGGATGACAGCCAGACCCAGGAGGCGCCGGCCGCAGAGGAGAACGGCGCGGCTGAGGATGCGGGAGCGGAAAATGCCGATGCTTCCAATCCGGATGCAACCGTACTTCAGCTTGGAACTACGGTAAATGAGCAGGACAGCTTCCAGGTAGCGGCGGAAAAGTTTGCCGAGCTGGTGGAAGAGAGAACAAACGGCGCGTATAAGATTGAGATTTACCCCAACGGTACGCTGGGCGGAGAAAGAGATATGCTGGAGAGTATGCAGATGGATACCCTGGACATGGCAATTGTCACCAGCGGTCCCTTCATTAACTTCTCAGATGCAATGGGCGTTCTGGATATGCCTTATCTGTTTGGAAGCAATGAGGAGGCTTATACGGTACTGGACGGAGAGATTGGCCGGGAGCTTCTCGACACATTGGAGTCCTCCGGGCTTAAGGGCCTTGCTTATGCGGAGCGCGGATTCCGTAACCTGACCAACAACGTAAAGCCGATTCAGACAGCTGCTGATTTGAACGGATTGAAGCTCCGCGTTATGGAAAATGACGTTTACACCGCAAGCTTTAAGGCAATGGGCGTAAATGCGGACCCGATGGCATGGGCCGATGCGCTGACCGCTCTTCAGCAGGGCACCGTAGACGGACAGGAGAATCCCGTCAACGTAATTTATTCTTATAAGCTGTGGGAGTCTCAGAAGTATGCAACACTGGATCGTCATTCCTATTCTACCGCAATTATTACAATGAGCGCGAATCTCTTTAACTCTCTGGATGCCGAGACACAGCAGATTTTCCTGGATGCGGCTCAGGAAGCGGCGGAGTTTGAGCGCGCATGGGTGGCAGAGCAAGAGGCGGATCAGCTTCAGGCTATGAAGGATAACGGCATGGAGGTTATTGAAGATCCGGATCTGGATTCCTTCAAGGAGGCCGTACAGCCTGTTTACGAGCAGTATGATCAGTATGCGGATTATGTATCAAGAATCCAGGAAGTCATTGCAGGTATGTAAGTAAAATTTCAGAGGCATATATAGTAAATGATAGGATTGTCTGATTGTGGATGATTTTTATTCCATGATCAGGCAATCAGGTTAAATCTGTGTAACTTACATGACAAGAACGAACTGCAAAAGGGGGAGTTTGATTTTGATGATTGTTCGAGGAGTTCATAAGCTCAGTGATATTTTGGATAAGATCGCAGAGATTATCATTGTGGCCATGCTGGGAGCTATGGTAATCATTACCGGTGCGCAGATTGTCTGCCGTATCTTTTTTACCGCTCTGGCCTGGAGCCAGGAGGCAACGCGGTATCTGCTGATCTGGAGCACGCTGTTTGGTGCGGGCTGTGTGTATAAGAACAGCGGCCATATTTCCATTTCCGTGCTTCAGGATGCGCTTCCGGGAAAGGCGAAGGATATTCTGCAGATTGTGATCCATGTGCTCTGCATGATCTTATTCGGCCTGATTGTGTTTTATGGGATACGGTATTTCGGAAAGCAGGGCAGTCAGCTTTCGGCAGCAATGCGTCTGCCTATGCGGTATGTTTATATCTGTATTCCCATCGGCTGCGGCATTATGTTTTTCCATGCGCTGGATGCGGTGCTTGGCTGTGTGATGCATTTACTGGGAAAGGAGGAAGCATAAAATGGCGGCGTTACTGTTTATTGCATTTATTGTTCTGCTTATTTTAGGGGTTCCGGTAGCCTTTTCCATTGCACTCTCTTCCGTAGCGGTTATGGTGAAGGGAGAGGTGCCGCTTCTGATGATTGTACAGCGTATGTTTACGGCCACGGATTCCTTTTCCCTGATTGCGGTTCCCTTTTTCATTTTTGCAGGAGACCTGATGGCTAAGGGCAAGGTTTCCAAGGTTCTGGTGGAATTTGCGGAGGCATTGCTTGGAATGATCAAGGGCGGATTGTCCATCGTATCCGTATTGGCAGGCATGTTCTTTGCGGCTATCTCCGGTTCCGGCGCGGCTACCACCGCGGCTGTGGGTGCAACCTTGATTCCCGAGCTGAAAAAGCGGGGATATGAAGAGGCAAGGTCTGCGGCCCTCATTGCGGCGGCCGGTACGATCGGCGTTGTAATTCCTCCTTCCGTACCGATGGTGCTCTATGCGGTCATTGCGGAGGAGAGTGTAAATACCCTCTTTAAAAACGGCTTTCTTCCCGGCGTCTTAATGGGAGTAATTCTCATTGGAATTTCTCTTTTTGAGGCCGCGAAGTACAATTATCCCAAGGGAGCGGCCTTTTCCCTCAAAAATGTGGGAAAGACCTTTTTGAAGGCTATCTGGGGGATTCTTATGCCGCTGATTATTCTGGGCGGTATTTTCTCCGGGTACTTTACGCCTTCGGAGGCTGCGGATGTGGCAGTAATCTACGCGATTCTGGTGTCCGTATTTGTTTATCGGGATATGGGGCCAAAGGAGCTGTTTACCATTATGAAGGGAAGCGCCAAGACCTCGGCTGTGATTATGATCATCATTGCCTGCAGCGGACCCTTTGGATGGGTGCTGGCCAACTGGAAGATTCCCGAGGCGATTGCAAACTCCGTATTGAGCGTGTCCTCCAATCCCTATATTATTATGTTCCTGATTGCCGTCATTATCCTGATTGCCGGTGTGTTTATGGAAACCTCCTCCGCCATCATTATTCTGACGCCGGTATTTCTGCCTCTGGTGAAGGCTATGAATATCAGTCTGGTGCATTTCGGCATTGTATTTGTGGTAGGTATTGCTATCGGCATGATTACGCCGCCGGTGGCCATTAACCTGTTTGTGGCTTCGGGCATTACGGGACTGCCCATAGAGAGGATCTCGAAGTCCGTAGTTCCTTACCTGTTGGGACTGATTGCGGTATTCTTCCTGATCCTGTATGTTCCCATGCTGTTTCCCGGGCTGATGTAAGGCTTTACGTGCGGGAAATCTCAACAGAATCCTTGAATTTTTCAAAGGCTGTAAAATGACAAAGCGGCAGAGAACTGCTCGTGACTGTCCGTTTGGTAATCAAAGCTGTTACCAGACGGATGGTACACGGGCAGTTCTGTTTTTTGTAAGGAAGAAAATAGTTTCATAATTAATCATAATTAATGGAAAAACCTCTTATCTAAGGTTGACAACAATACCTCCCCTCCCTATAATATGATATAGAAACTACGGCTGAACAGTGATTTTCAGCTAAAACCGGGGGGTACATAGAAGATGAAAAGCATACGAAAAAAAATCACCATTTGTCTGATGATGACCGTTCTTGCAGCTCAGTGTTTTGTAGGAGCCGTCAGTATCTCACTCAACTACACCAGCACCATTTCCACGGTGGATCAGATGATGCGTGAAAGTGCAACTTTGGCAGCGGAACGTGTGGAGCAGGAGTTAATGGCATATAAAAATGTAGCTGCGGATACAGGCTGCATTTCACAGCTTTCCAGCCAGACCATAGGTGTGGAGGAGAAGCGTTCCATCATTGATGAGCGTGTAAGTATGCACAATTTTCAGCGCGGCAATATTATCAGTGAGGATGGAACCAGCATCTTTGACGGAAAGGACTATTCCGATAGGGAATACGTTCAGCAGGCCATGCAGGGCAATGTCTATGTGTCGGAACCTCTTGTCAGCAAGGTTACGGGCGAATTGTCCATCATGGTTGCGGCTCCTCTTTATTACGGAGGGATTCAGGGGACTACGGTAGGGGGAGTTGTCTACTTTGTTCCTCATGAGACTTTTTTGAATGATATTGTGTCCTCGATTCGGGTGAGTGAAAATAGCAGGGCTTATATGATCAACAAATCCGGCGACACAATTGCAGATACCACGTTGGAAACGGTTATGTCTCAGAATATTGAGAACGAAGCACAGAGCGATTCCTCTTTAAAAGAGCTTGCGGCAATCCATGAAGCCATGCGTCAGGGGGAAAATGGTTTTGGAAGTTACAAAAGTGCCGAGGGCAATATGTTTGTAGCCTATGCTCCCGTAGCGGGTACGGACGGATGGAGCATCGCAATCACGGCGCCTCAGTCCGATTATCTGGCCACAACCTATACCGGAATTGCAATTAATATCGCGGCGATCATAGCGTCCATCCTGGTATCGATCATAGTAGCTTTGAAGCTTGCTAATAATATCAGTATACCAATGAAAGCCTGCGCAGACCGGATGAAGCTTTTGGTAGAGGGAGATTTGGAATCTCCCGTTCCAACCGTTGCCAACAGGGACGAGACCGGTATGCTTGCCAAATCCACGGCGGAGCTGGTGGGGGGCTTAAGCACCATTATCAAGGACATTGGTTATCTGCTGAACGAGATGGCCAATCAAAATCTGGATATCCGTTCCCGGCATCAGGAAGCCTATGTTGGAGAATTTCAGAATATCTTGCTGTCCATGCGCAATCTCAAGGTAAAGCTGAGCGATACCATGCTTCAGATCAACCGTTCCGCGGATCAGGTTTCCGAGGTCAGTGAGCAGGTGTCCATGAGCGCCCAGAATCTCAGCCAGGGTTCGGTGGAACAGGCAAGCTCCGTGGAGCAGCTTGCGGCCCGGATCAACGAGATTTCCAATCAGGCCAAGGATACGGCGGGCGGCGCACAGGATGCCAGAGGGCAGACACACCAGGCCGGCGAGGAGATCTCCGTGTGCAATCGTCAGATGCAGGAGCTGATGGAGGCTATGGATAAGATTCAGAACAGCTCCAGCGAGATCGGCAAGATTATCAAGGCCATTGAAGATATTGCTTTCCAGACAAATATCCTGGCGCTGAACGCGGCTGTGGAGGCGGCAAGAGCCGGCACGGCGGGCAAGGGCTTTGCCGTTGTAGCGGAGCAGGTGAAAAACCTGGCCGACGAATCCGCCAAGGCCGCCGGAAAGACCACGGAGCTGATTGAAACCACGCTCACCGCCATGGACAAGGGAATTGCCATAGCGGATGAAACTTCCGACAATATGAAAGAAGTTATGGACAGCACCACTGTCGCAACGGAAAAGATCGAACAGATCGTACATATGCTGAAGCAGGATGTAGAGAAGATGCATCATGTAAACGAAAGCATTGAACAGGTTTCCTCCGTGGTTGACAATAACTCCGCCACTTCCGAGGAAACGGCGGCTGTCAGCGAAGCCCAGAAAATGCAGGTAGAAGCCATGGTAGATATGATGAACCAGTTTGAAATCTAAAGATGC
>OFFZ01001942.1_pt1 | contig 11184 bp, 13 predicted proteins | sample 1521631 | NCBI WGS metagenome assembly OFFZ01 (sample SAMEA3504102, study PRJEB24116) | mouse gut metagenome | biome: mouse gut; feature: mouse-associated habitat; material: faeces | place: Denmark | collected 2011 | reverse complement strand
GCATGCGGTTCATACCCGCAGTGTCGAGGGTTCAAATCCCCCTCTCGCTACTTAAAAGTCCGGAAAGCCTTGATGGAGTCAGGGATTTCCGGTTTTTTGTTTAGGAGGATTCCCGATGAACACTGAAAACACAACATTATCCGTAGGAGGCTACCGTTTTTTTACGGAGAAGGATGCCAGGCTGGCACAGGCGGAGCAACAGAAAATAGAATATCTGGAAGCACGTATAGATTACAGCGCCCCGGAGAGTATACGATATATATATGAACAGACAATTCAGGAGCGCCTGTTCAAGACCCCGGTAGGATTGCGCTATCTGGAGAAGTTGCGCAGCTACCTGCTGGAACAGCCCGGGATGGAACCGGGGAGCGTTATGGATATTCCGCTGTACATGACCTTTGACGGCGAACTGCGTGACCATGGAAATCCGGCCCGGGAAAGAGTGACACCGTCCAAAAAAGAAAAAGAAAGAGAGAAAAACCGTTTCACGCTGTCGGTTATATTGAATGTATTACTGGTGATGGCTATATGCGCCATGTTTTATATCTCCTTTGTCAGCGAGCAGCCCAACATTGTCAATTACGAGCGGGTGCTGACCAGCAAATATGCCTCATGGGAGCAGGAGTTGACGCAGAGAGAGGAGCTGATTCGGGAGAAGGAGCGGGAATTGAAGATCAATGCCGACGGAAATTAGATAATTTTCAGATGTTTTTCACAGATGAGACATAATTTTCCGCTATACTGTTAAAGATTGGGAATATGCATCACATCAGCCGGATGCAGAGTATCGATCGGTTGGAGACAGGGAAAGGAAATTGAAAGCAATGGACAGGTTGAAGATACTGGTAGTAGATGACGAAAGCAGGATGCGTAAACTGGTGCGGGACTTTCTGGTGAAAAACAATTACGATGTATTGGAAGCGGGAGACGGGGAAGAGGCGCTGGAGATTTTCTATGCCCGGAAGGATATTGCGCTGGTGGTTCTGGACGTGATGATGCCGAAGATGGATGGCTGGCAGGTTTGCCGGGAAATTCGGTCCTATTCCAAGGTGCCCATTATCATGCTGACGGCGCGGACGGATGAGCGGGATGAGCTGCAGGGATTTCAGCTGGGAGTGGATGAGTATATTGCAAAACCTTTCAGCCCCAAGATTCTGGTGGCGCGGATAGAGGCTATATTGCGCCGTACCAATCAGACCGCAGGGGAGAAGATTCTAAGCAGCGGAGGAATCCGGCTGGATCGGGAAGCGCATCAGGTGCAGATCGACGGGGAGAGCATCGAGCTGAGTTACAAGGAATTTGAGCTGCTCACTTATTTTATGGAGAACGCAGGAATCGCCCTTTCCAGAGAACGGATTCTGAACAATGTCTGGAACTACGATTATTTTGGCGATGCCAGAACCATTGACACCCATGTCAAAAAGCTGCGCAGCAAGCTAGGCGCAAAGGGGGATCATATTAAGACTATTTGGGGGATGGGTTACAAGTTCGATGTGGAATTATGAAAGCGGATGTGACTATGATGTTTAAAAATGGATCTCTAACAGACAGGGCGTCAAGAAAAAACACTTGACATCCTGTTTGTTTTGCTGTATGATACCTGAGGTGGTAACAATGGAAAAGAAAGTAAGACAGACCTATCTCTATGATTTTTATGGGGATTTGCTGACAGAGCATCAGCAAAACATCTATCAAGCCTTTGTGCTTGAAGATTTGTCAATCAGCGAGATTGCAGAGGAAGAAGGCATTAGCCGGCAGGGAGTTCATGACTTGGTCAAGCGCTGTGACAAGATTCTTGAGGGATATGAACAGAAGCTGCATTTGCTGGAACGTTTTCTTAAAAATAGAGAAAAAATCATCAAGATACGGGATCTTTCCAAAGACTGCCAAGGTAAGGATCAAACGCAGAGAATGGCTGAGATTGAAGCTATTTCCAATGAGATATTAGAGGAGTTATAGTATGGCATTTGACAGCTTGTCTGAAAAATTGCAGAATGTATTTAAATCTTTGCGCAGCAAAGGATTGCTCACAGAAGACGATGTGAAGTCAGCGCTGAAGGAAGTAAAGCTAGCTCTGCTGGAAGCGGACGTTAACTTTAAGGTCGTCAAGCAGTTTGTAAAATCTGTTCAGGAGCGCGCTATCGGGCAAGATGTGATGAACGGGCTCAATCCGGGGCAGATGGTCATTAAGATTGTCAATGAAGAACTGGTCTCGCTGATGGGCTCGGAGACGACAGAGATTGTCCTGAATCCTGCTTCAGAGATGACCGTGATTATGATGGCGGGCCTGCAGGGAGCAGGAAAAACTACCACGACGGCAAAAATAGCTGGAAAGCTGAAGCAAAAGGGAAGGAAGCCTTTGCTTGCAGCCTGCGATGTTTACCGTCCGGCAGCAATCCAGCAGCTTCAGATCAATGGAGAAAAGCAGGGCGTGGAGGTGTTCTCCATGGGGGATCGTCACAAGCCGGCAGATATTGCCAAGGCGGCCATTGAGCATGCCAAGGCGAATGAACAAAACGTGGTGATCATAGATACTGCGGGGCGCCTGCATATTGACGAAGAAATGATGCGGGAGCTGTGTGAAATCAAGGAGCGGGTAGAAGTCAGCCAGACGATTCTTGTGGTGGACGCCATGACGGGACAGGATGCTGTGAACGTGGCAAACACTTTTCAGGAAAAGATCGGCATTGACGGCGTGATCTTGACAAAGCTAGACGGCGACACCCGGGGCGGGGCGGCATTGTCGATCCGGGCAGTAACTGGAAAGCCGATTCTGTATGTGGGCATGGGCGAAAAATTGTCTGATTTGGAACAGTTTTATCCAGACCGTATGGCAAACCGTATTCTGGGAATGGGAGACGTGTTAACCCTGATCGAGAAGGCGCAGGAGACCATAGACGAAGAGAAAGCAAAAGAACTGGAACAGAAGATGAAGAAAGCCGAGTTTGGCTTTGACGATTATCTAGAGTCCATGAATCAAATGAAAAAGATGGGCGGGATTTCCAGCATGCTTAAGATGATGCCTGGCATCGGCAGTTCTCAGATTACAGAGATTGAGAATGCCATGGATGAAAAAAAGATGGCGAGGATAGAGGGAATCATTTATTCCATGACTCCGAAAGAGAGGGCCAACCCATCTGTCTTAAATCCTAGCAGAAAGCGCCGCATTGCCAAAGGCGCCGGGGTAGATATTAGTGAGGTAAACCGTCTGGTGAAGCAATTTGAGCAGTCTAGGAAGATGATGAAGCAGATGCCAGGATTGATGGGCGGCAAAGGCAAGCGCCGGGGCGGATTTAAACTGCCGTTTGGATTATAGTAAGTAACAGGGGATGCCAAGGCAGAACTTGATTACAAAGATATATTGTGAAAGAATGATCGATTCTTGCACAGGATGCCGTAATGCGCCTGTAAGCGCAGCATGGCAGGATGAAGCAAATATAGAACAAGGGCCAGGAGGTGAAAGACAATGGTAAAGATCAGATTAAAGAGAATGGGACAGAAGAAAGCTCCTTTCTATAGAATCGTTGTTGCAGATTCCAGATCTCCCAGAGATGGAAAATGCATCGCAGAAATCGGAACTTATGATCCTACAAAGGATCCAAGCGAGTTTCATGTAAATGAAGAGTTAGCAAAGAAATGGTTAGCAAATGGCGCTCAGCCGACAGAAATGGTAGGAAAGATTTTCAAAGCAGCCGGGATCGAGAAATAGTCTTCGTGAGGTGAAGTGATGAAAGAATTAGTAGAAGTAATTGCCAAAGCCCTTGTGGATCAACCAGAAGAGGTTGCAGTTACAGAGACTGAGAACGAAAAGTCCATTGTGCTAGAATTGCATGTCGCCCAGACAGACATGGGCAAAGTGATTGGCAAGCAAGGACGGATTGCAAAAGCCATTCGCGCTGTTGTGAAAGCAGCAGCAGCTAAGAGTGACAAGAAAGTTATTGTAGATATTGTGCAGTAATAGACAACGAGCAGGAGGCCGCCGCAGAAGAGGATTTATTTTGCGGCAGCCTCTTTCTGCATGTTTGAAAAGGAGAACGATTATGGACGATTTATTGCAGGTGGGAGCAATCGCCTCCACGCATGGAGTGCGGGGCGAAGTGAAAGTTTTTCCGATGACAGATGATGTAAATCGCTTCAAAAAGCTGAAAAAAATCTTTTTGGATAACGGGGAGAAATACTTGGAATTGGATGTTGCGCAGGTGAGATTTTTTAAAAAGATGGTGATTTTGAAATTCAAGGGGATTGACAGCATCAACGATGTCGAAAAGTATAAGGGAAAGGGGCTGTTCGTCACCAGGGATCAGGCTGTGAAATGTGAAAAGGGTGAATATTTTATTGCCGACTTGATTGGAATAGAGGTGTCTACGGAGGAAGGAACATTGCTGGGCGAGCTCAAAGATGTGCTGCAGACTGGGGCAAATGATGTATATATCGTAAAGATCAGCCCCGATTCTCCTTATGCAGCGCAGGTGGCAGATAAAAACCAGGAGCTTTTGCTTCCGGCAATCAGGGATTGCGTTCGCAAGGTAGATATAGAGGGGCGGAAGATAGAGGTATGCCTGATGCCGGGACTGCTTTAGCCTGGCAACAAGTGAGGAAGTGAAAAAATGAATTTTTATATATTGACATTGTTTCCGGAAATGGTAATGCAAGGTCTGCATACCAGCATACTTGGGCGTGCGTCAGAGGCTGGGGTTCTGCATATTGAGACGGTGAATATCCGCGATTATTCGGAAAATAAACACCATAATGTAGACGATTATCCCTATGGGGGCGGCGCCGGGATGCTGATGCAGGCGCAGCCGGTTTATAACGCTTGGAAATCCGTAGCAGAACGCATTGGAAGGAAGCCCAGATGCATCTATATGACGCCCCAGGGAAAGACGTTTGCCCAGCAAGATGCAAAAGAATTAGCGCTGGAAGAAGATCTGATTCTTCTTTGCGGTCATTACGAGGGGATTGACGAACGAGTGTTAGAAGAAATTGTGACAGATTATATGTCCATTGGGGATTATGTGCTGACGGGAGGAGAACTTCCTGCCATGGTGATGGTGGACGCTATATCCCGAATGATACCGGGGGTATTGGGGAATGGAGATTCCAAAGCAGCAGAGTCTTTTGAAGGCGGTCTGCTGGAACATCCTCAGTATTCCAGACCAGAAGAATGGAAAGGGAAAACAGTGCCGGGCGTGTTGCTGTCAGGGCATCACAAAAATATTGAATTGTGGCGCAGGCAACAGTCCATTCTGCGTACCTGGGAGCGCAGGCCGGATCTTCTGGAACAGGCAAATCTAACCAGTTCAGAGCAGGAATGGCTGCAAAAACAAAAGCAGCAGAGGCAAGATTCTTGACAGGTATCAAAACATATGTTTCTTAATTGTTAAAAGTGAATAAAAAACATTAGTTTATGAAAGCTATTTCCACAAAAACGACAATTGAAAAAAAAAAGAAATCGATATATAATTCTATATGTAAAAGAAAGATGTTTTCTATTTATACTATAGGAATTGATGGATTGCTTATGGGGGTAGAAAACAAATATTTTTTCTAAGATAAAGAAGGAGGATAAACATGAAAGAAGCAAAGAAGTTTCTATCGATGTTCTTGGCTGCGGCAATCACCGTGACAAGTATCGGTTTTGCTACTCCGCAGAATGTGAATGCGGCAAGCGGCAAGCAGTATGCAGTCGAAGAGCAAGAGGCAGTCGTTACAGCAAGTGACGGAGATTTGTTGTGCTTGGCGCAGGCAGTTTCTGCAAGTGACGGTCTGGCAAAGGTAGTGTCGCCTGGTGAAGGTGAAGAGAAGAGTTCTGTATATGGCGACACATGGACAAGTGTTAATACGGCATTACAGTCTGCGAAGCTTGTTCAGGCAAAAGGAACGGATGTAACTAAGCAGGAAGTCAAAAATGTGCTTATGGGGTTAGAAAGTGCGTTAAAGGGACTGAAAGTTGTAACTGCTGATAATGGTCAGTTGGCAGTAGAGGTAACCGCTGACGACGGAGACGAGGCGCTTTTGGATGCTGCAGTGAGCGCTGCTAATGCCAAGAAACAGGCGGATTATACGGTTGAGTCATGGGAAGCGTTTAAAACGGCGTTAGATGCTGCAAAAGTTCTTGAAGCCAAGAAGACAACGAAGAGAAACGTGGTATGCGCTATCGTGGCTTTGAGTCATGCCAGCGTAAGTCTCGTCGCTGAGGAGGGAGGAGAACCTTTTGTCTCACCAGACCAGGCAGACATAGATGAACTGGAAAAGGCAGTAAAAGCTGCTGAAGCTAAGGAAGAGACAGATTATACAGAAGAATCATGGACACCGTTTGCCGCTGCATTAAAGACTGCGCAAGACATGCTGACAGAACTTGATAAGGCAGGAAATAAAGTGTCCAAGGCGGATGTCCAGAAAGCGACAAAGGACTTGACAGACGCAATGAATGCCCTTGTAGAAAAAGAACCAGAACCTCTTGTTCGCCCGAGCCAGGCAGATATCGAAGCATTGAATAACGCAGTGGCAGAGGCTGATAAGAAAGTCGAGGCAGATTATACAGTTAAATCATGGGAAGCGTTTGCAAAAGCATTAAAGGCTGCAAAGGATGTGCAGGAAGCGCTTAAAGAAGAAAATAATGAAGTGACAAAAGATCAGGTTGTTGATGCAACGGAAGAGCTGATTAACAAGACAGAAGCTCTTGAGAACAAACCAGGGGTAAACAAGACAGCATTAAAAGCTGCAATCAAAGCTGCAGAAGAGAAGCACCAGATGGATTACACCGCTGAGACATGGTATCCGTTCTTAGCAGCATTAGTAACTGCAAGGAATGTAGATGCCGATGACAATGCGCTGCAAAGCAAAGTAGATGCAGCAACAGAGAGACTGGTAGCTAAGACAAATGCTCTTGTTTTAAAACCGACAGAAAAAGTAGATAAGACAGAATTAAAAGCTGCCATCGATGCTGCAGAGGCTAAAAAAGAGGCAGATTATACAGCTGAGACATGGGCGCCGTTTGCCGCTGCATTAAAGGCTGCAAAAGATACCTATGCTAATGAGACGGCAAAGCAGAGCGACATAGAAACAGCAATTGATGATCTGGCTGCTGCGACAAAGGCGCTGAAAGAAAAAGAAGTTGTAGAGCCTCCAGTTGTAACGGCAGATAAAGGAAAATTAAAGGCAGCTATCACTGCAGCAGATAAACTGAAGAAAGCAGATTATACTTCTTCTACATGGACCAAATTTGAAAAGGCATTAAAGGCTGCAAAAACTGTAAATAATAACAGCGAGGCAACACAGAGCGAAGTTGATAAGGCTACTACAGATTTGGAAAATGCAAAGAAAGCATTAAAGAAAGTAGTTAAGGTTAAGTCTATTAAAATTTCATCCGAGTATGGAACTAGTCTTAAGATTGCAGCAGGCAAGAGCGTTACCTTAAAAGCGACAGCATCTCCATCAAATGCTACGAATAAGGCAGTAACATGGAGCATTGCTACTAAGGATAAGAAATATGCTACTGTTAATAAGAGTGGTAAAGTCACCACTAAGAAAGCTGGAGCAGGCAAGACGGTTACCGTTACAGCAACTGCAAAAGACGGCAGCAAGAAGAAAAAGACGATCAAAGTCAAGATCATGAAGAATGCCGTTACCAAGATTACTGTGAAAGCTCCAAAGAGCGTGAAGAAAAATACCGTAAAGGCAAATCAGAAAGTGTCTCTCACGGCAACTGTTAAGACCAATGGAAGCAAAGCTAACAAGACGCTTACCTGGAAGTCTTCTAACACCAAGTATGCAACAGTTGACAAGAAAGGCAAAGTATCCATCAAAAAAGCAGGAAAGGGTAAGACTGTAACAATTACTGCAACTGCTACTGACGGAACGAAGAAAAAAGGAACCATCAAACTGAAGATCAAGAAATAATGGATCGAACATAGCCAGAAATGGCAACAAGGCCGTTGCAGAGAATATTTTCTGCAACGGTCTTTTTCTCTTCTTATAAGCCTTATAAACTATCGTTGAAATTGTTGACGAGATAATGAGTCATCGCGAAATGTCCCTTTGTTTGAAAAGCATCTTGCTTTTTTGCTTTTCTTATGATACAATATAAATCTATGAGACAAGAAGGTGATGGTCCTCTGTTACGGAATGTATTAAGAACATCTAAGGAAATAGGAGGTCGCAAAATGAACGCAACAGAAATTATCAAAAATATTGAAAAAGAGCAGTTAAAGGCTGAAGTGGATCAATTCAGAGTAGGCGATACTGTAAAAGTTTATGGCAAAATCAAAGAGGGAAACCGAGAGAGAATCCAGGTATTTGAAGGAATTGTGCTCAAGCGTCAGGGGGGAAGCAACAGAGAGACTTTTACAGTTCGTAAATTTTCTAACGGTGTCGGAGTGGAGAAGACATGGCCGCTGCATTCCCCAAATGTAGAGAAGATCGAGGTAGTTCGTTATGGCAAGGTAAGACGCGCAAAACTTAATTACTTAAGAGGACGCGTTGGAAAGAGAGCGAAAGTGAAAGAGTTAGTAAGATAATTTGCAAGCTTTGAAAGAAAGGAAGGGACAAGTACGATTGTAGTTGTTCCTTTTTTCATCCTATAGGAAATCTCTTCAAACTTTCCTATATTTAGTCGGATTGACTGGTAAAAAGATTGTGCAATAGGAGTCATATCATATGAATAGAAGAGTGTCAGGACTAAGTTTTTATCACAAGAAGAAAAAAATTAATACAAGCTTGCTAAAAGAAATTGCAATCTGGGCGGGAGAAATCTTGCTGACTATTATAGGAACTGTGATCCTGGTATCATTTTTTGGATTTAAAATATCCGTGGTGGGACCGTCGATGTCTCCTACTTTGGAGAACGGAGACCAGATATTGGTAAATCGGTTTTTATATAAATTGTTTGAACCAGGACGCAATGACTTAGTGGTGTTTTCCCCCAATGGCAATCAAAAATCACATTATTATGTAAAGCGGATCATTGGATTGCCGGGAGACGTGATAGAGATCAAAGACGGCATAGTTTATGTCAATCGAGAGCCTTTCCCAGAAAAGCTGGAAGTGGAGCCAGTGGAAAATGCCTTGATGGCAGAACAAGAAATCATTGTAGGGGAGGAAGAATATTTTGTGCTGGGAGATAACCGCAACAACAGCGAGGACAGCCGTTATGCTAGTATTGGCAACGTGAAGAAAGACCATATTACAGGGAAAGCATGGTTGAGAGTCTATCCCTGGGAAGAAATTGGTTTGCTGAAATAGACAGGAGGGAAAAGATGCATTTTCAATGGTATCCAGGACATATGACAAAGGCGAAGCGTCAAATGCAGGAGGACATGAAGCTGATCGACTTGGTGATAGAGCTGGTGGACGCCCGTATTCCAGTGAGCAGCCGCAACCCAGAACTAGATGAACTGGGCAGACAGAAAGCAAGGCTGATATTGATGAATAAAGCGGATCTTGCCAGCGAGAAGCTGACGCAGTCCTGGACGTCGTATTTTAGGGAAAAAGGATATTTTGTGGTAAAGCTGGATTCCAGAAACAAGGCAGGCATGAAAAATGTCAGCGATGTGGTGATGGAGGCATGTAAGGAAAAAATGGAGCGAGACCGCAAAAGAGGGATCAAGAACCGGCCAGTACGGGCGATGGTGGTTGGGATTCCCAATGTGGGAAAGTCCACGTTTATCAATACTTTTTCTGGCAAGGCATGTGCCAAGACAGGAAATAAGCCAGGCGTCACCAAGGGAAAACAATGGATCCGGCTCAATAAGAACGTGGAACTTTTAGATACGCCGGGAATTTTATGGCCAAAGTTTGAGGATCAGAAAGTAGGGCTTAATCTGGCGCTGATCGGATCGATCAAGGACGAGATTTTGAATATCGATGAGCTTTCTCTGGCATTGACCAAGGTGCTGAAAGAGAATTATCCAGGAATTTTGTCTGATCGCTATCAGGTGCAAGAAGACCAGGAGCCGTCAGATATTCTGATGGAAATTGCCAGGAGCCGCAACTGTGTGAAAAAGGGAGGAGAACTGGATTACAGTAAGGCAGCGGCGCTTGTGATGGAAGAGTTTCGCAGTGGAAAGCTGGGAAAAATAACACTTGAATTTCCATCAGAGTAGAGCTAGAATAAAAATAATATTACGATAGAATAACAGGGAGCGGGATTGGCATATGGAGAATCAGCGGGAGGAGAGAAGGAAGCCTTTAAAGGAAGAACGGAGCATGGTACAGGAAACCATCAGCTTTATTATATATATAGGAATCGTATTTCTGCTGACATACCTAGTGATCCATTATGTAGGGCAGCGGACGCAAGTGAGCGGAACATCGATGGAGTACACGCTCAGCGACGGGGATAATCTGATTGTGGATAAGATTACTTATCGGTTCCATAAGCCAGAGCGGTTTGACATTGTGGTTTTTCCATTTAAGCACAAAGAAGATACTTACTATATAAAGCGCATTATCGGAATGCCCGGCGAGACAGTGCAGATCGATCAGAATGGCGTGATTTACATTGACGGCGAAGAGCTCGAGGAATCTTATGGAAGGGAGATTATTCAAGATCCCGGCGAAGCAGCAGATCCCATAGAGCTTGGGGCAGATGAATATTTCGTACTAGGGGATAACCGCAATGCAAGTTCAGACAGCAGAGATCCCAGCGTAGGCAAGGTGCTTGGCAAAGATTTTGTGGGAAGGGCATGGCTTCGGATTTTTCCTTTTGACAAGATCGGATTTATCAAGCATCAATGACGCCGCAAAAGAGGAGGATTTTCGTGGACGGATTAAAAAGAATCGTAGACGTTAAAAAGGAATTAGAGGCGGCAGAGGAGACTATGCTGCCTTCTTTTATTTTGAAATACCAGACAGACGAAAGAGCGGGAGTGCAGAAACTGGCTGCCCAGGCTAGAAAGCGCTTAAAAGATCTGGAACAGGAAAGAAAAAGGATCGAAGCATTAAAAGTTTATGAGAAGCAGTACCAGGACAAGAAATATATCTGCGGCATAGACGAGGCAGGCAGGGGGCCTTTGGCAGGCCCGGTGGTGGCGGCGGCAGTGATTTTGCCGAAGGAATGCCGGATAGAGGGCGTGAACGATTCCAAAAAACTGACGCCCAGAAAGCGTGAGGAACTGTATGGCGTGATACTGGAAAAGGCCGTTGCATACGGCGTGGGAGTCGTCCCGCCGGAACGGATTGACG
>OFFZ01001936.1_pt1 | contig 11208 bp, 13 predicted proteins | sample 1521631 | NCBI WGS metagenome assembly OFFZ01 (sample SAMEA3504102, study PRJEB24116) | mouse gut metagenome | biome: mouse gut; feature: mouse-associated habitat; material: faeces | place: Denmark | collected 2011 | reverse complement strand
GCAGAGCCTTCTCATAAGGATTTTCTCCCGCCTGCTTCACGGAAGCCGTTGCCTTAATCTGGTTGCGGTCACTGCGGTCAACTTCCAGAACCTTCACCAGAATACGCTGGCCCGGCTGGAAATAGGCTGCCGCATCCATCCACCTCTGATAGCTCAGCTCCCGGAGCGGAATATACACCTCCAGACCGAACAAATCCACAAAAATACCTGCCCGGATTACCGATACGACTCTTGCTTCCGCACACAAATCCGAATAAATCCGATAATTGCCATCCCGGTCTGTGCCCAGATAGTATTCTTTTCTTCTGGCACGCATGGCATCGAGCCTGCTTGCCGCCGCAATCCCAGACTGAGGATCAATGCCCTTGACGATATAATCCACCTCAGCGCCCAACCGCTTGTTGAGCAGGTAGTGGAGCACATCGCCCTTGGGCTGGTCGCGGTAGTCCTCGGGTTCCTCGATGGCATCCAGTACCGGAATAATAATCTTGAAATCGCCGTGGTATGTGACAGCGTAGCATATCTCCGGGTTGCTGGCCAGCCGCTCCACGCCCTGGATGGTACCGGTGAGGATCTTCTTCCCCTTAAAGGACTCTACCAGGTCCAGCAGGTCATTGCGCAGCTTGTCGTTTTCCGTTTCCACCGTGCGTTCGGCATCAATGGACACCACACGGGGGCCGCGCTGTCGGGGCATCCGCAGTTTGGGACGCGCACCCTCCGCCTGCTTCAGCCCACTTTCGGGATTTTCAGGGTCGGCTCCCTCAGCCTGACCAGCATCAGCAGTCTCCTGCGGCGTCATATAGAAGGGCGGCGCTACGGCTCCCGGGTCTCCCGCTCCGTTAAAAGCGTTGCCTTCGGCAGCCGGCGCCCCTTCAGGCGGCTGCCCATCGGAGGCCTGCTCAGTCTCAGTCTGGGGGATACCGGCTTCAGCAGCTGCGTGCGGTTCAGATTCAAAGCCAGTCTGGGGGGAAGGCTCCCCTGAAGCGCCTTCTTCGATGTCCAGCGCCGGTTTGGGGCCAGACTCCGGGAACATCTCTCCCATTTCACCCGCCTCAGTCCCAGTCTGGGGGGCATCCGGATCCAGTGTACCCGCGTGTGCCAGTTCCAGATCAGGCAGGCTGCCAGAGATGCCGTTCTGCTCAGCGGTGGGGTCCGTCCTCAGAGCTTCGCCCTCAGGAGCGGCGCCTTCGCCGGTCATCGGCTCTTCAGCAGGAACCTGGTCCTTCAGTTCTTTCTTAGTGCGTGCCATAATAAAAGTCCTCCTTCAGATTGTTGATATACGAATAAAGCGCCCTTCGGATGGAAGGACGCTGTTCGCCAAAATAAATGTATGTGCGGGGTTAAAAATCCACCGGCGGTCGGGAACTCTCATAGAGTGTCTTAGGGCGCCGGGCCGGTTTGGGGGGTATGGGCTGCTCTTGCTGTTGTGGGGATGCGGGGAAAGGTGCAGCCTCCTCATGTGGTACTGCCGCCCCAGGTTTAGACGTATCCTGGCTGCTAATATCTGGTGCAGGGGGAGGTGCGGTGCCTGACACAGGCGGCTTTTGGGATTGTGGTTTGGGCTGCTTCTTTTTGTCCGCTGCGGCTGGCTCTTCCTGTATGATTTCTGGTACCGGCGGGGGGCTGTGGTTGGATTTGTAGTTCAGGATACTGGCTTTCACACAGTCCTTTGCATATGGGTGGCCAGTATAGTCGAATTTCCTGGCACGCAGTACCTTTTGTCCGCGAATGATAATCAACAGTTCATCATTGGGCAAACGCAGCACCTCGTCTGGAGTGAGCAGCCGGCGGCGGCCAAGCCCCTCCGTATATCGGTACTGTGGGATGACCTGGGCCATGGCGATACTCTGCCGTGTAGTCATAGTGGAGTTCACCTCCACGGTCATGTCGCCGCTGCGGCTGCTGAAGTACTCAGCTGAAACATCGTCTGTGCAGCCGAGCATCAACTGAGTATCTGCGTTGCCCACCAGTTCCGCCCAAAGGTTGTTGGGATACCGGTTCTGGAGCTGGGGCAGGGACTGGCAGGCCATTAGGATCTGCAGCGCCCGGGACCGGACAGTGCTTAACCGCCGCCCAAAGTCTGGAATGATGCCGATGTTGTTCATCTCGTCCAATATAATATTCACGGGCACTTTACATCTCTGGTCCGGTGTGCTGTCGGCATACCGAACCAGCTTGATGAACAGGAAGGCGAAGAAAAGGGATGACAGAAATTCCAGAGAGGAGTTCTGGTCATCCAGGATAATGTAATATACGCATTTGGTTTTGCCTGGTTCCGTAAGGTCGATGTCTGAGTGACGGGTGATCTGCCGCACAGTCTCACTCTGCAGTACCTGAAGCCGGGTTCCCAAACCCAGTATGATACCGGCGCGTACCGTGTCGCTGCCTTGGCTGAAGAGGCTGTATGGGGCCTTTGCGGGATGACTCATGGGTAGGCGGTCAAAGAGGGCGGTGAGTTGCTTTTCTGAGTTCTGGGTCAGCATCTGGTACACAGCAGGTAAGTTTCGCTCCTCCGGTTTGCGGCTGGCGTCCAGGTCTACATAGAGAATGAGGCTTTTGAGTAGATTGGACTCGCCATTGTCCCAGAAATGATCCCCCTTTTCCCCGCCTCGGGTATTGGAGATGATGACATCTGTAAGCACCTGAGCCATCAGCGTATCACCGCCCAGGTCAAACATGCAGTTCCAGGAATCGCTCAGTTCCGGCTTGAGCAGGTTATAGACCCGGACGGTATAACCGTGCTTACGGAACAGCTCTACCGTATCTGCGTACATTTCCGACTTTGGGTCCGCCACAACGGCGGATTCCCCACGCCGGATACACTGGAATAGGGCTGGCCGGATTACGCCACGGGATTTCATGGTTCCGCTGGCGCCAAACACAGCAATATGCTTGTTAAGCCGGGTGTTTTCCGGGAGGCAGATAACAGATCCACGCTCGTTTTGGCCCAGTATGATGCCCCTGGCCTTGCCTGGGCTGGCCACTTCCAGTATGGTACGCATTTCCTGGTCTCCCATCCAGCCTGCAGTTCCATAGGTGCCCCGCTTGCTGCGGGAGAAGTTGCGGGCATCCCGATCCCGGCTGCTAAACCGGTCTTGGAGCCGAAAAAAGGCATAAATGCCAATAGCCACAGCAATTATGAGCAGATCATACTTGAGGCCGGTAAGTGTGACTCCGTTAGCCCAGCAATCCAGTATACCGGTTTTGATTGGGGCTATCGTTGCTTCGCCGGTAATACCTCCGCCCGACATCCACTGCACATAATTGCAATGTACCTGGCAAACGAGGCCGCCCAAGTAGAACAGCAGCGCCAGACCCAGAATTGTAGCCAGAACAATGCCAACAATTTTAGTCCAATTTGATTTCACATAGGAACCTCCTCCCGTCTTAGCAAGGCTAGTGAATTGAGCGGTTGCTTGTTCCACCTACGCCTAGCTAAGGAATTGGCTTTTCAAAGCAAGAAGCAGTTGCTTCGCTTCATCCTCTGTCAGCGTGATGCCCTTGCCGCATTTCTCCCGGTCGGGCGACCAGCTGCGAATGTCATACTTCGGCTTTGCGCCGTTCCAGGATATAAGGTTGATCTCTTTCGTGTAGCCACTGTCACTCTCAGACAGCACAGCGATTTCAGTGACAATTTCATATTCAATATCCTTCACAGTCAAAACAATCCTTTCTTTGATGCTATCGCCTGCCTGCAGAGGCCTGTGGCAGGGCCTCGCCAAATTCGGCATATTCACCAATAATGGTCAATGCATTGAAGTGGCTGCCGCTGCTTAAAACGAGGCGCCACATTTGCTCCGTCTGCTCCTGCTGGCCCGCTCCCCGCAAAGCACGGTTAGCTATGCACAGCAGGTTATAGATGTCACCCTGCGCACCGAGGAGCGGAACAACGGGTTTCGTGATCGGCAGCCTATAACAAATGGCAATCTGCGACTGTGGTATTGTGAGATACACAAGCTGTTCATTCCCAGTATAGCCGCAGCCTTCCTACCAAGAAGATCTGTGATAATGGATCAGCTTGCGGAGGGCGTTCAATGCCATCTCCTGTTCTTGCGCCACCGTAATCCCTCCTATTACAACGGTTCCGTGTCTGCGCCCGATGTCTCAATTCCAAGGGCAGATTCCAAAGCCTCCAAATCAATTTCCCGCAGCTGAACACGGTCGCCAAAGTATCTATGCAGGAACGTGGACTGCCAGGGGAAGCAAAAGCCTTTTGGTCAATTTACAGGCCGGTTTCGTCATATAAAATTTTCATTTATAAGCTTGACACTTGCGGGTGTCAGCCTGCTTTTATGCCCAATAGGAGGTGACAGCAATGACAAACTACCAACGCCCCCACAGTCCTTTCGAAGATTCCGCCATAGAGCGGTTGTGGCGCATGGGCCTGACCACAGAGGACGGCTCCCCGGAACGGGACGCTATGACCGTATTTGGCAGCATTTTCGCCGGCCAGTTCTTTGACGATCTCTGCGACTACTACCAGGATTTCCAGGATGTCCAGGAGACTATTGCCCAGATCTTCCACACGGCGGAGCAGGCCGACCCCAAGCAGAAATTTTTACTCATCGCCCTGCTGACCCGGAAAAACCTCTTTATCCTGGGCGCACCGGGCCAGGCCAATTGTATTCCAGGCCCGTGGGGGAGGTGGAAATCCCTGCCCGGTAACGATAAATGCCGATGGCTTGACCGCAGAACAAATGCAGTCTATGACCCATGACTTTGGAGCGGAATCTGCCTTTTTGATGAAACCCACACGGACAGATTGTGACATCAAAGTCCGGTATTTTATGCCCCTGCATGAGACGGATATGTGTATGCACGCCACCGTTGGCAGCGTAACCGTTTTGGTTCGGCGTGGACTCTGTCAAACATCCCCGATCATGATTGAGACAAACCTCGGCCCTATGCGGGTGGAGTGGGAAATGAGGGGCGAACAGATTGATGTGGCTGTGGAGCAGTTTCTCCCTCAATATCAGCAGATAACTCCCAACGCTGAGGAAGTGTGCAAGTCTTTGTGGATCAGTCTGGAAAAGCTGGCCAATGGCCCCATCCAGTCTGTGTCTACTTCCAGATTTAAGCTGCTGATCCCGCTTATCAGCAAATCTGTACTGGATAATCTGGAGCCGGATTTTGAACTGCTGTGGTCTCTCTGTGACCGCTGTGAGACGACCGGCTTTTATCCTTTCGTCTTGGATAAAGATAATGTGCTGTATTCCCGGCAGTTTCCGAAACGGGCCGGTTATAACGAAGACCCGGCCACTGGCGTGGCGGCTTCCGTTCTGGCTGCTTATCTGGTGAAGCACCGGAAGGTGCTGGTTCAGGAAGGCTGGAACTGCTTTACCATATTCCAAGGTGAGGCGATGGGGCGGCCCAGCGTAATTTACGCTGATGTATTTGTGGAGGAAAACGAAATCACCCGCACTCGTATTCGGGGAAACGCTAAAATTCTTTGAACAACGTAGGAGCTAATCTGTTATGAGTATTGAAGAACGCTTGCAGGAACTGGGACTGGGCATTGTCCTGCCTAAAGCCAATCCGCCGGCCGCCGTGTATTGTCCCGGCATTCAGGTTGGGAATCTGATGTTTACTGCCGGACAGACACCAAAAATAGACGGAAAGCTGCAATATACTGGAAAACTGGGGCAGGACCTCACTGTAGCTGAGGGACAGGCCGCCGCGCGGTTGTGCATTCTCAGCTGCCTGGCCATTCTGAAAGATACTGCCGGAAGTTTGGACCGGGTGGAGCGAATCGTAAAGCTGACAGGCTTTGTCAACGCAATTCCGTCCTTTACACAACACTCACAGGTAATCGACGGTGCATCCCAACTGCTCTATGATATTTTCGGAAGCGCTGGAAGTCATGCACGCAGTGCGGTCGGGTGTGTTTCTCTGCCTGGAAATGCCTGCTGTGAAATCGGAATGGTTGCGGCCTTGAAATAGAACAATCTAAACGATACGTTGGCATAATTCGGAGGTAATCCACATAAAGAGGCGGATATTAGAACCTGTATTCATAATCGAAAATGCCGGATGGACGAGGAATTTTGCCGCCCTGCAAGGCAAAAAATCACAGGAATCCTTTGTGGATTTCAAGATTTTTTAACGCCGCAAGGCGGCTAAAGGCCCGTCCAGACGGTCGTTTGAGATTGTGAATACAGGTTCTTAGTTGTGGACCATGATCTAGCCGTGTGCCAGGCAATCTATAATGGCATACGGGATGAGTTTACGGATGTTTGCTATATGACATCTGCGGTTGAGACTTTCGCTGACTGCATGAGGCAGGAATACAGTTTAGTGATTTTGGACTCGCGGCTTGCGATGATGAATGACTTGAAGCTGCTTCGGACGATACGAAAAGCGAGCCACACACCTATTTTAGTGCTTGCTGATTTTTTGAGTCCCAAGGATAAAGTGGGATTGTTTCATGCTGGTGCAGATGCTTGTATTGATAAACCCTTAAATATAGAGGTTTGTATCGCTCAGGCCAATGCGCTGACCCAGAGGTATATGGAATCTGATGTGGGCCCTGACTGTTCTGATGTTATTTCAATTGGGTCAAAACTGGTCATTTGCCCAAGATATCGTCAGGTTATTGTGGATGGGAAAACTTTGTCTCTAACGAAAAAAGAGTTTGATTTGCTTCATTTCTTTGCAAAATCGCCGAAACAAGTGTTTTCTCGCACTCAACTATACGAGCAAGTATGGAATGAGGATAGCGTGATTAGGGTTGATGAGATCGTTAAGGCCCATATTAAATCTCTCAGAAAAAAATTGGGCTTTATGGGAAAGGAATATATTCAGACTGTGTGGGGAACGGGATACAAATTTGTTTTGGATAATTCCGATTCATGATGAAAGCAAAGGGCAATCGGCCAGGCCACGGCTTAGCCGATTGCCCTTTGTCGAAAAATGGAGAATGATTTCCCGATTTTTTCCCGAAAATCTCCCGGTTATTTCATTTCTCGTCCTTATACTGCTCTTAGTGGCAGTGTTCTTCAGCATTAAGCTGTCAAAATTATAAGTGCTCTCCAGATCGCATTGATGATCTGGAGGGCGATTTTATTTGGCCGCTGAGTTTTATCGGTGCGAGGAAATAAAAATAAAGTTGCCGGAGCCTCCGTACACCCGTTGAATTGCCCGCAGAGTTATTGTAAAATAGCTTTGCGAGTCAGCAGATGTACCTTGACAACCATATAGACTTCGGCACGCAGCGTACAAAGGAGGAGCTTATGCGTGAGCAAATGCAGGACAGTATCCTTACTGTCAAGGAATTGCAGGAAATTCTGAAAATTGGAACAAACGCCGCTTACACTCTGATCCACAGCAAGGCGTTTCCGGTCATCAAAATCGGACAGACCTATCGGATTCCTGCTGCACCTTTTTACGCATGGCTGGAAAATCCTGACACTGCGAAGCATTAAGGTCAAATCTCCAACCTGTTTGATCTGAAATTTCATGGAGGTTTGACTATCATGGCAAAAAGACGTTCTAATGGAGAGGGCAGCTTCTGGCAGCTGCCTGACCGTACCTGGGTCTACCAGATCACCATTGGCCGGAAAGAGGATGGGACCCTCCAGCGCAAGTCTTTCAAGGGCCGCACAAAGGCCATCTGCAAGGAGCGCAAGGAGGAATGGCAGGCCCAGCAGGAGGCCGCGCAGAAGCAGGCTGAGGAGGCTCAGGAGGCGGCAGCCAACCGTGAGGCGCTGGAGGCACGGCTCGGTCACACCCTGGAGTCCGAGATTCTGTTCGAGGATGCGTTTCTGGAGTGGCTGAAGCTCTATAAGTCTCCGCCCACCCGGAAGCCCTCCACCTATGCCAGCTACCTTGCCACCTACAATATCCACTTCGGCCCCGCTTTCGGTCAGATGCCCCTGTATGCTGTCACCCAGGATGTGATCCAGGACTGCTACCAGACGAAGCAGCTGAACGGCGGGCGTCTGGATGGTAAACAGGGCGGTCTTTCCCCCAAGACTATTCGCAACCACCACATGATTCTGAAGGACTTTTTTACCTACGCCACCGGGAAATACAAGCTGTACGGGAACCCGACCCTCAGCACTGCCCGGCCGGAGGTTGTCCAGAAGGAGATGCGGGTGCTTGCCCCCGATGAGATGCAGATTTTCATTGAGGAGGTCATGAAGGAGACCCAGCGTATCGCAATTTTGACCGACCTGTTTGTCGGCTACCGCGTGGGGGAGCTACTCGCTCTGGAAATCTCCGACTTCGACCTGGAGCGGCAGACGCTGACGGTAAACAAGAACCTGATCCGTGTTCCCACGGATGCGCTCTCTCTGGATAATCCCAATATCAAGATCCTCAACTACGATCCCAATAAGAAGACCCACCTGATTGTGCAGAGCACCCCCAAGACCCGGAGTTCCAACCGGGAGACGTTCATCTCGGACGATTTGTGCGAGCTGCTCGTTCGGCACATCTTCACCCTGGCACATTCCAGCTGGCCCAATCCTGATAACCTGCTGTTTCCTTCTACCAAGGGAACCTACATCGACCCCAAAAGTTTTGAGATTAGGCTGAAGGCCGTATCCCAGCGGTGCGGAATCAGGAAGGTCAATCCCCACGCTCTCCGCCACACGCTGGCTACCAGGCTGGTGGAGGGGAAAGTGCCTTTGAACATTGTCCAGGGTATCCTGGGGCACTCGTCCATTGAGACCACCCGGAAGTATCTGCACAAGAATGAAGATATTGAGCGGGCGGCCATTGGTACGATGACCGGTTATCTGGATACCGCCAAGCTGGTGACTGCTCCTGCCCTCAACGGCACGAAAAAACGGGGTAAATTCGCTGGCATCACCCTGCCGGACTTCTCCCAGCAGCCCCCGCCCCAGAAAGTGTAAGAGACAAGGTTTTTGCAAACCTTGTCCCGTTGCCTACTTTGTTGCAAATTTCAGAAGATAGCTTCATTTGGCAGACACAGCTCAAGCGGCGAGAAAAATTTTCATGCGGGCGATTTTTGAAGCTGTTTTGTCCACAGACTCTTCGGGCAAATCAAATGCAAATTGCAACGAGGGCAGGAAAAATCCCTAGAACCGTTGCGGCTCTAGGGATTCTGGTTGCGGGGGGCGGACTTGAACCACCAGCCTCCGGGTTATGAGCTGCGCTCCAAAGTCTGCTTTGAAGCTTTCCGGCACCTTCGTGAACTCTTTTAGCCGGAACAAAATACCTTCCTGACCTCTTTACTCCGTTGTCTCCATTGATTTTTTCCCATTATGGGTCAAGTTATGGGTCAGAAGGCACTGGGCAACGCAAAGATTGATACGGAGAAAACAAGGAAGAGGCCCCAAGATGATTATGAGTTGAAACTGCGACGGGGAACCACCCAAGTGCAGAACAGCAAATTTTTCTCTCTGCCTTTATCTAAACTCCAACTGATCAGATTGTCAGGTGGTTTTCTGGGGTTTGGTAACTCACCAGTAAAGGCCCTTGTTGCTCCTGTGAAGCCCTGTGTACCGTTTATCGGCAGGGGTAGGGAGAGATATTTGCCGAAGCGATTGACGCCCGCTTGCGCCAGCTTTGCGGTTCTGATTTTTAACGAATGGCAGTGATGTTCAGCAGCTGTATCAGTTGATTTCCAGCTTGCTTACGCGTCCGCCGTTGATTCCATGCTTTGACGGCGCGCCGTAAACTTTCGCGCAAAAGCGGAATTCCCAGATTGTCCCAGAAGTCCAGCCGCTTTCACCCCACGGACAAACGATCTTGATTTTCTTCGATTCCGCCGCGGCCTGATTTTCCGCGGCTTCAAGGGTCAGCCACCAGCGGGGATTGTTTCGCTCTGCCGCGTGCGGGCAAGCGTCGCAATTTTTCGCGGGACAGGTCGTGCAAAACTGTTCATGAAATTTGTCGTCCCACGGCCCGTCAATAACAGGCAGGGCCGCAAGGAACGCCGCCAGCACTTCCGGGCTTTCTGTGATTTTCTCAAATTGCGTCACCGTCAAAACCTCCTTGCAGGCCGTCCGCGGGGGTCCGGCCCCGCCGCCTGAAACTTGCCTGTACTGTCTGCTGGGCGATAACCGGGTTGTAAGCCCGCCTCCGGTTCCGGTCCAGAACCGGCGCGCCGTCCTCTCCGACGGTTTCTCCACGCTTCAGCTCCCGATAGATTGTCGCCGTGGTAACTCCCAGCCGGTCCGCAATATCCGCCGGGCGTTCGTTCGCCTGATATAGCGCGGCAATCTCCCGCCGGTCCGAAAAGGTTATATATTTGTAGTGTCGCACCATCGTTCACCCCGTTTCCATTATCTTTTCCGGCCATACAAAGACAAAAAATAAATGCGATAGAACCGTTCCGCACCCTGTCGGGTGGGTTCGTGTTCTTTCGCATTTAATGTTACAACCTGCGCATTTACGATATCAGACAAAAAAACCTTGACAAAGGCATATTCTGTTGATAAACTATTAAAGCCGCGTTGAACAGGTAAGCAAGAGGGGAAACCCCGCCTGGGAGAGCGAGCCCGTAATAAAGGAGTTGAATACCATGCAGGCAATCATCGTAACCGGCGGCAAGCAGTACAAGGTGGCGGAGGGCGACACCCTCTTCATCGAGAAGCTGGAGGCCGAGGCCGGTCAGACCGTTACCTTCGACCAGGTCCTGGCTGTGCTGGACGGGGACAAGGCCACCTTCGGCGCTCCCACCGTGTCCGGCGCTTCTGTCGACGCCACCGTGGTCAAGAACGGCAAGGGCAAGAAGATTCGTATCTTCAAGTACACCCCCAAGAAGGGCTACCGCAAGCGCCAGGGCCACCGTCAGCCCTACACCAAGGTGCAGATCGGCGCTATCAAGGCCTGATGACCACCGTCACGTTCCATTCCCAGGGCAGCCGCATCGCCGGCTTTGAGGTACAGGGCCACAGCGGCTTTGCCCCAGAGGGAGAGGATATCGTGTGCGCCGCCGTCACCAGCGCCGTCCGCTTGGTGGAGTGCACCCTCAACGACGTAATGGGCCTTGGTGCCGCCGTGAAGATCCGGGAGCAGGACGCCTCTATCGCCCTGCGTCTCCCCGGCGGACTGCCGGCGGCAGCGGAGAGCACCGCCCAATCCCTGCTCACGGGACTGATGGTCTACCTCACTACCCTCCGCGATGAGTACCCCGCGCACATCGAAGTATTGGAGGCTGAATAAGGCCTCTCTATCTTGCAGAAAGGAAGGCAGATTGCTATGATCCGTATCGGTTTACAGTTTTTCGCCCATAAAAAG
>OFFZ01001928.1_pt1 | contig 11219 bp, 10 predicted proteins | sample 1521631 | NCBI WGS metagenome assembly OFFZ01 (sample SAMEA3504102, study PRJEB24116) | mouse gut metagenome | biome: mouse gut; feature: mouse-associated habitat; material: faeces | place: Denmark | collected 2011 | reverse complement strand
CATAAGGCAGGCCCGCCATGCTTTCCATTGCCGTATTCATGCCCCGCGCCTTCGCCGCCCGGAGCAGGTCTCTGGCAAATTCCGCCTGACAGAGGCTCTCGCCGCCGGAAAGGGTAAGCCCGCCGCCGGAACGCCGGTAATAGGGTTCGTCCTTTATGACGGTCTCCATCACTTCCTCCACCGTGACATCCCGGCCGATGGTCTTTGGCTTTCCCTGCACCGTCATCGTCTGGATCTGATACTCCTGAGATTCCGGATTGCAGCACCATTTGCACCGGAGCACACAGCCCTTTAAAAATACAATGGTCCGGATGCCTTTTCCGTCATGGATGGAATACCGCTGAATATCAAAGATCCTTCCTTTTGTATGAAGGTACGCCTTATCGGATGCAGTATCAGCAGATGGGGCCTTTGCGGCAGTGGTATTTCTGACATTTTCCATAAGCTGTCTCCTTAAAAGCCCTGTTCCGTCCTGGCGATAATATCATCCTGCAGGGATCTTGACAGTGTGGTAAACAGCGCGCTGTACCCCGCCACTCTGACTACAAGATGTTTATAATTTTCCGGATGCTGCTGCGCATCCAGCAGTGTCTCCCTCGATACCACATTAAACTGCATGTGCATCCCCTTCTGATCAAAGTAGGAACGGATCAGGCTGACAAAATTGTTCAGTCCTTCTTCACCGCTCAATGCGGAAGGATGGAATTTCTGGTTAAACAGCGTACCGTTGCTGGCAATGCCGTGATCCAGCTTTGCAACGGAGTTTGCCGCCGCCGTCGGCCCGTGCACATCCTTGCCGGAAGACGGGGAAACGCCGTCCGCCACCGGCCTGTGCGCCAACCTGCCGTCCGGTGTGGCGCCGGTCTGTCCGCCCAGCGGCACGTTTGCCGATACCGGATATACGCCCGCCTGGAACATGCCGCCTCTGGGATTTTTGTACTTCTCCACTGGTTTTGTGTAGGTATATGCCGCATCCCTCGCCAGAGCGTCCACATCCTCGATATCATTGCCGAACTTCGGCAGATCGTCGATCATATCGTACAGGTTATCACACATCGCCTGATCCGCATCGGAGAGTTTTGTATCCATGATAGTCTTTGCTATCACAGCGATATCCTCGTCCGAAACACTTCTTCCTGCCTGCTTCAGTTCCTGCACAATCTGCGCCGTCATCTCCGCCACCGTGATCTCGTCAAAGCCCTTGCCGTAGTTTAACGCCAGCGCCCGCTTGAAATCTCCCAATGTCGCCTTATGCTCATCGAATACCAGCTTTTTGATCGCGTACAGGGAATCCGCCACATTGGCAATACCAAAGCCCTGAGGTCCTGTAAAGTTGTAGATAGCTCCGCCTTCCTGCAAAGACATCCCTCTTGCCATACAGTCGTCCACCATACAGGATTCAAAAGGCAGCGGACATCTTTCCATATGCGCCTGATCGATGGCATTATCCGCATTGACTAACAGTGATATCTGATAATCCATCTGTTTCTTATAGGCGTCATAGAACTCGTCAAATGTCCTGAAGTTCTCCACATCGCCGGTCTGGATACTCGCAAGTTCACCCTTGTCATAGCCGTTTGTGAATACAAATTCCAGCGGACGGCACATATTAAAGAACGCCGCGTCATGCCAGCCTTCCGTTTTTCCGGCTTTCTGCGGTTCCACACAGCCGATGATGTTGTAAGTTCTGGCATCTTCGAGCGTCAGCCCCCTGCTCATCAGCGCCGGGATGATTACTTCGTCATTATAGTAAGCCGGCAGTCCGATACCGGTCCTTGTCAGCTCCGCCGCATGGATCAGCAGATCCTGCGGAGAACCGTTCCATACCCTGATGGATAAGGACGGCTGCGGCAGAAAAACATGCATGGAACAGGTAATACACATAAAGGACAGATCGTTTGTCACATCCTGTCCGTTTTCGTCCTGTCCGCCTACGATCAGATTCTGGAACAGGCTGTATCCTGCAAATCCCTCAGCACTTGCTGCATCACGGCACTTATTCAGGTCGTTTAATTTCACCCAGATACAGTCCATCAGTTCCTGCGCAAACTCTCTGGTGATTGCCCCTTTGTCCAGATCCTTCTTAAAATAAGGATACATATACTGGTCAAACCGCCCCGGCGAGATGGAATGCCCGCTGGACTCGAGCTGCAAAAGCTGCTGCACAAACCAGAAACTCTGGCAGGCTTCGTGGAAGCTCTCCGCCCCCTTTGCCGGCACCCTCGCGCAGTTTGCGGATATCTTTAACAGTTCCGCCCTCCTTGCCGGATCGCCGCATCTTCCCGCCATCTCTGCAGCCAGTTTCGCATAGCGCTCCGCATAACGGATCACCGCCTTACAGCTTATGATCACAGCCTGCAGGAAACGGGAACGTCTCGCGTAATCTCCGTCGCCGACCTTGCACTCTGCGAGATGTTCTTCGGCGATCTTTATAATCCCCTCGAAACCGATCGCCAGCACCTGCTCATATTTTACGGTGATATGACCTACGCCGTTATAGAAATAATTTCCCGGCGTAAATACGTTGTGCGCCATCGCCGTCAGCGTTTCCGGCGCCATATAAGCCGTCGCAAGCTCGCTGGTCGTCTTTCCCTTCCAATACCGGTTCGCCTCATGCAGCTTTTTCTTTGTCTCGTCCGAAATATAGAACGGATCTGCCGCCCTTGTCTCCACCGTCTCAAATTCAGCCTCCAGCCATTCCCAGGAAAACTCCGGATAAGTCTGGCAGCCTCTTGGTGCGATCGTTGTAGAGCCCACGATCAACTCCTCATCCCGAATGATGATCGGGATATTGTCCAGAATATGCTCAAACGCTTTTGCGCGCCTGATGACCATCGGTTCGTTTTCCGTCTGCTGATAGGACTCTGTGATCAACACGGCTCTCGAAGCTTCAATTTCCGGCATTTTAGCGTAGAGATGCTCCACCAGTCTGGTGATCCGCTCGCTCTTCGGAATTGCCTTCGAATAATACTTCATTTTCTGCTCCCTCCTTCTCTCAGATTTTTATCAAGATTAATATCAAGTATAAAACCTCATGCTTGTTCCCATTATACGCTCCCCGTTATATGAAGTCAATAAAATAGTCATATTTTTTTGAGTGTTTTTTTGGTTTTCTAAATATTTTTTGTGGTTTTTTGTTTTTTTCATTGACAAACCACAGGTTCGGGCGCATACTGTTATCAGGGAGCATGTTTTTCGGACTGCAGGACACCTTGTCCGGGCAGTCCACGGCATCATCCCCCGGCAGTGAGGTGATCATCATGATCCAACTTGATGTACATACCCATTCTATTTCCAGCGGACACGGCACCGCCTGCACCATAGCGGATATGGCAAAGGCTGCAAAAAAGCAGGGGCTTTCCCTGCTCGGCATCTCGGACCACGGTCCCGCCACACTTTGCGCGGGAACCCCTTCTTATTTTAAGAATCTGCAGATGGCGCCGAAAATGCGCTGCGGAATACGGATGCTTTATGGCGTGGAACTGAATATTCTGGATTATTCCGGCAGAGTCGATTTAGAGCAGGGCATTTTAAGCGGCATGGACTATGCCGTGATCAGCATGCACACAAAAAATATAAAACCCGGCAATATGCTGGAAAATACCAATGCCTACATCGGCGCTATGGATCAGCCGAAGGTTCGCATTGTCGGCCACTGTGACGATGTGAAGTTTCCTGTGGATTATAAGGCGCTGGCGGAAGCCGCAGCCGCCCATCATGTGATGCTGGAGATCAACAACTCCTCCATTATGCCCGGCGGCTACCGGGGCAATACGATCGAGAATAATATTCAAATGCTGTATCAGTGTATGCGCTACGAAGTGCCCGTGCTGCTCTCGAGCGACAGCCACGGTCCGAAAAATGTGGGAAATGTCAAAGGTTCCGAGATTCTGCTGAACGCCTGCCGGGAAGTGTTCGGTTTTCCGGACCGGCTTGTGATGAGTTATGATATAGATCGGTTTTTGGACTATATCAGAATAGATAGATTTGACAGATCATAAAAGAGCAGGTACTTATTTACCACTTAAGTACCCGCTCTTTTCTAATTACCATAACACCTTGCCAGGCATACGACTAAAATCCTCCTGCACAATCTATCGCACAATATAATCTATGATATTTTTGAACAGTCGATCATAGCCTTCCCAATCGCAAAACTCCTTCGGCGCCCAATGCGGAGAGCAGTCACTGGAAAATACGCCCGTTCTTCCTTTTCCATAGTTTCCGAATGCAATAAACGGATCTCCGCAAATAGCTGCCACAAGTTCCGCCCCCTCTTTCAAAGTACTCTTATTGTACCCCAGCACAGGCGGCCACTCTCCCTGTATTCCCTTTAAAACAGGATGATCGTTATTCACGGATTCCGCCGAAACACCTTCACAGTGCTCCATTCTGTCATCACAGGTAAGCAGCTGCACGGGCAAAACATCCTGCACAGGCGTTGCCCACCACTTCCCCTGACCTCCTATGCCGTTGAAAGTCATATAACCTCCGATCATCAGCAGGCCGCCTCCCTGAAGCACATAATCTTTCAGAAGCTGGCAGCGATTCGGAAATCTTTTGCCCGCCGAAAATGTCTCTGTCGGTATCAGAAGTGTATCCGCACCGATATCGGACAGCACAACACACGCATATTCTTTCAGTTCTTCCATCGTATAGGGAAAATGATCCGCCGCTATATGGTTCGGCATATAGACAAACTCATATCCCGCCTTCTCAATTGCTTTATCAATCCATCCCAGACCGGTTTCATATTTTGATGCCGAAAAAGCATTAAAGCCTTTCACCTCTGTCACCGTTGCCGTCCAGGACTCCCCTGCAAATAGTACTTTTTTCGCCATAGCACTTTAACCCCTCATCATACATTTGGATTATCCATCAACTCTAATGGATAATCTCCCAGATGTTTCACTTTAAAGCCGTTTGCCTTATATTCCTCATAATCAAAAGCATTGAGTTCGTCAACCGCCAGTTTATGGAACTCATAAAAATTCGGCCACCATTCATAGGTATCACCCAGATCGTGTGTCAGATAAGCGTCCGCAATATCCTTGCCCATCTGAGGCGCCACATAAAATGCTCCCATAGCAAGTACGTTCACACCGTTACCGGTAATAGCCCGCAGCGCTGCGGGAACACTCTCCACCACACCTGCATGCACGCCGGGACATTTACTCGCCGCAATATGAATCCCCATACCTGTGCCGCAGAAAATCAATGCTCTTTCAAACTCTCCTTCACTGATCATGCTGCCGACCCGCAGGCCGATACGATGAAACATCAAATCCGTATCATTTTCATCGCTGTCTGTCCTGACTCCTATATCTGTCACAGTCCAGCCCTTTTTCTTTAAATGTTCCACTACTGCTTCCTTTAAAGGATAGCCCGCAAAATCAGCACCCACTAAAATTTGTTTGTCTTTTATAGTTTTCATTCTTTTCTCCCTTACGCCATATAAAATATAGTTTCCATATCCTCATAAAACGCTTCTGCACTGTCCGCATTATATTTCTCAAAGCATGGCCTTGTATATCCCCACCATTTCTGCGTCGTCTCGTCTGCGGCCATCTTTTTCATATCAGCATCATAATTCTCACCGGTGTACTCAAAATAAGAAAATACCAGATCATCCCTGATAAAAATAGAGTAATTCTGCAAATTACATTCCATGATCATCTTCTTGACATCCGGCCAGACATCCGCATGAAGCTTTACATATTCGTCTATCTTCTCTTTTTTCAGCCGGCCAATCTGCCCAAATCTTCTATTTACCATTACCATCCTCCGTTTATAATGCCGCTTTCTTTTTAAATAGTTTAATATGGTTATCTGTAAAATAGTTCATTACCATAACCAGCAGGAGAACTGCCCCCCAAACTAACGAAATATAGTAACTGCTGATCTGTGGGAAGCGATTGATACCGGTTTCCAGTGCACGTACCAGGAAAATAGCAAGCAAAACACCACTGATCTTTCCCTTCCCGCCATTTGGGCTTACACCGCCAAGTACGACTATCATAATACACTGAAGTGTATAATTTGAACCATAATCCGCTCTGGCAGAGTTATAGTTTGCCAGCATGATCATACCGCCCAAAGCAGAACATATTCCTGAAATCAGATACGTCTTAATCAATATCCAATCCACCTTCAGACCGCTGTATTTCGCTACATTCTGACTGCTTCCCATAAGAATGATCTTTTTACCGTATGTAGTCTTTTTCATTAAAAACCACACCCCGGCAGCCCCCACTGCAAAAATCAGAAACTGTACAGGAATCCCTGCCACGCGGTTATTCACAATAAACGCATAGGTTTTGGGAAAATCACTGATGGCGCTGCCGTTTGTCAAAACGATTCCTATCCCGGTGAGCAGTTCGCTTGTTCCAAGCGTTGCCAGAATCGGCGGTATTTTACATTTAGCGACCAGAATACCATTTAACGTACCAGCAACCGCACCCATCATAATTGCCAGCAGAAATATGAGAGGAATAAAACCAATTGCAAGTTCCCCATTTTCATTCCCGAGGTTTCTCATAAGGAGCGCCATTGTAATCGATGTAACGTTTGCAACGCCTACCGTCGATAAGTCAATCCCGCCCGTAATCATACAGACCATAACACCCAGGGACATCAGGCCGAATTCAGGAAACTGGGCAAACATGGTCTGAAAATTTACTACAGAATAAAACTTGGAACCCTTTGTAATCCCTATGAAAACAAACCATATCAGCATAATCACAACAAGCCGCCAGATATGAACATCTTGTTTCATAGATCTTTTTATCTTTTCTGCCATTATGCCGTCTCCTCCTTTTTCTTATGATTCCCTTTGCCCGCACCAGAATGCTCCGACTGATATGCGCTGATAATCGTTCCTATCACAATAAGCAGGCCAACAAACACATTCTTCCAGACTACCGGTACACCGATCAGGATCATCGAATTTTCTACCAGCACGATTAATAACGTTCCCAGAATACATCCTGTCATGGTTCCCTTGCCGCCTACAATGGCTGTTCCGCCGAGCACCACGCCGGCAATAATATTCATTTCCATTCCCAGCATATTCGTAGGATGACATTGCTGCATCATACACACTCTGATGATCCCTGCAATACTTGCCACGATCCCGGCAAATACATACAGCAAAAATTTTGTCCATTTCACGCGAAAACCTGCGTTATAAGCCGCTGATTCATTTCCGCCGATGGCATAGATTCCTCTGCCGAACATCGTATATTTCAATATAAAGAAAGCAATGATGATCACCGCAACAAACATTAAAAATGCTATCGGCAGCCGGGATGAGAGGCCGCTCTGTGAGTTTGTCGCCGTATAAAGGGCCACTGTTCCAAAATTTTTCATTCCTGTCGGAATTACCGCCAACTGTTTGGATTCCAGCGTCCCCTGCATAAAGCCTTTAAATACACTGGCAGTTCCCAGTGTAACGATCATTGCCGGAAGATTCAGATACCCTACGAAAAATCCGTTAATAGCCCCTAAAACCGCTCCGATCAGAATCGCCACAACAAGCGGCAAAAATACACTGCCTTCATATCCCATATCCAAAAACATTTTTGTCGTCGCATAGGCCGTCAGAGACGCAAGCGCCGGGAAAGACACATCGATACCGCCCGAAAGAATAACAAGGAACTCTCCTATGGCAAACAAACCGGGCACAATCATAGCCGACATGATATCCACGATATTGTTGGATGTATAAAACTGTCCCGACCGTATCTGAATCAAAAATGACAGAGCCAGAATAATCAGAAATATGTAGGTTTCGTTCTGCTTTAACAGCTTATTTGTTTTTACTCGCATTCTTCCGCCCTCCTACATCATTTTGTCCAGAATCAGTTTTTCAGTTGCCTCGGCAGCTGAAAATTCCCCGGACATTTTTCCATCTCTCAAAATCATGATCCTGGAACAGTTCTCCAGAATTTCCGGCAGGTCATCTGAAATGATGATAACCGCCATCCCCTTCTCCGCCAGCGACTGCAGAATCGCATGAATATCATGTTTTGAACCGATATCCACCCCGACTGTCGGACCATTCAGAATCAGGAGCTTCGGCTCACAGGCCAGCCACTTTGCAAGTACGATACGCTGCTGATTTCCACCCGATAACGTAGAAGCCGCATTGTTTGCATCCGGCGTTGCGATGGAAAGTTCTTTTACCCACCGCTCTATTTCTTCTTCTGTCTTCTTTTTATCTACCAGCTTCCCTTTTGTCAGATTATCTATTTCTGAAATGATAATATTGTCCCCGATACTCTGTGACAAAAACAGCCCCTCGCTCAAACGATCCTCTGGTACAAAGCCGATTCCCTTTTCGATCGCATCCTGTGGACTTTTCAGTTCCGCCTCTTCTCCATGAATGAGAATCTTTCCGCTGTCCGCCGGCCTCATGCCAAACAACGACAGGGCAAGTTCTGTTCTTCCTGAATCCAACAGTCCTGTAATCCCCAGAATCTCTCCGCCTTTTATAGAAAAATCAATATCACTGTAATGTCCTTCCAGACACAGCTTCTTTACTTCCAGTACCGGATTTTCGTCTATCTTCTTCGGTTCAAATATTTTCTGCTCAAACTCCCTACCCGTCATATAATAAGTGAATTTCTTATCATCCAGATCAGCCGTATTACCCGAAGCTATCAGCTTTCCGCTTCTAAATACCGTAAAACGCTCCGATATTTCAAAGACCTCATCCAGTTTGTGGCTTACAAAAAGAATGGAAATATTCTGTGCTTTCAACTGCAATATTACTTTGAAAAGAGCCTTTACTTCCTTCTTTGTCAAAGCCGTTGTGGGTTCATCCATAATGATCAGTTTGGCATTGAACATTAAAGCCCTGCAGATTGCCACCATCTGTTTTTCCGCTACGGAAAGATCCCCAAGACGGGCATCCAGATCCACCTGAAAGCCGATTCTCGCCACGGCTTCCTCGGCAATCTTTCTCATATCCTTCCAGTTCACCAATTTCTTTTTTGCTACAAGCTGACTGTTGATAGCCAGATTCTCCATCACGCTCAGATTCGGAAAAATAGAAAAATCCTGATAAATCACCTGAATTCCATTTTCGATCGCAGAGAGTGGCGTGATCTTCTGCAGTTCTTTCCCCTCAAACTCTATGGTGCCGGAATCTCTTTGATATACGCCGGAAATAATCTTGATCAGCGTGGACTTTCCACAGCCGTTCTCACCGGCAAGACAATGGATCTCACCCGGCTTGATTTCCAGAGTAACACCGTCCAAAGCCTTTACGCCGGCAAAATATTTTCGTATATCAACAGCCCGGAATAAATATTCCGCCATAAATTGCCTCCTTCTCCTTGCCTTTTATCAATATTGTGCCGGTCGAAAATTTCGCCCGGCACAAACTATTCATGATCGAACTGCAAAGTTTAGAATCCGAATGAATCAACATTATCACCATCGATAACGATCCAGCCTTCTCCTTCAAGGACTGTACTGCTGCCCTCACGGAATGTCATAGCCTCATAACCTTCTACGCCAAGGTCTACCGGTGCGCCGATCTCTTCGCCATTCAATACCTTAACCGCCAGACTGATCATTGCTTTTCCTGCAATAGCCGGATCCCAGAGAGTCAGAGATTTTACCGTACCGCTCTTTAACAGTTCTGCGTTATCGCCAGGCATACCTGTTCCTGATGTGAAAGCCTTATCTACCAGGCCAAGTTCGTCAATAGCACGCGCAACGCCCGGTGCGTCAAAGGAAGAAGTTCCCATAATGCCCTTTAAATCAGGATACTTTTTAAATAACTCTTTTGCCACATTATACGCTGTATCACCATTATCATGAGATTCTACTCTCGGTTCTTCCTCCAGAAGCGTCATATTCGGATAATGTTCTTTCTGCCATTCTACACCTGCGTCTGCCCACTCATTATGAGAAGCGTTCGTTACATCCGCAACCATAGTTGTATAAACACCTTCTTCTCCCATTGCTTCTGCCAGATTATCCATAATAAATGCGCCGTAACCGGAGTTGGAGAATGCTTCAATATCATAATTTACATTTTCAAGGCTTGCACCCTCATGCGCGATCACCACGATCCCTGCATCCATCGCCTGTTTCAGAACCGGCTCAAGAGATTCCGGATCTACCGGTACAACACAAATCGCATCTACGCCCTGTGCAATCAAATCCTGCACAAGCTGTGCCTGCTTTGTTGCATCAATCTCATCTGTACCCTTCTGGTATACATTCAGGCCTGTCTCTTCTGCATATTCTTTTACGCCGGTATCCATACGAACAAACCACGGATTAGAAGAGTCTTTGGGTACTACCACAATTTCATAATCCCCTGCTGCTGCGGGCGCACTATCCTCCGCTGCCGGTGTCTCTTCTGAAGATGCACTTTCCTCGGCTGCGGGCGCTGCCTCTTCTGCTGCCGGAGCGCTTTCCTCTGCGCTGTTACCGCATGCTACCAAGCTGGCAACTGTCATTGCGGCAACTAATAATAACGCAATTTTTTTCTTCATTTTTTTTCCTCCCTAATGAATTATTTTTTTTGCGCCGGAACAGGTTTTTCTGTTTCCGTAAATTTACTCTAACCCATTTGATTTTTGAAATCAATTCATTTTTGTGCATTTTATCCAATTTCGTTCAACTAAACAATACAAATTTTTGTTTATTATGACAATTTTAGATACAAATTTTGCTTTTCTTGTTAGATATTTTACGATTTTGTAAGATTTCTTAAGATTATTTTGGAATTACAGGAATTTTTCTACGCCTGCCGCCCCTGAAAAGTATATGTGAAATTGACTAAAATCAGAAATGTGAAATCTTCTCTGGCCTCTTTGGGTTTATGTTCTCCCATCTTTTTCATAATGACCGCGCTGCCGCCGGTGGCCAGCATGGTGGAAATGGCGGTTACAAGTTGAATAACCGGGGCTGTCAGGTTGATGGCAGACAGCGCGTTTGTGCCAATCAGATTGGACACAAAAAGTCCGTCAACCATGGTGTAAAAAGACATAAAAACCGACATGGCTATGGTGGGAATGGCAAACTTGAGAATGTTTCTCAATGTAACCGGTTTGTTGTAAGTGTTTTGATTATCCATTATTTTTCTCCTTTTCTCCTTGTTTTCGGTTGGTATGTGACATATAATAATCCGTACAGTAACTGTACAGTCAAGAGGAGATTTGAAAAATGGAGAAAAAAAGCAAACTGCTCACCATCGGACA
>OFFZ01001925.1_pt1 | contig 11224 bp, 7 predicted proteins | sample 1521631 | NCBI WGS metagenome assembly OFFZ01 (sample SAMEA3504102, study PRJEB24116) | mouse gut metagenome | biome: mouse gut; feature: mouse-associated habitat; material: faeces | place: Denmark | collected 2011 | reverse complement strand
GCGAAGCCGATGAAATCCTTTTCCGTACCCCCTCCCTTCAGGGAGGGGCAATCCGTACAACCCTATCCGTCGGCCGCGGAGTCAGTCGCCGGATGGGGCGATTGTGGATTGAAACATCAGTCTGATCAAGTATGTTGTGGAGGACCTGCATGAACGCCGTTATTGTCTGGTTTGTCATCGGCGTCGCCTGCCTGCTGGGCGAACTGTTCACCATCTCTTTTGTCCTGTTTTTTTTCGGCGTGGGGGCCTGGGCCGCCGCATTGGTCGCGGCTGTCCATTCCGGTCTTGAACAGGAACTGGCCGCTTTTCTACTGGTGTCTCTGGCGTCTCTTCTTGTTCTGCGCCGCCGTCTGGTTGCCGTATTTCGTGGAGGCAAGGCTGATGCGCCCGGCGCTTCGCCTGAGGGCGCGCCGGAATTCACCCATGCAGGAGCACTGGCCGAGGTGACGCAGGAGATTCCTGCCGGAGGGATAGGCGAAATCGCACTCGGCGGCAGTTTTTGGCGTGCTTGTTCTCCCGTGGCTGTGGCAAAGGGGGGGCGTGTTCGTGTGAAAGGCCCATCCCCGGCAGATATGCTTGTCCTGGAAGTTGAGACTGTTGAGTGAATCGCAGCGTTTCACAGTCTGATAAAGCCCACCTGTACCTGAATATAAGGATATCCCATGCTTACATTTATGCCCACTTCCATTGTCATTCTTGCGTTGCTGGCCATTCTGCTGGTTATTATCCTGCTAAAAACGGCCAAGGTTGTCCCCAACCAGCAGGCCTATGTAGTGGAGCGCCTCGGCAAGTTCCGCACAGTGCTCTATGCCGGTTTTCATCTGCTGATTCCCTTTCTGGATGTTGTCGCTTATAAGCGTTCTCTCAAGGAGCAGGTGCTCGACGTACCCAAGCAGACCTGTATTACCCGGGACAACGTGAGCGTGGATATTGACGGTGTACTGTATCTTCAGGTCATAGCCCCGGAAAAATCGGCCTACGGAATCAGCGACTACCTTTTCGGGGCGGTGCAACTGGCGCAGACGGCATTGCGCTCGGCCATCGGAAAGCTTGAACTGGACAGAACGTTTGAGGAACGCAATACTATCAACCAGGAAGTCGTTGCCGCGCTGGACGCCGCGACCTCGCCGTGGGGCATCAAAGTATTGCGCTATGAAATCCGGGATATCACACCTCCGTCCACGGTGATGCAGGCCATGGAAAAGCAGATGCGGGCCGAGCGTGAAAAGCGCGCCGTGATCGCACAATCCGAAGGGGAAATGCAGTCGCAGATCAACCGGGCGGAAGGCGCCAAACAGGCCGCCATCGCTGAATCGGAAGGCAAGATGCAAGCCCTCAAGAATCAGGCTCAGGGTGAAGCCGCGCTGATCGAAACCGTGGCGCAGGCCACGGCGGAAGGGTTGCGCCTGGTGTCAGAACAGATGGCGTTTCCCGGTGGCGTGGCGGCGGCGAACCTTCGCGTGGCGGAGAGCTGGGTGCAGCAGTTCGGCGCTCTGGCCAAAACAGGAACTACCATGATCATACCGCAGGATCTGGCAAATCTTTCCGGCATTGTGGCGGGACTCACCAGCGTGATCCGGCATGACGGGGGAAGTTCCGTACCGACCTCTTCTTCCGGAGCGCGAAACGAGGCCGCCGCAAACGCAAATGGCGGCGCCCCGGTTAATGTGGGCGGCTTCATCGTTACGCCTCCGCGTGCCTGACGCTCATGAATCAGGAAAAGTTTCCTTTCCGTATTCACGCGCCTTTTGCCCCCACAGGCGATCAACCTTCCGCCATTGACGAACTGGTTGCCAATGTGGAGGCCGGAGTGCGCGATCAGGTGCTGCTGGGCGTTACCGGTTCGGGCAAGACGTTTACCATGGCCAACGTCATTGCCCGTACCGGACGTCCCGCGCTGGTGCTGGCCCATAACAAGACCCTGGCCGCACAGTTGTACAGTGAATTCCGCGCCCTGTTTCCGGAAAACGCGGTGGAGTATTTCGTCAGTTATTACGACTATTATCAGCCCGAAGCCTATGTTCCTTCCTCCGATACCTACATCGAGAAGGATTCGGCCATCAACGACAACATCGACAAGTTGCGCCATGCCGCCACCCATGCATTGCTGACCCGGCGGGACGTCATCATCGTGGCATCGGTGTCCTGTATTTATGGTCTGGGCTCTCCGGAATATTACGCCAAGCTGATTATCCCCGTGGAAGAAGGGCAACGGATCGGCATGGAAGATATCATTTCCCGCCTGGTGGACGTTCAGTACACGCGCAATGACTATGATTTTCATCGCGGAACCTTCCGCGTACGCGGTGATGTACTGGAAGTCATTCCCGCCTACGAGCATGAACGGGCTCTCCGGATGGAATTTTTCGGAGATACCCTGGAGTCCGTGAGCGAAATCGATCCGCTCACAGGCAAGGTGCTGGGCAGAATTTCCAAAACCGTCATCTATCCCGCCAGCCACTATGTTTCCGACCGGGACAACCTGATCCGGGCCATGGATGATATCAGGGCGGAATTGGGAGAGCGCCTGCGGGAATTTCATGATGCAAACCGCCTGGTGGAAGAGCAGCGTCTGGAACAGCGCACGCAGCTCGACCTGGAAATGATGCAGGAGCTCGGTTACTGCAACGGTATTGAAAACTATTCGCGCCACCTTGATGGCCGTAAGGCGGGAGAGCCTCCGGCGACCCTGCTGGATTATTTTCCCGAGGATTTCCTTCTGTTCGTCGACGAGTCGCACATGAGCATTCCCCAGGTGGGGGCCATGTACAAGGGCGACCGTTCGCGCAAGACCACGCTGGTTGATTACGGGTTCCGTCTGCCTTCCGCGCTGGATAACCGTCCGCTGATGTTCCGGGAGTTTGAGGAGCGTATCCGCCAGAGTATTTATGTTTCTGCCACGCCTGCCCGATGGGAGCTGGATCGCAGCGCAGGGCTTGTCATAGAGCAGGTCATCCGGCCTACGGGCCTGGTGGATCCGCCGGTGGAAATCCGTCCGACCAGGGGGCAGATGGATGATCTGGTGGGCGAATGCAAAGCCCGTGCGGCAAAAGGGGAGCGGGTGCTGATCACCACGCTGACCAAACGCATGGCCGAGGAGTTGACGGAATATCTCGGCAATATGGGCGTGTCCACACGCTACCTTCATTCCGATATTGATACTCTGGAACGCATTGCGATCATCCGCTCTCTGCGCATGGGCGAGTGTGATGTTCTGGTAGGCATTAATCTGTTGCGTGAAGGCCTGGATATTCCCGAAGTATCCCTGGTGGCTATTCTGGATGCGGACAAGGAAGGTTTTCTGCGTTCGACCGGAGCGCTTATCCAGACCTTCGGGCGTGCGGCCCGCAACGCCGCAGGCCGTGTTATCCTTTACGCCGACAGCGTGACGGCCTCAATGCGCGCAGCCATGGATGAAACAGAGCGTCGCCGTACCAGGCAGCTGGCCTGGAATGCCGAGTATGGCATCGTGCCGGCAACAGTGAGCAAATCTCTGGAAAGTCCGCTGGACAGCTTGTACGGAGCGGATGCCCCCGGCGGAAGAAAACGCAAGGGCAAAAGCCGCAAGGAACTTGCCCCGGTTGAGAGCGTGCCGGAAAACCCCGAGGATATCGCAAAGCTCATTGGTGTGCTGGAAAAAGATATGCGATCGGCCGCCCGCGAGCTGGAATTCGAGAAAGCCGCCGAACTGCGCGATCGCATCCATGCTCTGCGAGAAAGGCTCTATCTTGGCGGCGATGAAGTACAGGAAACCACGGGGAAAGCCGTCCCCGCCCCCTCGTTCGCAGCAACGCCGAATTCCGCTCGGAATATAGGAAAATCGAGGGTGGGGAAAAAGGTGAAGCCCTCCGGAGGCATGGCGTGAAACCCGAATGCCGTTTTTCCATAATCATGGCTGTGCGCAATGGAGCAGCCACGTTGCAGCGCGCCCTGGATTCCCTGTTCGCCCAGACGCATAGCGATTGGGAATGCCTGATTCAGGACGCTCTGTCGGAAGATGCCACGGCGGATATCTTTGCCATGTATCCGGATCAACGGCTGAAGATTGTCCGGGAGGCGGACGGTGGCGTGTATGATGCGTGGAATCGCGCGCTCGATCGCCTGTCGCCGCAGAGCCGCTGGGTCATGTTCCTTGGCGCGGATGACGCTCTGGCCGGGCCGCATGTTCTGGCTCGGGCTGTACGAATGCTGGCGGACTTGCCGGAACGCGTCACATTTGCCCAGGCCGGGCTTGAACTTGGCCGCAATGGACAGGTGCGGGAACGTGTTTCCCGCAGCAGAGCGGAGATTTTTCGTCAGTTCATTTGCGGCATGCCGTTGTTGACTCCCGCCGTCTTTTTCCGCACCCCCCTTTTCAGAGAAGCACGCTTTGACGTGGCGTATCGCATTGCCGGAGATTTCGCCTTCGTCGCGCGGCGTTTGACCCCGGATAACCTGGCGTTGTTGCCCTTTGTGGCATCCTATATGGAATTGGGAGGATTGAGCTCATCCCTGCGCTTCCGTCCTCTGTTGCAGGCCGAGCGTAAACGGGCGCTGGCGGAATGTGTGTTGCCCCGCGCGGCAGAAGTTGTACGCGCCTGTATTGAAACCCTTGAAGATACGGGAGATCCGCTGGACGCCGCGCGTTGAACCGCTTTGTCCTTCTTTCACCTGTCAGGAACAGCCATGAAACAGCATTCCTTGTTTTCCGTGCCCCCCCGTGAGACGGGCCGCCCTTCGGAGGCTGTGCCTCCGTCCTTGTCCATGACCGCGGAACCCTTGCCGCAAAGTCTTGCTCCCGGGCAGCCCGATGGTGAGCCGCACGTTTATCCGGACAAGGATACAGACCAGGATGCCGCTCGGGCCGCGGTCTTACGGGCAGAACTCAATCATCACAATTATCTGTATCATACATTGGATGCGCCTGAAATTACGGACGAAGCCTATGACCGCCTGTTTCGTGAGCTGGTGGAGATCGAGGCACGGCGTCCCGAGCTTCAGACGCCGGATTCGCCTACGCGGCGTACGGGCGGGGAGGTTTTGCCCGATCTGGAAACCCGTGCTCATTCCCTGCGCATGTATGGACTGGACAATGTGTTTTCTCCTGAAGAGTGGCAGGCATTTGCCCTGCGGGCAAAGCGGCAGTTGCCGGAGGCTTCCGAAGAAATCATGAATGAATGGTGGGCTGACCCCAAGCTGGACGGTCTGGCCTGTGAGCTGACCTACGAAAACGGCGTGTTTGTGCAGGCGTTGACGCGCGGTGACGGAGAGACGGGGGAAGTCGTGACTGCTGCCATGCGGACGGTGCGCAACCTGCCTCTTCGTCTGCGCGGAAACGGCCCTTTTCCCGCCCGGCTGGAAGTGCGGGGGGAAGTGCTCATGTTCCGCAGACAGTTTGAAGAGCTGAATCAGCGGCAGGAAGAAGCAGGACAGAAAACATTCGCCAACCCTCGTAATGCGGCGGCGGGTTCTCTGCGCCAGCTCGACACGTCCATTACCGCTGCCCGTGGCTTGCGTTTTCTCGCCTACAGCGCAGGGCAAATCCTCATGGAGGAGGGCGGTGAAGCCGGGCGTGGCCCTTGGGAAAAGCACGCGGATCTTATTGCCGCGTTCCGGGAGTACGGATTTGAAACACCGACGGGGGGCCGGCTCTGTTGTGGACTGCGGGAAGCTCAGACATACTACAATGAAATGGAAGCGAAGCGCGACGCGCTGCCGTTCGAGATTGATGGTGTGGTGTACAAACTGAATGACCGGGATGCGGAAGAAGCCCTGGGGTACACCGCTCGCGCTCCGCGCTTCGCCGTAGCCTGGAAGTTTGCCGCGCGCAGGGCAAAAACGACTCTTGAGCGGATTACCATACAGGTGGGCCGGACAGGGGTGTTGACCCCTGTGGCGGAGTTGAAGCCGGTCAGCGTTGGCGGCGTCATGGTCAGCAGAGCCACGCTTCATAACGAAGACGAAATTCGTCACATGGATATCCGGGAAGGGGATACGGTCATTATTCAGCGGGCCGGAGACGTGATTCCGGATGTCGTCGGGCCGGTATTGGAAGAGCGCAAGCCGGATTCCGTGCCCTACGAGTTTCCCCGGCGCTGTCCGGAATGCGGGTCTGAAGCCTCACGACTGGAAGGGGAGGCGGCCTGGCGCTGCCTGAATATGTCGTGTCCCGCTGTGTTGCTGCGCAGTATGGTGCATTTCGTGTCCAAGGCCGGGCTTGATGTTCAGGGCGTGGGCGCGCGCTGGGTGGAAGAGCTGGTAAAGGCCGGGAGAGTCCGGAACGCGGCGGACCTGTTTACCCTGGAGGTAAAGGAACTGCTGGGGTTCGAGCGCATGGGAGAAGTGCTGGCGGAAAAATTTGTGACCTCGCTGGATGAGGCCAGACGCGCGGCGCCTTTGGAGCGTTTTATCGCCGCGTTGGGCATCCGTTTGGTGGGCGAGCAGACGGCAAAAACATTGGCCGCCGACTTTGAAGATATGGACGCGTTGGAGCAAGCCACTCAGGAAGACTTGATGCGTTTGCCCGATATCGGGCCGGAAGTCGCTGCTTCCATTCGCGCGTTCTTCGCTACGGATTCCAATCGCACGTTGCTGGAACGTTTCCGCGCAATGGGGCTGTGGCCTCGCCGCAAGGAGCGCCCGATGCGCAAGGAAACGGCGTTGAGCGGCAAGCGTATCCTGTTTACCGGGACATTAAGCCGTTCGCGTGAGGAATTTCAAAACATGGCGGAAGCTGCGGGCGCGCTGGTGGCCGCTTCGTTTTCAAAAAAACTTGACTATCTGGTGGTGGGAGAAAACCCCGGGTCAAAGCTCACCAAAGCCGAAGAGGCGGGTATTGCTGTTCTTGATGAAGCTGCGTTCACCGCATTGCTTGATCAAAAAGAGGGAGAATCCGCGCGTTGAAATGGCCCTGTGCTTCAGGCGTGGCAGCGTACCATTTGTTCGCCTCCCCTCCGCGAACCCTTTCTTCCGCGACCTCCTCATGACGCTCGATCGGCCTTGCCGATACTCGCTCGCGGAAAACGCAAGCGGCCTATTGGCATCGGCCTCCATGGTTCGTTGCGCTCGCGCCTCCGGCGGCCAAGGATATAATCCAACACTATTGGAACAGAGCCAATAACATAAAAAGCTGGCGTCATTGAGACGCCAGCCGATAGTAAGCCGTTGCTGGGGAGGGGGAAGTCACCCGCCAGGCAGGTGGCTGTGGTGTACTGGTCGGGATGAGAGGATTTGAACCTCCGGCCTCAGCGTCCCGAACGCTGCGCTCTAGCCAAACTGAGCCACATCCCGATAACGAAGAGAGAATATACACAGCCATGCTGTGTTTGGCAAGCCCCAAAAGGAGCTTTTCGGGGAAAAACCTGTTTTCCTCAGAAGAGTTGCCGAACAGGGGATTTCAAGGCGCTTGATCATCCATTTGCTTGTCAAAGCGGGAACGATCAGGTAAAAACAACATGTTTGCTATGATTTGCGGTGCAGGGTTGCCCCGGGAGTGTGCTGTTCGGCGGCAGTCCTGCCCTGCTTTATCAAGCTGGGTAAAATACGCTGTGAAGCTGAATGAAGCGGGGTTTTGCGCAAGGTCGGAACAGCCGCAATTCATGTGTGTGTAAAGCTTGCATTGCAGACTAATGCGTCCTGTTTGAATGAATCATTTCAAACGAGAATTCCTCGCGAGGGAGAGTTTGACTTTGATTAGAGTTCTGATTGTTGATGATTCCGCGTTTATGCGTAGTGCGTTGACCCGCATGCTTGAGGCAGACCCGGAGATTAAGGTTATCGGGCAGGCTTGGGACGGTGAAGACGGCTTGCGCAAAGTGCAGGAATTGAATCCCGATCTTGTTACCCTTGATCTTGAAATGCCCAAGCTGGACGGGCTCGGCATGTTGGAACGTCTGATGAAGACAAACCCCAAGCCGGTTCTGATCGTCAGTTCCCTGGCCGTTGAGGGTGCTGAACCCACGCTTCGCGCCCTGGAAGCCGGAGCGCTTGACTTTATTCCCAAATATCAGGAAGGCGGCTTTTCCCTCGATTTTTTGAGGCATGAATTGCACGGCAAGATAAAAGCCGTAGCCCGGCGTGGCCGCTTCATGAAACCGGTGAACGGTTCTCTTGCTGAATCACGTCTGCGGCATGATTCTTTTGTTGCGGGAAGTAAAACTCGCCCCTTGCCGGCTTCGGACAAAAACGCTTCCCCTGCGGGAAAGCGTGAATTTTCCCGGTTCTCTGCCGGGCGCTCCCTTATAAATGCCCCGACCCAGGGGGCAGAGCCGTCTTCGCCTCCGGTGGCGCGTGTGGGACGACCGAAACGTGATATCGTGGCTATCGGCGTTTCCACGGGGGGGCCGCCTGCGGTGCAAAAGGTTCTTTCCGCGCTTCCGGCGGATTTTCCCGCGTGCATTCTGATTGCGCAGCACATGCCCGCCACGTTTACTGACGCTTTTGCGCGTCGCTTGGACAATGTTTGCAAAATTCATGTTTCCGAGGCCAAAGGCGGTGATAAAATAGGCCCAGGTCTTGCCTATGTGTGCCCGGGCGGCAAGCATATACGGCTGGATCTGCGCGGCCCGCTTCCCGTCATTGATGTAGTGACCGAACCTGTCGACGCTTTGTATAAACCATCAGTCAACGTGTTGATGGAAAGCGTGGGGAACAGCCTGGGGCGCCGGACGGTGGGCGTTACCATGACCGGCATGGGCAGTGATGGAGTAGAAGGCTCCAAAGTGCTTAAGGAAAAGGGTGGATACCTCATCGCCCAGGATGAAGCCAGCTGCGTGGTATATGGTATGCCCAAAGCCGTGGTTGACGCAGGCCTGGCTGATGAGGTCGTTGACGTGGATTCCCTCGCAGCCAGTATTCAGAATGCTTTGTATCGCTGAGGCAGACGCCTTCCCGGCAGGAGACTTTTTTATGAATGACGTTGATGCGCAGAAAGAACAGGACGTCTTGAAGCGGCTGGCCAGTGAGAACGCTTCTCTGGCAAGGCAGGCGGCGTTTGATGCCGGTGATTTGCATCTGGAAAGCGCCGTGCCCTTGCTGGTGGAACATTTTCAAAACAGCAGCGTGGGGGTGCAGGAGGCCTCGGAGCGGGCATTGCGCCAAATCCGGGGAGCGGCCGCAGTGCGGGCCGTTATACCTTTGCTGCGCTTGCAGGATGTCGTGGTGCGCAATATTGCCATGGATGTTTTGCGCGAGATCGGCGTGGACGATCTCGCCACCCTGACCAAACTTTTATATGATGAAGATCCCGACATCCGCATCTTTATTGCGGATATTCTTGGTTCTTCCGATAGTTCCATGGCTCTTGCGCCGCTGTGCGATGTTCTTCTGCATGATCCGGAAGTCAACGTGCGCTATCAGGCCGCGGTGAGCCTGGGGGAACTGCACCGCCCGGAAGCCGTGGAAAGTTTACGCCAGGCGCTGTGTGACGAGGAATGGGTACAGTATGCCGTGATGGAAGCTCTGGCAAAAATCAAGGACGGCTCCTGTGTTGATGTATTGGTGCAGGCGCTGGATACCTGTTCTCCTCTGGTTGCATCCACAGTGCTGGATGCGCTGGGTGAAATCAACAATGTCAAAATCGCTCCCATGCTGCTTTCGTATCTGGATAAATCCAGCGGCCCTCTGCGTATTAAAGCGCTCAAAGCCATTATCCGGATTTTGGGGCCGAATTCCCTGACGCTGCTTGGCGCAAAGCAGCTGGACAAGTTGCAGGCGTATATGCTGGCAGCGTTGGACGATGAGGACGAAGACACCGTAAAAGTTGTTCTGCAAGGGCTGACGTTTACCGGGGTCAATCCTACAGCGACAAAGGCTGTATTCAAACTCGTCGAAAGTATGGATCCGTTCAAGCAGCAGGATCTTCTCCAGCATGCCTTCCAATGCATTGTGGGCATCGGGTACAACGAGGCTCTGGAAGAAGCCTTGCTGGCCGAGAACGAATTGGTGTGCCGCATGGCTGTAGATGCCTGTGGACACATAGAAGGCCGCGCGGGCCGCTATGCCCTGAAGCGTCATTTTGATGCTCTGCCCACTGCCGAACGCGAGCGCGCCATGGAAGTGCTGGCCCGTTACGGCGATGATCGCGATATTCCATTTTTCAGTAATCATATGGATACAACGGAAGACCCGCTGGTACTCAAGTCGACGCTTGAATTCCTCGGTAACAACATGCACCATAAGGAATCCGCGCCGCTTATGCTCGCACTTCTGCATCATCCCGATCCGATGGTAAAAACGGCGGCGCTTTCCGCTTGTTTGGCACTTGAAGACGAGGACACCGTGCGGAACATTGTAGCCTATGCCACGGATGAAGATCCCGATTTGCGGCGCATGGCGGTGTACACCATGGGGTATGTCAACGCCGAACTTTTTGCGGAACAGCTTGCCCAGGCGGTTCAGGATCCCGTGATGGAGGTGCGCAAGGTCGGGCTGGAAGCCATAGGTTATGGCTGGCCGCCTTCTTCGGAAAAAATCAGCGCTCTGGAATACTGTCTGCGGGATGAAAACCGTGATGTCCGTCAGGTGGCGGTCGAGTTTCTGGGGACGTATGAGGGTGAAGGCGGAGAACCCCTTCTGCTGGAGGCATTGCGCGATCCCGACGACTGGGTTCGCGTGCGCGCAGTGGAAGCTTTGGGGCAAAATCGAGTGGCTTCAGCCGTGCCGGAACTTGTTACCATGATGGAAGGCTCAAACCTTCTGGTGCAGCTCAAAATTACCGAGGCCCTCGGCCGGATTGGCGGGGACATGGCATTCCAGGCTTTGCTCGGTTTTATGTCGTACGATTCTTCTGAAGTGCAGGCGGCTGCGGCTGTTGCCGTTGATCGCATTCGCGGAGAAGAGGAGCCGCTTGTATGAGTACTCTGTTTGGAAATCCTCCTTCGGGTAATGGTGATGGAAATTCGGGGGCGAACCGGGACAGAAAGCCCTTGTTTCCTTCCCGGTTGCCGCTTGCTTCCGGTCAACCCGGTGAACGGGGAGGGACAGCAGCAACCTCCGGAACGCAAAATAAGTATGGTTCCTCTCCTTCAGGCGCTGAGCAGTCTTCTCTTTTCCCGCGCCGTGAACCGGCTCCCGCATCGGGTGCACTGTCAACGCCTCCGCGTGCCCCCCTGTTCCCCCCGCGCGAGAACAGGGAACCATTATTCCCCCGGCGGGGGAGTGAAGCGGGAGAGCCTGCAAGCCCTCGTGCGCCATTGTTTCCTGCCCGTGACGGCAAAACGCCACTTTTCCCTCCTCGCGAACCTTC
>OFFZ01001924.1_pt1 | contig 11226 bp, 8 predicted proteins | sample 1521631 | NCBI WGS metagenome assembly OFFZ01 (sample SAMEA3504102, study PRJEB24116) | mouse gut metagenome | biome: mouse gut; feature: mouse-associated habitat; material: faeces | place: Denmark | collected 2011 | reverse complement strand
CCGCCTCCGTGGCAGGAATCCCCCAGATTTCCCCGCAGGGACAGAGATGAGGATTGCTGCGAGTCATAGGGAAGCGACGGATGGCTTTGTTGTGTGAGGGTTTTCGGGGAATAGGCCGGAAAAGGAGGGTGGTCTTTTAAAAGACAGACCCTCCTGTCTTTTTGTTTTTTACAAAAAAAGATTGAAAAGCGGGGGGCATATGGTATAATATTGACATGTAAGGACATCATGTCAACTATTGATTCCATGTGCGCCGGTGCGTACGGAATTACGGCGTAATAATTTTACCCGGAACGAGTTGACGGAAAGGCGGTTTTCATGGAAAAGGAAAAGTATGTTGCGTATGTTTCCACCTATACGCGGGGAGATAAGAACGGAATAAAGATATATGATGTGGACATGGAGAAAGGGCGCTTTATAGAGAAGGACAAGGTGGAGATTACCAATTCTTCTTATGTCACCATCTCCCATAACGGGAAAATACTCTATTCCATCACGGATTTCGGGGTGGAGGCCTATACCATTCTGGGGGACGGGAGTCTGCAGTTTTTGAATTTCGGGGCTATCAACGGTATGCGCGGCTGTTATGTTTCCACGGATTATACGGATCGTTTTCTCTTTGTGGCAGGTTATCATGACGGTAAGCTGACGGTTCTAAAGCTGGAGGAGGACGGTTCCATCGGAGAGATCACGGACGAAATCTATCACAAGGGCCTGGGAAGCGTGGCGGAGCGGAATTTCAGACCCCATATCAACTGTGCGAGAATGACCCATGACAATAAATATCTCCTGGTGGCGGATCAGGGGATGGATCATGTAAATGTATACAGGTTTGACGCCATGCTGGGAAAAGTGATGCTGGCCGACATCATCAGAAGTGAGCTGGAATCGGCGCCCAGACATATCAAGATTTCCAGGGACGGACGCTTTATCTATATCGTGCATGAATGCAAGTGCTTTATCGATGTCTACTCCTATGAGGAGAAACATAAACAGCCGGTATTTGAGAAGCTGCAGTCGGTGAAGACATGCAGGGGCGAGATGGGCAGCTACAATGCCGCCAGCGCCCTGTCGTTTTCCGATGACCATAAATATCTGCTCAGTTCCAATGCGGGGGACAACTCTGTCGTATTGTTTAATGTAAACGAGGAGACAGGCATGCTGTCTCAGATTTTCTGCCTGCCTGTGGGAGGAGAATACCCCAAGGATGCCAGTCTGTTTCCGAATAACAAATTCCTGGTAGCCCTGAATCATGAGACCAATGATATGACCTTTTTCCATGTGGATCCGGAGCACGGCACCATGATCATGAACGGGCCGCCGATAAAGGTGGATGTGCCAAACTGCATTACTTTTCATAAACTGTAAATGACTGCCGTAAGCTCCGAACATCAGGTGTCCGGGGCTTATTTGTGCAGGTTGCGCATGTAAGCCCGCCGGCCCGATTGCAGGTCACGCGGGGCAGCAGAGAAAGAAGAGGCACCGAAATAATGGCAGGTTCCACATACGGAAATATTTTCAGAATCACCACATGGGGGGAATCCCATGGAAAAGCGTTGGGCGTCGTCATCGACGGCTGTCCGGCAGGACTGGAGCTGGAGGAAGCCGATATCCAGCGTTATCTGGACAGGCGTAAGCCCGGGGTGAGCAGGATTGCCACGCCCCGGAAAGAGGAGGATACCGTGGAGATCCTGTCCGGCGTATTTGAGGGACGTACTACAGGTACGCCGATTTCCCTTATGGTGCGCAATACGTCACAGCGCTCCGGGGACTACGGAGAGATCGCGTCCTGTTACCGTCCGGGGCATGCGGACTATACCTTTGATAAGAAATCCGGCTTCCGGGACTATCGGGGAGGCGGGCGCTCTTCCGGCAGAGAGACGGTGGGGCGTGTGGCGGCGGGAGCCATAGCATGCAAGATTCTCGCCGGACTGGGTGTTTCTGTTTGTGCATACACTCGTTCCATAGGTCCGGTGGAAGCGGATGAAAAGCGGTTTGACAGGGAGGCTGTTTTTTCCACGCCCACGGCCATGCCTGACAGGGAAGCCGACATTGCGGCCCTTGCATATCTGGAGAAAGCAAGGCAGGCCACGGATTCCGTGGGCGGATGTCTGGAATGCATTGTGGAAGGCATGCCTGCGGGGATCGGGGATCCGGTATTTGAGAAGCTGGATGCAAATCTTGCGAAGGCGGTCATGTCCATGGGGGCGGTGAAGGCAGTGGAGATCGGCGACGGATGCCGGGTGTCCGCGCGGTACGGGAGTGAAAACAATGATGCATTCCGCATGGAAGATGGCAGGATCCGTAAGGCGAGCAATCATGCCGGGGGAATTCTGGGGGGCATCAGTGACGGGGACACCATAGTGATCCGTGCCTATGTGAAGCCCACGCCGTCTATTTTCAGGACCCAGGAAACCGTGAACAAGTCCGGGGAGGAAATCAGTGTCAATATCAGGGGACGGCATGACCCGGTTATTGTGCCCAGGGCAGTGGTAGTCATGGAATGTATGACGGCCATCACGGTTCTGGATGCCATGCTGCTGAATATGTGTGCAAAAATGGATTCTGTGGCTGATTTTTACCGTGCAAAAGAGGGAAAGTGATGAGGAATCCGGGCTGAAGCGAATGCGAGGGCAGTGACAGACCGGTTTTGGGAGGCGTAACAATGTATCGTATTATAAAACAGGAAGGGCGGGCCAAACGGGCCCGGCTGGAGACTGTCCATGGCACCATAGAGACCCCGGTATTTATGAATGTGGGGACGGCGGCCGCTATCAAGGGGGCTGTTGCCACATCGGACCTGGAGCAGATCAAGACCCAGGTGGAGCTGTCCAACACTTACCATCTCCATGTGCGTCCGGGAGACAAAATCGTCAGACAGTTGGGAGGACTTCATAAATTTATGTCCTGGGACCGGCCGATTCTCACGGATTCAGGGGGGTTCCAGGTTTTTTCCCTGGCAGGACTGCGAAAGATCAAAGAAGAGGGTGTCTATTTCCATTCCCATGTGGATGGGCGGAAAATTTTCATGGGGCCGGAGGAGAGTATGCAGATTCAGTCGAATCTGGCATCTACCATTGCCATGGCTTTTGACGAGTGCGCTCCCAGCAAGGCTGACAGAAGTTATGTGCAGGCGTCCGTGGACCGCACGGCCAGGTGGCTGGTGCGGTGCAAAAAGGAGATGGCACGGCTGAACAGTCTGGAGGACACCATCAATCCCAGACAGCTTCTCTTTGGCATCAACCAGGGGGCGGTGTACCCGGATATCCGCATAGAACATGCAAAAAAAATCGCGGAGCTGGAACTGGACGGCTATGCAGTGGGAGGCCTGGCGGTGGGGGAGACCCACCAGGAGATGTACCATATCCTGGATGAGGTGGTGCCTTATCTGCCCAAAGACAGGCCCACATACCTGATGGGGGTGGGAACCCCTGCCAATATCCTGGAAGGGGTGGAGCGGGGAGTGGATTTCTTTGACTGCGTTTACCCCAGCAGAAACGGACGCCACGGGCATGTGTACACCAATCAGGGAAAGCTGAACTTATTTAACGCACAGTACGAGCTGGATGACCGGCCCATAGAAGAGGGCTGCGGGTGTCCCGCCTGCAGGCGGCACTCCAGAGCCTATATCCGCCATCTGCTGAAGGCCAAAGAGATGCTGGGCATGCGGCTGTGTGTGCTGCACAACCTGTACTTCTACAACACCATGATGGAGGAGATCCGGGAGGCTCTGGACCAGGGAAGGTTTGGCGATTATAAGAAGAGGAAATTGGAAAGTATGGCAAAGTCCCTTGACCAATGAGGTTTTTTTGTGTATTATGGTGTCTTGACAAGCGTGTGGCGTCTGACGCCGGAAAGGGAGGAAAAATGGGTATATTATTGACAGATGCAGCGGCAGGGGCGGATGCGGCGGCAGTCCAGGGCGGCGGCATGGGGCTCCTGAGCATTGTGCTCATGTATGTGGTAGTGATCGGCGCCATGTGGTTTTTTATGATGCGCCCTCAGAGCAAGGAGAAAAAGCGGCTGGCCGCCATGCTCTCATCCCTGGCCATAGGGGACTGTGTGCTGACCACTTCGGGTTTTTACGGCATTGTCATTGACATGAAGGATGACATGGTGATTGTAGAATTCGGAAGCAACAAGAACTGCCGCATCCCCATGGAAAAGTCCGCGATAAGCCGTGTGGAGAAGCCGGGGGAGAATTAACCGTAACGGTTATTTTTCGACAATTCCTAAGTGAAGATGTGGTGAAGGCGGACTGGTGCTGGAGAGCGCCGGTCTGTTTTACTGTCAGCCGCCATACTTCATTTGTGCTTGTGGTTGATTTATTGTATCATTTTATTGCTATTTTTCCCTGTATCGGCTATTATGATAAGAAATGCCCGGAGGTGGCAGACAGAGGCGGCAGAGGGCCTGCCGCGGAAAGGACAGATCATGGAATTACATATTGCATGCATTCCCGGCGACGGTATCGGGCCGGAGATTATAGCGGAGGCAAAGAAAGTTCTGGAGAAGATCGGGGAGGTCCATGGGCATAAGATGGTCTTTCAGGATATTCTTATGGGAGGGGCGTCCATTGACGTGCACGGGGTTCCCCTCACAGAGGAGGCTGTGGTGGCGGCCAGGTCAGGGGACGCAGTGCTGATGGGCTCCATCGGCGGCGATCCCACCAAGTCCCCCTGGTATAAGCTGCCCCCGGATCGGCGTCCGGAGGCAGGGCTTCTGGCCATTCGGAAAGTGCTGAATCTGTTTGCCAACCTGCGTCCGGCAGTGCTCTACGACGAACTGGCAGGAGCATGTCCTCTAAAGGAGGAGATCAGCAGGAAGGGCTTTGACATGCTGATTATGCGGGAGCTCACCGGGGGCCTGTACTTTGGAGAGCGCAGGACCTACAAGGAAAACGGCGTCACTAAGGCCGTGGACACCCTCACTTATGACGAGAACGAGATCCGCCGCATTGCGGTGAAAGGATTTGACATTGCCATGAAGCGCCGCCGGAAAGTGACCAGTGTGGACAAGGCAAATGTGCTTGACTCCTCCAGACTGTGGAGGAAAGTGGTGGAAGAGGTGGCAAAGGACTATCCGGAAGTGGAACTGGAGCATATGCTGGTGGACAACTGTGCCATGCAGCTGGTGAGGGATCCGGCGCAGTTTGACGTGATCCTCACAGAGAATATGTTCGGGGATATTCTTTCCGATGAAGCCAGCATGGTCACAGGCTCCATTGGCATGCTGGCCAGCGCCAGCCTCAACGAGAGCAAGTTCGGCCTCTATGAGCCCAGCCACGGCTCCGCCCCGGATATTGCGGGACAGGATGTGGCAAATCCCATCGCTACGGTTTTGAGCGCCGCCATGATGCTGCGCTACAGCTTTGACCTGGACAGGGAGGCCCAGGCCATTGAGGATGCCGTGAAGCAGGTTCTGGCAGAGGGCTGGAGGACAGCGGACATTATGTCCCAGGGCTGCAGGCAGGTGGGCTGCAGCAGGATGGGCGATCTGCTGGCGGAGCACATCCGTTAATCAGGAAATAAAAGATATGGGCTGCGGGCTGTGAGGCCCGGGATGGAAGGAGATAGAGAACATGAGAAGTGATGCGGTAAAGACAGGCACGGCCCAGGCGCCTCACAGGAGCCTGTTCAATGCTCTTGGGTATACGGAGGAGGAAAGGCAGCGTCCCCTGATCGGGATCGTGTGCTCCTACAATGAGATTGTTCCCGGCCATATGAATCTGGACAAGATTGCAGAGGCGGTGAAGATGGGCGTGGCCATGGCAGGGGGGACTCCGGTGATGTTTCCGGCCATCGCCGTGTGCGACGGTATCGCCATGGGGCATGTGGGCATGAAATATTCCCTTGTGACCAGGGATCTTATTGCGGACAGCACTGAGTGCATGGCTCTGGCCCACGGCTTTGACGGCCTGGTGTGCATTCCCAACTGCGACAAAAACGTCCCGGGCCTGCTGATGGCCGCTGCCAGGGTGAACATCCCCACCATTTTTGTGTCCGGGGGACCCATGCTGGCGGGCCGTGTTAAGGGGGGGAAGAAGAGTCTTTCCTCCATGTTCGAGGCGGTGGGCAGCGTGGCTGCAGGCGCCATGACCATGGAAGAGCTGTGTGAGTATGAGGAGAAAGTCTGCCCTACCTGCGGCTCCTGTTCCGGCATGTACACCGCCAATTCCATGAACTGTCTCACGGAAGCCATCGGCATGGGACTTCGGGGCAACGGCACCATACCGGCGGTGTACTCTGAGCGCATCCGTCTGGCAAAACATGCGGGCATGAAGATTATGGAGCTGGTGGAGAGGGATATCAAGCCCCGGGATATCATGACTCCGGAGGCATTCCAGAATGCTCTCACCGTGGATATGGCTCTGGGCTGTTCCACCAACACCATGCTGCACATCCCGGCCATCGCCAGGGAGGCGGGGGTGGACCTTGACCTGGATCTGGCCAATGAGCTCTCTGCCAGGACGCCGAACCTGTGTCATCTGGCCCCTGCAGGCCCTACCTATATGGAGGATTTGAACGAGGCAGGGGGTGTCTATGGGGTCATGAATGAGCTGTCCAAAAGGAATCTGCTGCACCTGGACTGCATGACCGTCAACGGCACCACCATGGGTGAAAATATCAAAAACTGCAGGAACCTGAACCCGGAAGTGATCCGGCCGGTGGAGAATCCCTACTCCGAGACAGGGGGCATCGCCATTCTCAAGGGGAATCTGGCCCCGGACAGCGGCGTGGTGAAGCGCTCCGCCGTGGTGCCTGAAATGCTGGTGCACCAGGGGCCCGCCAGGGTGTTTGACTGTGAGGAGGACGCCATCGACGCCATCAAGGGCGGCAGGATTGTGGCCGGGGACGTGGTGGTCATCCGCTACGAAGGCCCCAAGGGCGGCCCGGGCATGAGGGAGATGCTCAACCCCACCTCCGCCATCGCGGGCATGGGACTTGGCTCCAGTGTGGCGCTTATCACCGACGGACGTTTTTCCGGCGCTTCCCGGGGGGCTTCCATCGGACATGTGTCCCCGGAGGCTGCGGTGGGCGGCCCCATTGCCCTGGTGGAAGAGGGCGATATCATCAGCATCAATATCCCGGAGAACAAACTGGATGTGCTGGTGCCGGAAGAGGAGCTTGACCGGCGCAGGGCCGCATGGCAGCCCAGGGAGCCCAGGGTTTCCGGGGGATACCTGTCCAGGTACAGGGAGCTGGTCACAAGCGGAAACCGGGGCGCGGTGCTGGAGTTTCCCGCAAAATAAGGCGCTGTTTTGAGATATGCTGCAGCCAGGCACACGAAATCCATACCAATATCTGAAGGAGAATGAACATGCAGTTAAATGGATCTGAAATTGTCGTAGAATGCTTAAAAGAGCAGGGCGTGGACACCGTTTTCGGCTATCCGGGCGGTACGATCTTAAATGTATATGACGCGTTATATAAACACAGCGATGAGATCCATCATATCCTGACAAGCCATGAGCAGGGCGCGGCACATGCGGCGGACGGCTATGCCAGGGCGACCGGAAAAGTGGGCGTCTGCATGGCGACCAGCGGCCCCGGCGCGACCAATCTTGTGACGGGGATCGCCACGGCTTATATGGATTCCATTCCGGTGGTGGCGATCACGGCGAACGTGAACCTTCCCGCCCTCGGCAAGGATTCCTTTCAGGAGGTGGATATCGCCGGCGTGGTAATGCCGATCACAAAGCACAGCTATATCGTAAAGGATGTGACAAAGCTGGCGGAGACGCTCAGAAAAGCGTTCCATATCGCGCAGTCCGGCAGACCGGGCCCTGTGCTGGTGGATATCACCAAAGATGTGACGGCGAATACCTGTGAATTTACGCCGAAGGCGCCGGAACCGGTTGAGAAAAAGGTGAAATATTCGGAAGCGGACATCGAGGCGGCGATCGATCTGATCGAGAAAGCCGAGAGGCCTTTCCTTTATGTGGGAGGCGGCATCATCTTATCAGGGGCTTCGGAGGAACTGGCAGCGTTTGCAAAAAAGGTGGATGCGCCGGTCTGTGACACTCTGCTTGGCAAGGGCGCCTTTAACGGAAGAGATGCGGCGTATACGGGCATGATCGGCATGCACGGCACGAAGGCGTCCAATCTGGGCGTCAGCGAGTGCGACCTGCTTATCGCGCTCGGGGCGAGATTTTCCGACCGTGTGGTGGGAAATCCGCAGAAGTTTGCGGAAAAGGCGAAAGTGCTGCATATTGATATCGATGCGGCGGAGATCAACAAAAATATCAGAACAGACGTGTCCGTGGTCGGAGATCTGAAGGAAGTCCTGCAGATCCTGAACCGGAGGCTGACCGGGAAAAAGCACCCGGAATGGCTTGCGAGGATTGCGGAACTGAAAGAGAAATATCCTCTTACATATGATAAAAGCACGCTGACCTGTCCCTATATCATTGAAGAGATCGACCGGGTGACAGAAGGAAAAGCTATCATCACGACAGACGTAGGGCAGCACCAGATGTGGGCGGCGCAGTATTATAAGTATACGGAGCCGAGAACCTTTCTTTCTTCCGGCGGCCTCGGTACAATGGGCTATGGTCTGGGCGCCTGCATCGGTGCGAAATCGGGAAGGCCAGATAAGATCTGCATCAATATCGCAGGGGACGGGTGTTTCCGCATGAACCTGAACGAACTGGCGACAGCCAGCAGGTACAATATCCCGATCATTCAGGTGGTGATCAACAACCATGTGCTGGGTATGGTGCGGCAGTGGCAGACTCTGTTCTACGGACAGCGTTATTCCCAGACCATTCTGCAGGATAAGGTGGATTTCTGCAAGGTGGCGGAAGGGCTTGGCTGCGAGGCGATCCTTGTGACAAAGAAAGAGGAAGTGGCGCCGGCGATCGAGAAGGCTCTTACGCTCGGAAAGCCGGTGGTGCTGAACTGCATCATCGACGAGGACGATAAGGTATTCCCGATGGTATCGCCGGGCGGTCCGATCAGTGAGGCGTTTGATGCGGAGGATCTGGCGAAAAAAGAATAAAGAGAATTGAGAAGAATAAGAAAAAGGCTGCTGTGTTACTTAGCATGGCAGCCTTTTTATGTGCATGGATGCGGAGAGGAAGGATGCGGCATAAGCTGCCCGCACCCGGCGCGGCGGGTAGGGTAAGATGAATCTTCCCTGTTCGATGGAAGTATCTTTTAGTCTTTTGCAGGGGGATACTCTGTGCAGAGCAGTCTGTACGGAGCCTCGTCCTCCTCAATGGAAGGGAAACGTCCCTGCGCTTCCAGAAAGTAATTATCGGTATTATCATCATTGCATTTGGAAACTTCGCCGATCAGTGTTTTTCCGCTTCCCGGCTGTACAATAAATTCATGATAATAATAAGGATAGAGGGTAAGGGACTCGCCGGGAGTAAGGAGGATTTCCTTACCGGCCTGCACATAATAATTACGTCCGTCTTTGCTGATCAGAACGTCCGTGTCCGCAGGTTCACCATTTTCGGTGGCGTTCCAGAGCCGGAATATCAGATTTCCTCCTCCTCTGTTAATAATATCTTCCATTTTGTTCCGATGGAAGATTCTTATAATTTTTATTCGGCACTGATTGAAGGCTGTTAATTGCCGGAAGATTTTAAAATAAACATCCGGTGAACTTAGAGAATGACTCGTGCAGATGGATATGAGAGATATTGTGGAATATTCAGGAAGAATAAAGGGCGGCAAGTTATTCTCGTAGTTCGGCGATTTCAGCATCTTTTTCCGTCAGAGTGTTTTTTGCCAGACAAGCATATTTAAAAAATGTAATGTAAAAACCGGAATATCTGGTATAATATTTTACAGATATTATAGCGGCGTGAATGAGGCCGGTATGATAAGGTGTAATAATGATCATTTGCAGTGATGGTGTAAGCTGTATAATAGAAAAGATATTGACGGAGACAAAAGAGGATTTTATGAAAACAGGAAAAAAGATGCGCCGTGCCGTTATCTTACTGATATTATTGTGTGCGGGCGCCTATCTGGGGATCGCTTTTTATTATATGGATGGTTTTTCTTTCGGCACATGGATCAACGGTGTGTACTGCACCGGGAAGAGTGTGGAGGAAGTCAATGAGGAACTTATCTCCCGGCTGCCGGAGATGGAGCTTGAAGTGGTGTATCCGGTCTGTAACGGGGAAGAGGTGTTGGAGCAGGAGAGGAAAAGCAGTCATTTTGTGCTGGACGGGCAGATGGCGAGGCAGGATTATACAAGGGCTTTAGGGCAGCTTTTGCAGAGGCAGAGGCCTCTTATGTGGGCGCGGAATCTGTTTTTGCAAAAAGGCGGCTATGAACTGGAACCAACCATTGTTCTGACAGAAGAGGGAAAAGAACAGTTAGGAAAGCAGTTTTTAGCAGACGAAACAGTACGGGCGGAACTGGACAGGGAGGCATGCATCCGGCTGGAGAAAGACGAAGAGGAAGGGATCCGGCTGTATGACGGAAAAAAGAGAAGGCTGGATGCGGAAAAGGCGCTGGCTGAATGCCTGAAGGCTGTGGAAGAGGGAGAAGGGAGCATTGTTCTTTCCGATGCCTGCTATTATGATGAAAAGAGCAGTGCCGAAGAAAAAGAGCAGCAGGCACTTTATCAGGAACTGCTGGAATTTCTGGATTTTGAGATTATCTATGATATGGGAGCAGAGCAGGTAAGGTTTGATCGGAAAGCGTTGGTGGATCTGTTGGCAGTGGAGGGGCAGGATTCTGTTGCTGACGGGGAAGAAGAAAGCCGGAAATCCGCATCTGACAGGGAGGAAGCCGGAGAACCTGCACTTGTTCAGACAAGAGAAAAAGAAGAGCTTATGTTTGCCAAAGATGAGGACGGGGCGTTTTGCTGGGAGCAGGAAAAGATAAAAGAGGCGATAGATAAGCTGGCGGATACCTATGATACTTACGGAAAGCCCAGACAGTTTACTACAACGGACGGTGATGTGATCACGCTGGAAAAGGGAAATTACGGTACTGAACTGAATAAAAAGGCGGAAGTGAAATGGCTGTCGGAGGCACTTGCGGAGAGAAAGAGCGAAACCCATGTTCCGGACTATGTGCGGGAAGCCTATGCCAGAGGAGAGAACGACATTGGAGAAACCTATATTGAGATCAATATGACAGAGCAGAAACTGTGGTTTTATCAGGCGGGAAAAGTGGAGATCGAGACGCCCATCGTCACCGGCAACATGATGCGGCGCCGAGCTACGCCGGAGGGTGTATATTATGTCTATGCAAAACAGAA
>OFFZ01001921.1_pt1 | contig 11230 bp, 9 predicted proteins | sample 1521631 | NCBI WGS metagenome assembly OFFZ01 (sample SAMEA3504102, study PRJEB24116) | mouse gut metagenome | biome: mouse gut; feature: mouse-associated habitat; material: faeces | place: Denmark | collected 2011 | reverse complement strand
GCTTCGTGACGCCGTCCACCAGCAGCGCCACATCGTCCCCGAATTCCCGCTTCAGATCCTCCTCCTTCATGATGGTATCCTCCACCACGTCATGGAGGATGCCCGCCACGATGGTCTCCTTATCCAGCTCCAGATCCGCCAGGACAATCGCCACGTTCAGGGGATGGATGATATAGGGCTCTCCGGATTTGCGCTTCTGATCCTTGTGGGCCTCTGCCGCAGTCTGGTAAGCCTTTTGTATCATGGAAATGTCATCGCTGGGGTGATATTTCTGAACGCGCTGAATCAGCTCCTGATATAAATCCTCAGGATTCACGAATTCATGATATTCGCTCATCTTCCCGTCGTCAAAAATTTCCTCAAATTTTTCTTCAGCCATAGATACCCACGCTTTCTGCCATGTCTTCCGCCCCATACCGCATATCCGGTGTCCATAGCCTCCCCGGAAGAATCCCCCCGGAGAGGCTCCATACCCCTGCAGGCAAAGAAGCGCCAAACGCTTCGGCGGCTTCTCCCCACTGCCTACGCTATTTACCGGGATAGCAGATCGCCGAATCCAGCCTGTACCCGGCAATCTTCTCGCGGCCCTTCAGCCCCGCCAGCTCCATGAGGACCACGACGCCCACCACCTGGCCGCCAAGGCTCTCCACCAGCTTGATCATAGCTTCCGTGGTGCCCCCTGTGGCGATCAGATCGTCCACGATCAGCACCTTCTGTCCGGGCCTGATGCTGTCCTTGTGCATCTCGATGGTGGCCTGGCCGTATTCCAGGTCATAGGAGATGGATACGGTCTCCCTGGGAAGCTTTCCGGCCTTGCGGATCAGCACGAAAGGCTTTTTATTATTATAAGCAATCGGTGTTCCAAATATAAACCCTCTCGATTCCGGGCCTGCCACCACATCGTATTCCAGATCCTTCACCATGCCCTGCATCGTATCAATGGCCAGCTGCAAGCCCTCCGCGTCCTGCAGCACGCTGGTCACGTCACGGAAAATGATGCCCTCCTCGGGAAAGTCCGGTATGCTTACCACGTATTCCTCCAGTTTCTTCATGATTCAGTGCCCCTCTCTTCTATGTACATTCGTCTGTTCCTCTTGCGCCTGCCGAATCTGCGCGTCCCGGCCCGGCTTTGTACTTGTCCACGAAATACTTGATGATGTCGCTGCGGGTGACGATTCCTATGAATACATTCCTGTCATCGATCACCGGCACGAAATTCTGCTGGACGGCTTTTGAGAAAAGATCCTCCATTTTCGCGCCCACGCTTACCGGCTGGTTGTCCCGGTGGCGTTTGATATCCTTAATGCGGATGTCTTTTGCGCTATGTAAATTCAGATTATGCTGATTTTTAATATACCAGAGCAGATCCCCCTCGGTGATCGTTCCTTTATAAGCGCCTGTCGACTTTGAGATCATCGGAATGGATGCAAACCTGTGGGCTTCCATAACATCCAGCACCCCTGCCGCAGGGAATCCTCGTCATATACATAGACGCATTCCCCTTTCGGTTTTAAAAAAAACAAAATATTCATACTGCCTTCTTATCCTGTTCCATCTGTTTATTTTTTATCCGGCTTTCTTCCGTCATATTACCTGTTGTTTCAGTAAATGATCGTTTCCGCCATATTGTCAGCCGCCTCTTTTCCCTGATACCGCTCCAAAATGGAAAGCGCAAACGGAATCGCCGCGCCCATACCGCGCCCTGTCGTAATATTTCCGGAAACGACGCTTGGGTCTTTCAACACTTTTGCCCCCTCCAGATGACCTTCAAAGGACGGAAAGCTGCAGGCTTCCCTGCCTTTTAAATGACCCCTGTGCCCCAGGATGCTCGGCGCCGCACAGATAGCACTGACAGGACGGTCCGCTTTTACAAAAGCATCCACCTGCTCCATCAGCGGCGCACAGGCTTCTAAATTTTTCGTTCCCGGCATGCCGCCCGGCAGTACGATCATCTCCACCTTGTCAAAATCCACCTCTGACAAAAGACTATCCATCTTAACCGTGATCTGATGGGAACCCGTCACTTCCCTCTCTTCTGTGATAGATACCATTTTCACGGGAACAGATGCCCTCCGCAGAATATCCACCACAGTAAGCGCCTCTATCTCCTCATAACCCTCACCGAAAAATACACAAATATCCTTCATTGCCGATACCCTCTCTTTTTGCTGTTTTATTCTGATATCTTTAGTGTACCATTTTATGTGCTATTATCCAATGCATTTGATGTTAAAATTTTGTAAATAATTTCCACAGATCATGTCTCTGCGCTGCCGATCAGTACTTCTTTTCCGCAAAAGGCAAACCCATATTTTCGGATATGTTCCTCCGAAATCCCCTTTACCTTCGCAAAGCTTAGGGCAATCACAGGATATGTCCCCTGCAGCTGTCGATATTTCTCTTCCTGCCAGATGGAAAGCCCCTCAAACAGATCGCTGCGTCCCGCATAATCTACGGAAAAACCTGCTCCATCATACTCATATTCAGCGTTTTTCCGAAATGCCTCGGGCGGACGATCAGCGTCACGCTATCTCCGCTCTCCCACCATTCCCGGATAAAACCGGTCTTATCTATATAAAAGTATCCTTCTCTCCGGATCGTTTCAAAATCCTGATTCCCGATCCCTACTGTCCTTGCCATAAAACACCTCTCTCTGACATACGTCCCATCTTACGGATATCATATCTTTTTTCTGCCTTTAAAGCAATAAATTTTATTCCGGCATCTCGAAATCCTTATCATTTTGTGGTATGATATATATGTATTGGGAGGCTTTCATGGAAATCGAACGTAAATTTTTAATAAAGCATATACCGGAAAATCTGGACAGTTATTCTTATCACCTCATCGAACAGGCATACCTGTGCACAGAACCTGTCGTACGCATCCGCAGACAGGATGATGAATATTATATGACTTACAAGGGCAGCGGCATGATGAGACGGGAAGAATACAATCTCCCGTTAAATAAAGATGCATATGACCACCTGCTGCCAAAAGCTGACGGCAATGTCATATCCAAAAAAAGATATCTGATCCCGCTGTCAGATAAAGAAATAAATCCTGAATGCCTCTCGCTTTTAAACGGGGCCGCCCTCACCATTGAACTGGATGAGTTCGCCCCGCCCTTTGCGCCGCTCCTTCTGGCGGAAGTGGAATTTCCAAACGAAGAAGCCGCCCACGCTTTTCGGATGCCGGACTGGTTTTTAGAGGATGTAACGCAGGATGTCAGATATCACAATTCCTATATGTCAAGGCAGGTGTTTTATAAAAAATAATCAAATCGAAGGGAATACTGCTGCGTTTTTCAAAAGTTGATCAACCGGGGCGGGCGTCATTTTGCCCCTCAGATTCCCTCTATCCCCAGATCCTCAAAACTCGCCTCCAGACAGTTATAATATCTCCCGGCAAAAGTAATGATCCCTAATCCGTTTTCTGTCAGGTAAAAACAGGAGTCATACTCGCTGAGTGGTTCTTCCTCCTCCAGTCCTCCCATCCGTTTCACTTCGTCGATCCACTCCTGCGTCGACTGCCCCTCCCATGATAATAGGCTCTCAAAGACTCCGCTCTCCAACAATGATCTCACCGATTGCTCCTTCCCTACTACATCCTCCAAATGGATCACCCCGCCTGTTTTCAGGTCAACGGTAAATCCACTCTCCCACTCATTCGGATGGTTGGCACCGCGCGTATAATTGTCTTCATAAATGCGAACCGAAAAATATCTTTCATCTTCTCTGGTAACCTTATAGGTTCTGCATATTGAAGTATACATTTTCTCCGCCGGATACAATTTGTCATCCGAATAATATCCATAGAAAAAGGCATCTCTCACCGCTTCATTGATCCTCTCCTCCAGTTCCGCATCCGACCCATACGGCAGCGAAATTTCCGGATATTCTATGACGATATCTATGTCCATTCTTTCATCCTGATAGGTATAGAGCATCGGATATACATAATAACCATAACCCGAACCGGCATCGTGAAAAGGAATTTCCTTCCGCAAGTCTCTCTCGAGCGGTCTGCCCTCCGAATCATAATGGACGGTTGCCGTCAGATCCGTCCTGCCGGCGATCCGGACTTTATACCTGCAGTTTTCTTTCAAATCCATGACATAGGAGTCATCTTCACGCAACATGCATAGAGCATCGCCGGAAAAAATCGGCTCATGCTGTCCCCGAAATGTGTACCAGGCATTTTCCGTATCCATTGTATAGGAAATGTACTCACTCCACAGTTCGCCCTCTCCCTCCAGCAGTATATCACAGGAAAATAACTCCTCTTCCTCTTCGATCGGACCAAAATATGCCTGATAAACGTCTTCGATTCCATAAATGCGGAATCCTTCCTGAATATAGAGAGCCATCTGCTCATAGGCGTCCGACTCTTCAGCAGATAATCCCGGGACGGTTTCCGGTTCCGCCGCCTGCTCCCCGGCGGATTCTTCCACCTTCTCCGCCGCCTGATCTCCGGCAGATTCTTCCATCGACTTCTCCGCCGTCTGCCCTTTTGCGTTATCGATCACGGTTTCCCCGGACCTGCTCCCCGTACTCCCGCAGCCCGCCATCAAAAGCCCTGCAAATATACACAATAAAAACGAATTTACAGTTTTCCTCACACGAGAACTTCTACACCCGTCATCATTACATTGCATAGTAAGACCTCACTATTCATACAGCGCTTAAATTCATCCATGATAAAAGAGCCGAACCTCTGCCACACAATTCCTTTATCCGGAAGCTGCTCCATTTCCTCCAGGCATGCAGCAGAACTTCATAAAAATATTCTCTGTGTTCTTTTCATATCTGCCGGCGGGCATTCCTCTTTATAAAATCTCCGCTTCCCGCACATCCTCTCCGCACTGCACCAGAACTTTTTCATAGACCGGCGCATATCCCTGATGTGTAAGCGTAACCGCCGCCCTGCCGTCTTTCCAGACCACGTGGTACAGGTTATACTCCCCTTCCCGGTACGCGAAATCCTCCCCGTTGTCCTGATAGTGGAAATACTCTCCCCCGCCGGGATACACTTTAAGAATCAGTTCCCTGTCCTTTTCTCCGGATATATGATCCATCTCCGGATAACAGGGAATGACGCTGCCCGCCTTCACAAACAGAGGACACTCATCCAGCGCCGCCCTGCGGATCACATACCGTCCGCCTTCCAGCTTTTCGCCGCTCCAGTAGTCATACCAATCGCCCTCCGGCAGATAGACCATCTTTTTCGTCGCGCCCTGTTCCACCACCGGCGCCGCAAGAAGACTCTCCCCGACCATAAACTGCCCGTTCATATTTCTTGTCTCTTCGTCCTTTTCGTACTGCAGCACCATAGGACGCATCAGCGGCAGCCCGCTCTCCTCTTCCTGCCGGAACAGATCATATAAATAGGGCAGGAGTGCATAGCGCAGTTTCACATATTTGCAATAGATCTTCAATGTTTCCTCATCAAAAGTCCAGGGCTCCTGTACTCTGTTTCCGAAGGAGCAGTGGTTTCTGCAAAACGGCGACAGGCTTCCCAGCTCGATCCAGCGGCACAGAAGCTCTTTCGTGGTATCCGCGCCGAAGCCGCCGATATCCGTTCCCACATAAGGCATGCCGCTCAGTCCCAGATTACAGATCTGGGGGATCGCCATCTGCAGATGTGCCCAAAGGCTCTGATTGTCTCCCGTCCATGCCATAGTGTACTTCTGGGAACCGCTGTAACATGCCCTTGTAATCACAAAGGGACGTTTTCCGGTCAGTTCCTTCAGCCCCGCATAGGTTGCCCTCGCCATATTGTGGCCATAAACATTATGTACCTCGCTGTGGCACGTCTTTCTCTCCTCCTCATAAAACACCACATCTCCGGGCAGTTCCCCGTTAAAGCTGGCGGGCTCATTCATATCGTTCCAAATACCGGCAATACCGTTTTCCATCAGATATCTGTGGTTTTCCCCCCACCACCTGCGAACTTCCTTCCTGCCAAAATCGGGATATACCGCCGCGCCGGGCCAGACCACATTCTCATAGATCTCACCCTCCGGCGTTTTCGCAAAATATCCCTTTTCCGCACCCTCGTCATAGACCGTATACCCGGCATCCTTCTTGACGCCTGGATCGATGATCGTCACAAGGCGCATCCCCATCTTATGCAGATCCTCAGTCAGCCCTTTCATATCCGGGAACTTTTCCTCATCCACCGTAAACACCCGGTATCCCCGCATATAGTCGATATCCAGATGAACCGCGTCACAGGGAATATTATACTTTTTCATGTTCTCCGCAATGCCCCGGACATCCTCCTCGCAGCAATACCCCCAGCGGGACTGATGATATCCCAGAGTCCAGAGCTGCGGCAGCGGCGCCGTACCTGTCAGGTAAGTATATCCCTTCACCACATCCTGCATGGAATTACCGCCGATAAAATAATAATTCAGATCCCCTTCATCCGCCGCGAAGAAATAGTAGTCGTCCGATTCTTTTCCGAAATCAAAAAATGTTTTGTATGTATTGTCAAAAAAGAGTCCGAACACTCCGTCCTGTTTCAGTGTGATAAAAAACGGTATGCTCTTATACAATGATCTGTAGGAGTCCACATGAGGGTTCGGATCATCGGTATTCCAGGACACATACTCATAGCCCCGCTTGTTGATAAAGCCGGTCTTGTCCCCCAGCCCGTAGAAGCAGTCTCCCCGGTCCAGCTTTTTCACAACCTGAATCCTGTGCTCCGCCCCGCAGTCCTCCACGCTGTGCCCTTCCTGCTCCATAAGCTTCCTCATCTTGTCGGAGAGTTTCCTTGCCGGCTTCCTCACTCCCCTGTAGTCCATACACAGCAGTTTCCCGTCCTTATCGTAGAAATCGCAGCCTGCCTCATCTCTGATCTCAACGGTCAGTTCTTTTGTCAGGACTCTCACGCAGCCTTTCGTCTCTTCCATTCTGACAGATATGTCAGTTCTTTTATCGCCTTCTATCGCATGGGACACAGGGCGGACACCCGAAAGATCGGAAAACACCCTGATAATAAGATCGGTGTATGCCGTCACTTCCAGTTCTCCGTTTTCAAATGTGATAAAAACCGCTGTGCCTTCCTGTCTTGCCTTCACAATTTTCCCGTAAGTTACCTTTTCCATCACAAAGTCCCTCTCTTTTTTCATTTTACAGGATTCTTACTGTCAAATATACATCCTGCAGACTCATCTAATGCCTGTCATATAATTCCGCCATCCCGGCAATCTGCTCTGCCATTTCCCCGGTCAGTTCTCCCGGCAGCAGCCGCCACTTCCAGTTTGTACCCAGCGTGGACGGCAGGTTCATCCTCGCATCATTATCAAGCCCCAGATAATCCTGTATCGGGATCACCGCCGTATCCGCGGCAGAGGCAAGCGCCGCCCGGATCATTCCCGCCCGGATATCCTTTCTCCGCTTCACTCCCAGATATTTCATGGCAAAAGAAACGCTTGCTCTCTTTGCGCTCCCAAGCCAGCCCTCGATCGTATCGTTATCGTGGGTTCCGGTATAGACCACCGCGTTCTTTCCGTAATTATGGGGCAGATATTCGCTGTCCGGTCCTCCGTCAAACGCAAACAGGAGAACTTTCATCCCCGGGTAACCGCTTCTCTTCACCAGCCGCAGCACGGAAGGCGTCAAAAATCCCAGATCCTCTGCGATCACGTCCCTCTTCCCAAGCTTCTTTTTCATCACCTGAAAGATATCATAGCCCGGACCTTTCTCCCAATGCCCGAACTCCGCTGTCGGATCGCCGTAGGGGATGGAGTAATACTCGTCAAAGCCCCTGAAATGATCGATCCGCAGAATATCATACAGCTCATAACATCTGGAGATCCTCCTCATCCACCAGTCATACCCTGTCTCCTTATGGTAATCCCAGCGGTACAAAGGATTCCCCCAAAGCTGCCCCGTAGCGGAAAACAGATCCGGCGGACAGCCCGCCACACCCGTCGGCAGCAGATCTTCATCCAGCTGGAACAACTCCGGCTGGGCCCATACGTCCGCCGAATCATACGCCACGTAGATCGGAATATCCCCGATGATCCGGATTCCCTTTTTGTTTGCATATTCTTTCAGCGCGAACCACTGTTCCCCGAACAAAAACTGCTGGAACCGGATAAAGCCGGTCTCCCCTGCATACTTTTCCCGATAGCGCCTCATGGCTTCGGGCCTTCTGAACCGGATATCCTCATCCCACTCGCTGAAGCTCTTTCCGCCAAAGGCATTTTTGACTGCCATATACAGTGCATAATCGTCCAGCCAGTAGGCATTTTTCTCACAAAACCCGCGAAACGCCGCATTGTTTTCGATATTGCTGTTCTCATATGCCTTTCTGAGGATCACAAACCGGGTTTCATAAATCTCTCCGTAATCCACATATCTTTGCTTCCGCAGGGAGACTTTTCCCGCATCTTCCCCTTCTCCGGAGATTTTCCGCCCCGCCGTTTCCCCCTCACGGTGCTTCTGCCCCGAAGGATTTTCCGCCGAAGTTCCCTCGCAGTCCTCTCTCGTGATCCAGCCCGCTTCCACCAGCTTTTCCAGATCGATAAAATAAGGATTTCCCGCATAGGTGGAAAAAGACTGATAGGGGGAATCCCCGTATCCTGTGGGCCCAAGCGGCAGAATCTGCCACAGGGACTGCCCCGCCTTCTCCAGAAAATCCACAAATTCATAGCTTTCCTTAGAAAATCCCCCGATCCCGTACTTCGACGGAATACTTGTGATCGGTAATAATACGCCGCTTCGTCTCATACTTAACTCCATTCGATAACTTCTCTTATCTCAACATTTGTTTCCGTATCAATGACCCAAGTCCGGGTAAATAAATAACACAAGGGGTAACTGCAGCCATGTCGTTACCCCGTTGTTATTTATTTTCTCAGATCTGTTTGGTTATCACATCTTACTGAGATGCCATATATCCCTGTTATACTCTTCGATTGTCCTGTCGGAAGAGAAAAATCCCGCCTTCGCAATATTGTGCAGCATCATCTTTTTCCACTTCGTCCTGTTCTCATAATCCTCAAACGCCTGATCCTTTACCTTGATGTAATCCTCCAGATCCAGCAGCGTCATAAACCAGTCTTTGTTCAGCAATTCGTCATGAAGCCGCTTTAAATTCTCTTTATTGCCCGCCGCCATCGCCTGCTTTCCGACAATAAAGTCCACCGCCTCTTTGATCACTTTGCTCTTCTCATAGTATTTTTTCGATACATAACCCGGTCTGCCTTTTTTCTTTTCCTCATAGTAGTTGATGACCGTATCGGAATCCTCGCCGAAAATATAAATATTCTCATCTCCCACCAGATCGTGGATCTCCACATTGGCGCCGTCCGCCGTCCCCAGTGTCACCGCGCCGTTCAACATAAACTTCATGTTGCCCGTGCCGGAAGCTTCTTTGGACGCAAGGGATATCTGTTCGGAAATATCACAGGCGGGAATGATCTTCTCCGCATAGCTGACATTGTAGTTTTCCAGCATCAGCACTGTCATATAAGGACTGACATCCTTGTCATTATTTACGATCTCCTCCAGCACGAGAAGCAGGTGGATGATATCCTTCGCGATCACATAGGCGGGAGCCGCCTTTGCCCCGAAAATAAAGGTCAGCGGCCTCTCCGGCTTTTTGCCGCCTTTGATCTCCAGATATTTGTGAATGATATACAGGGCGTTCATCTGCTGCCGCTTATATTCGTGAAGCCTCTTTACCTGAATATCGAAAATGGAATCCGGATTCAGTTCTATGCCTTCCATCTCTTTTACGTAAGCCACCAGTTCCTGCTTCTTGATCCGCTTGATCTCGGCAAGCTTATCCAGCACCGCGCCGTCATTTTCAAAGGCGAGCAGTTTTTCCAGTTCATTTGCGTTCTTTTTAAAGCCCTTGCCGATCAGCCCGGAAATATAGGCTGTCAATTCTCTGTTGCAGGATAACAGCCAGCGGCGGAACGTAATACCGTTTGTCTTGTTGTTGAATTTCTCCGGATAAAGCTTATAAAAATCATTCAGTTCCGTATTTTTCAGGATCTCCGTATGGATCGCCGCCACGCCGTTCACGGAAAAACCATAGTGGATATCGATATGCGCCATATGTACCTTATCGTCCTGATCGATGATCCATACATTCTTATTCTTCGGGTATTTCTCCCGCACCCGCTTATCCAGTTCTTTGATAATCGGCACAAGCTGGGGCACTACCTTCTCCAGATATTCAAGCGGCCATTTTTCCAGCGCTTCCGCCAGGATCGTATGGTTGGTATAAGCGCAGGTTTTGCCCACCACTTCAATGGCCTCATCCATGGTAAATGCCTTTTCCTCCACCAGGATGCGGATCAGCTCCGGAATTACCATGGTAGGATGGGTATCGTTGATCTGGATCACCGCATGTTCATACATCTTACGCAGGTCGTATTTCTTTTCCTTCATTTCCCGGAGGATAAGCTGGGCGGCATTGCACACCATAAAATACTGCTGGTAGATCCGCAGCAGGTGCCCTGCCTTGTCAGAGTCGTCAGGATACAAAAACAGGGTCAGGTTCTTTTCAATCTCTTCCTTATCAAAGGTAATGCCATCCTCCACTATGCTCTCGTCAATGGACTCAATATCAAAAAGCCGCAGCTTGTTCACGCCGCTGTCATAGCCTGCAACATCAATATCGTAAAGCCGTGAAACCACCTTCTTTTTGCCAAAATGCACGTCAAAGGTAACGTCCGTTTTGGTGAGCCAGGAATGCTCCTCCATCCAGTCATTTTTCTCAGCGGTCTGCAGCCTGTCTTTGAACACCTGCCGGAAAAGCCCGAAGTGGTAATTCAGCCCAATGCCCTCTCCGGGAAGCCCCAGGGTGGCAATAGAGTCAAGGAAACATGCCGCAAGCCTGCCCAGCCCGCCGTTGCCAAGGGATGGTTCCGGCTCAATCTCTTCCAGCACAGAAAGGCTCTTGCCTTTGCCCTTTAAGATCTGGTCCAGCTTGTCATAAACGCCAAGGTTGATCAGATTATTGGACAGCAGTTTCCCAATCAAAAATTCTGCGGAAATGTAATAGATTTTCTTCTCCCCTTCATTGGTGTCACATACAGCCATGAGCCTTTTGGTAAATGCCAGTACCACATAGTAGGTTTCCTGGTCACTTAATTGGGCTAATGCTTTGCCGAACATATCTTCCGCAACTTCTTCCAGCTGCTGCTCCATGTTCAGAACCAATACATCCTTCTGCAAATTTGTTTGTGATGCCATAATTTCCTCCG
>OFFZ01001917.1_pt1 | contig 11236 bp, 8 predicted proteins | sample 1521631 | NCBI WGS metagenome assembly OFFZ01 (sample SAMEA3504102, study PRJEB24116) | mouse gut metagenome | biome: mouse gut; feature: mouse-associated habitat; material: faeces | place: Denmark | collected 2011 | reverse complement strand
AACGGCACGCTGAAGTCGCACATGCAGCGCATCTACCAGAAGCTGGGGGTGCATACGCGCGAAGAACTTCTCGACTTTATCGAGTTGCTCGACTAATCGAACATCGTTCACATTCTTCTGTGCTAGAATTCCTACACTTATATAAGGCTACTAACCGATACACCAACGGAAAGCGAAGGCACCATGCTTATTCCCGAAGAGCAACTGCACATCATCAAGTCCGGTACGGCGCAGATCGTGCCCGAGGCGGCGCTTCTGGAGAAGCTCAAGCGCGGGGTTCCCCTGAACGCCAAGCTCGGCGTGGACCCCACGGCCCCCGACATTCACCTGGGACATGCGGTGCCGCTGCGCAAGCTGCGCCAGTTTCAGGACCTCGGGCACCAGGTCACGCTCATCATCGGCGACGGCACGGCGCTTATCGGCGATCCGTCGGGGCGCAACTCCACGCGCCCGCAGCTTTCGCGCGAGCAGATTAGGGAGAACGCCCAGACCTATGTGGACCAGGCCTTCAAGATCCTCGATCCCGAGAAGACGGTCCTGCGCTACAACTCCGAGTGGATCCTCGATCTGAACATGGAGTCGCTGCTGAAGCTGCTCGCCAACTTCACCGTCGCCCGCATCTTGGAGCGCGACGACTTCCACAACCGCTACACCTCCGGCCAGTCCATCAGCCTGCACGAGTTCCTCTACCCGGTCATGCAGGCCTACGACTCCGTGGTCATCAAGGCCGACGTGGAGCTGGGCGGCACCGACCAGCTGTTCAACCTGCTCGCCGGCCGCGAGCTCATGGAGAAGATGGGCCTGGAGCCCCAGGTCTGCCTCACCCTGCCCCTGCTCGAGGGCACCGACGGCGTGAAGAAGATGTCCAAGAGCTACGGCAACGGTATTTTTCTGCGCGATGTCATGGCGGACATTGAACCCAAGGTAAAGGGCATGTTCACCGACCCCGCCCGTCTGCGCAAGAGCGATCCGGGCAATCCCGATGTATGCAATCTTTTCCCCTATCATGTGCTGCTGGCCGACAAGGCGACGCAGGAGGAAGTAAGGGCCGGCTGCACCGGGGCGACTATGGGCTGTGTGCAATGCAAAAAGATTTTTCTCAACAACCTTGAAGAATTTCTCGCCCCCCTGCATGAACGCCGCGCGCAGTTTGCCGCCAATCCCGGTCTGATTGACGAAATTCTGGCCGTCGGACGAGAGAAGGCCTCCGCGTCCGCCAACGCGACCATGGCTCTGGTGCGCGAGGCCATGCATTTATGATTTTTGTGCCCGAAATCAGCGAGTCGGCGCGGATTGTCATGGCAGTTTCGTGCCGATTCGGTTAGATGTTTTGGGCAGGTTCCACACCTCCGCCGCAGCCTGACGCCGCAAGTGAATTGCGGCGAAGCCGGGCAGGGAGGTGGACAGGGGGGCGTCGCGGTGTCCTTGGCCGTGAGCGCGGAGCGCTTTATTGTGTCATGCCCCGAAACTTTTGTTCCTGTGGAGGAAACGTGTCCGACTCCGGTTTTTCTTCTCTTTTTCATCCCAAAATTGTCCCCAACCGGGAGGAGCTGTTGCGCCGTCTTGAAGCGCCGCGCCGGGACGGACGGCGCATCGTCTTCACCAACGGCTGTTATGATATTCTGCATCCCGGTCATGTGTATTTACTGGAACGCGCTCGCGCATTGGGCGATGTGCTGGTGCTGGGGCTGAACAGTGATGATTCCGTGCGCCGTCTGAACAAGGGGCCGGGCAGACCTTTCAATAGCTTTGCGGCCCGCGCCTTTGTTCTGGCCCATCTTGCCTCGGTGGATCTGGTCACGGGCTTTGATGAGGATACGCCTCTGGAACTGATCCGCGTCGTGCGGCCGCATGTGCTGGTCAAGGGCGGAGACTGGGCCCCGGAAAGTGTGGCAGGCCGTGAGGTCGTGGAGGATGTTCACTGTCTGCCCCTGCTGGAAGGGTTTTCTACCACCGGCCTGGCCCGACGCATTGCCGAACTGGGCAGGAGGGGGCTCATGTGAACGCCCGTCCCGAGACAGCCCGTCTGGAAACCGAGCTCCGGGGGGACACGCTGGTTATAACGGCCTTTGGGAGCTGGTCCATACACGCTCAGACGTCCGAAGCGCGGGCCATGGGCCGTGCGGCCGACGCGGCGCTTGCAGCGCTGCCGTTACCGGGAAAGAATGAAGACGGCCCTGCCGGGCCGCGCAGGCTTGAACTGTGTGTGCAGGATTTGGCGCAGTGGGATTCCTCGCTGCTGGCGTTGTTTGCCGAAGTTGCAGGCCGCGCGCAACAAGCGGGAATGACGGTGGACTATACCGGGCTGCCCGAGGGAATGGCCGGCCTGCTGGCGCTGGCCGATGCAAAGCGGGAGAGCGGTGCGCCGTCTTCCTCGGGAAAGAAGGGAGGGCAAGCCGGTGAGCGTGAGGAGAAACCCGCGCCGGGCGGGAAGACATTTGATCCGGATCGGGCGGGACTGCTGGAACTGGTGGGGGGAAAAGCCCTGACCATACCCGGCCTTACTCTTGCCGTGCTGAATTTTATGGGTGAAGTGACCGCCGGCATCGGACGCTTTTGCATCGGGCGGGCGGCGGTGAATTCCCGCGACCTGTGGCGCGTGTTCCGCCAGTGCGGTGTGGACGCTCTGGCCATTGTCTCCCTGACCAGCCTGCTGCTGGGCCTGATCCTGGCCTTTGTCAGTTCCCTCCAGCTCCGTGCCTTCGGTGCGGAAATCTATGTTTCCGCTCTGGTGAGCGTGTCCATGGTGCGCGTCATGGGGCCGGTGCTCACGGGCATTGTCTTGGCGGGGCGCACCGGAGCCTCGTTCGCGGCGATCATCGGCAGTATGCAGGCCAATGAGGAAGTGGACGCTCTGGTATCCTTCGGGCTTGATCCTGTGGATTTTCTCGTTCTGCCGCGCGTGATCGGGTTGGCCGTGATGACCCCCCTGCTGACGGTCTATGCCGATGTCATGGGCATACTCGGGGGCTTTCTGGTGGGGACGCTCATGATGGGCATATCCCCTTCCGCATATTGGGAAAATACTCTGGCGAACATGAGCCTCTCGCAGATATGGATCGGCTTGCTGCACGCTCTGGTGTTCGGTTTTGTGGTGTCCATCACTGGTTGTTATCAGGGGTTGAAGGCCGGACGCAATGTGGAGGCGGTGGGGCAGGCCACCACGGCGGCGGTGGTTAATTCCATTGTGGGCATTATCGTCTCCACATCTGTCATCACCATCATGTTTACGGCGGTGTCACTGTGAATGCGGCAAAACGCCGGACAGCGCCGCAGGGGAGCGGAAGCGCCATTCGGGCCGAAGGGCTTACCGTGTCCTATGGCCCCAAGATCATCCAGCGGGATTTGAATTTTTCTGTGCGCCGGGGCGACATCTTTGTGATCATGGGTGGTAGCGGATGCGGCAAAAGTTCCCTGATGCGTGTGCTTATGGGGCTGCTGCCGCCGGGCGCTGGCAGGGTGTTGTATGGGGAAGAGGATTTCTGGGCCGCGCCTTCCGCGCGACGCGCGGAAATCATGCGCCGGGTGGGCGTGCTGTTTCAGAGCGGAGCCTTGTGGTCATCCCGCACTTTGGCCGAAAATGTGACGCTGCCGTTGGAATATTATACCTCTCTGCCGCCTCGTTCCCGGCGCGCCATAGCTTCGCTCAAACTTGCGCAGGTGGGGCTGGCCGGATTCGAGGATTATTATCCTTCCGAAATCAGCGGGGGGATGAAAAAAAGAGCCGGATTGGCCCGTGCGCTGGCCCTGGATCCGGAGATTGTGTTTTTCGACGAACCTTCCGCAGGGCTTGACCCCCTGAGCGCGGCGCAACTTGATGAACTTATTCTTGAATTGCGTGACAACATGGGTATGACTGTGATCATGGTCACGCATGAACTGCCCAGCATTTTTGCTGTGGCCGACGACGCCATTTTTCTGGATGCAAGGACGCGTACTCTCACCGCGCAGGGGAACCCGCACGAGCTGCTGCGCCACGGGCCGGCGGAGGTCGCGCGTTTCCTCCGGCGAGGAAAGGATTCAGAGGACGAAAGGGGCAAAAAGGCCGGGGACGACACGCCGGACGGCGACCGCAGAAACAGTGCTCCGGGAGCGGATATATGACGGAAAAGGGAACCAAAACCCTGATCGGGTTTTTTGTGATGTGCGCGCTGGCCCTGCTGGTCGGCGGCGTGATGATCGTCGGATCGGGGAGTTTTTCCTCGCAGGCTCGTTTTGTGTGTTTTTTTGACGCTTCTCTGCGCGGCTTGTTGCCGGGGTCGCCGGTTTATTTCCGTGGGGTTCGCGTCGGCAAGGTGGTATCCATTCAGATCAACGCCGATATGGAGGATTTGTCCTTTCTTACGCCGGTGGTCATTGAGCTGGAAAAGGCGGCGATCAAATCCAGCCATACGGAACTGTTCAACCTGTTGGGCCGCGACTCCACCGATGACACCCTGCTGGCGGAGCTGGTTCGCAAGGGCTTGCGAGCCAGGCTCGGCACCTTGAGCTTTGTCACCGGACAACTCAGCGTGGACCTGGACATGCTTCCCGACGCTCCACCGCCCACGCCGCGGCAGATGCGCCCCTATGAAGACATTATCCAAATTCCCACCGTGCCTTCCTCGCTGGATGAAATGCTCAATCTGGTGACGGACGTTCCGGTAAAGGACATTGCGGGTGAACTGCTGAAGGCGCTGCACCTGATCAACGCCCAGCTCGCGGGTATGGATCTGCCCGAACTGACCGGAAGCCTGACCGAATTGTCCCGGCAGATGATCAGCCTGATGCAGACCCTGAGCGTGCAGGCCGAAGGCGTGACCGAAGTGCGCAAACAGACGGTCGCCACCATGACCCGCTACGGTGAACTTGCCGTCTCTATGGAAAAAAGCGCAAAGGATATTTCCGAAATGGGGGTTTCCGCCCGTTTGACCATGGACAGCCTGCGGCGCTTGCTGCGGGAGGATTCCGCACCGCTGGTGGAATTCGGCCAGACCATGCAGGCCCTGCGGGATGCGGCCAATTCCATTGATAATCTCGCCACGTTGCTCGAACTCAAGCCGGACGCCCTGATCTTCGGGCGGCGGCGCTGAGCCAAAGAAACGTTTCAGGAGCGCGCCATGAGAGCTGTCCTTGCCCTTGTTTTGCTTTTGTCCCTTGCGGGCTGTTTCTCTTCTCCCGTTGTGCATTTTTATGTGCTGGCCTCGCCCGAAGGCGAGGACATTTCCGCGAGGGATCGAGAGGCGGAAGGCCCGCGCGTGGCCATTATGCCCGTGTCCTTGCCCGGCTACCTCCAGCGCCCGCAGATGGTAGTGCGTCAAGGCGATGATGTGGATATCCGTATTGAGGATTTTCATCGCTGGGGAGAGGATCTCTCTCTGGGCATCGCACGGGTGCTCAGTCTGACCATGACGCGGGATATGCGTTCCCGGCGCGGTGTGGCCATGCCGTTGCGTACCGGCGCGCCCGCTGATTATCGGGCGCAGGTGGATATCCGCCGTTTTGAAGGCGCGCCCGGCGGCAAGGTGCAGCTGGAAGCTGCATGGAGCTTGAGCCGGGATGGCAAAACCCTGCGCGACGGGGTATTCCGTACCGAAGGCGAGGCCGGCGCAAGCATGGCAGACATGATCGAGGCACAGTCGGATTTGCTGGAAGAGTTGGGCACTGAACTTGCCCGAACCACACTGGCCGCGGATGCGGGAAGTTCTCAAGCGGAGCGGGGGCGCGATGGCCGGCAGGCGCAAAGCGGCGGGAAAAAGAGAGAATACCGCAGGCGCAGCACGCCCTGCACCCCGGTTATGATGCCAGAGCACAAGTATGGGGGAGCCGGGGGGAGACAGTCTCCCCCGGCGGGGCACGGGCAAAGCCCGGGGCAGCCGAAGGAGTTGACATGTTGAAACTGCCGGTGCGCGCACTGCTGCGTCTCTGTTACCGTGTGCGTGTGCGCGGAATGGAACATGATGCGCAAACAAGCGAACGCACGCTGATAGTCACCAATCCCTCATCCCTTCTGGATGCGCTGTTCATCGCGTCCATGCTGCCCCAGCGCATGGCGCTGGCCGTGGATCGCAAGCTGGCCCGGCGCTGGTGGATGAAGCCCTTTCTCGCGCTCTCTGACGTGGTGGAAGTGGACTTCTCTTCTCCGACATCGACGCTCGCACTGGTGCGCGCACTGAAAAGGCATCGTCGCTGCATGGTCTTCCACGGCAAACGCTTTCAGAATGATCCCGATTACATGCGTGTGCTGGAAGCCACGGCTTTCATTGCGGAAAAGGCCCATGCCGATCTGTTGCCCATTCGCGTGGACGGAGCGGCCTATTCACGCTTTTCCTATTTTCGACACCGAGTGCCGTTGCACTGGTTTCCGCGCGTCACGTTGACCGTGCTCCCTCCGCAGAAGCTGGAGGCTCCGCGTGATCTGCCGCCGCGTGAGCGCCGTCGCCGAGCCGCCGTGCAGCTTTACGGCATGATGACGGAACTCTTATATTCCTCCGCCCGTATTGATTGCAACATTATGCAGTCTTTTACCGATGCGGTGCGGGTATTCGGGCGTTCCCACGTCATAGCCGAGGATCAGGATCGCCATACCCTGACCTACGGGGCCATGCTGACCAAGGCAGAGGCGCTCGGGCATTCCCTGGCGCGCGCGTTTCGCGGCGAGAAACGGGTGGGCTTCATGATGCCCAACTCTTTGCCGGGCCTGGTGGGATTTCTTGCCCTGCACTGTGCGGGCAAGATTCCGGCCATGATCAATTTCACGGCAGGAGCGCGGCCCGTGGTTTCCGGCTGTCAGACAACGGAATTGAAAAGCGTGCTGACCTCCCGCACCTTTATCCGGCTTGGGGAACTGGAAGTGCTGGAAAAGGCCATAAGGGAGGCCGGGGTGCGTCTTGTGTACCTGGAGGATATCGCCAAAGCCATGCCTCTGCGCGACAAGATCGGCGGTCTGCTGGCCTCCCGGCTGTTGCGCGCGCCCAAGACCCCGGCGGATGAAGCCGCGGTCATCCTGTTCACCTCCGGCACGGAGGGCATGCCCAAGGCCGTGTTCCTGAGCCACAGGAACCTGGCCGCCAACCGGGAACAGATGCTCTGTGTGGTCAACGTCAACGCTGACGATCGCATGTTCAACTGCCTGCCCATGTTTCATACCTTCGGGCTGGGTATCGGCACGCTGCTTCCTCTGCTCAACGGCATGCGCGTGTTCGTCTATCCTTCCCCGCTGCATTATCGCATTGTGCCCCAACTGTTTTACGAGAGTCAGTCCACGGTGATTTGCGGCACGGATACTTTTTTTGCCGGATATGCCCGCTACGGACGGCCCTATGATTTCTTCAACGCCCGGCTGGTCATTGCCGGGGCGGAAAAGCTGCGCGAGTCCACTGCCCGGCTGTGGAAGGAAAAATACGGTGTGACCGTGGTGGAAGGGTACGGCGCCACGGAAACAGCGCCCGTCATCTCCGTCAATACTCCGGCCAATACCCGCAAGGACAGCGTCGGCCGCCTCGCGCCGGGGATGCGCGGCCGCGTGCGGCCTGTTGAGGGGATTGCTGACGGCGGCGGTCGGGTGGGGGAGCTGTGGGTCAAGGGAGATAATGTCATGCTCGGGTACATGCGCGCGGAGGCTCCCGGCGTGCTGGAACCTCCCTGTGACCCCGAAGGCGGGCCGGATGCCGCCGGATGGTATAATACCGGTGATATTGTGGAAATGGACGCCGAGAAATTCATTTTCATCAAGGGCCGGGCCAAGCGTTTCGCCAAGGTCGGGGGAGAGATGATCTCTCTGGCGGCAGTGGAAAACGCCCTGCGTGATCTGTGGCCGGGTGTCCGGCTGGGCGTTGTCAGCGTGCCCGACGCGAAAAAGGGCGAACAGCTCGCGCTTGTGGTGGAACGTGAGGGCGTGACCTCCGGACAGATAGCCACGGCCTTTGCCGCGCGCGGTCTTTCCCCCCTGTGGACGCCGAAGAGGATTCTGTGCTTGAGGGAGGCTCCGCTGCTCGGTTCCGGCAAGTTCGACTACCGCGTCGCGCGGGAAATGGCGCTGAAGGCGGGGCAGCCGCGGGCTTCAGAAGAGAGGCACGCGAGGAGGACATAACGCTGCATGGACAGGCGAGAGGGATGATGCCCCTTCAGGGCGATATCCTGCGCCTCACGTTCCCCGCACAATTTCCCAGCTCAGGCCGTGGCTTTTCAGATACTTGTTGAGTCGCGCGGTGTCGTCCGTACTGCGCTTTTTTGCGCGCGAGCAGGCGAACAGTTTCTTTCCCGCCTCGGTGCGAGTGCTTGTGCCCCGGCATACGGTCAACACTTCTTCCAGCTGCACGGCGTCAAACAGGTCCCGTTCTTCCGGGGGAGGCAGCAGCCCGCGGGCCGCAAGCTCTTCCTGAACGGGAAAGCGGGGTTTTGCCGGAAAAGAACAGGGTGAAGCCTGTTCAGGTGTAAAAGGTTGAGGGTTCCCGTTTTTCCATTTTGTGCGCAGCAGGGCTATTTCCTTTTCCACCGTGGCCTCGTCGATGATGCCCTGAAAGGACCAGGTAAGCATGCGCTCCATGGAGGCCGCCAGAGTACGGAAGTTGCTTGGCCAGACAGCCTCGTCGGAAACCGCGAAAGAGAGCCAGCGCCGCCGGGCGGCGGGCAGGAATTCCGCAAACAGCCCTTTTTCCGCCGTGATGCGCCTGAGCTCGTAATCGACATTGGGTTCGATATCCTCCCGGCGTTCGCTGAGGGCGGGAAGATCAAAATGCCAGAGATTGATGCGGGAAAGCAGGTCAAGGCGGAACTTGCCCGCCCGCACATCATCCCCCAGGCGGCGGTTGGTGGCGCAGATCAGTTGAAAGCTGCTTTCAACTTCCCGATCCGCTCCGAAGGGCATGAAGCGCTTTTCTTCAATGGCCTTGAGCAGGAGAACCTGTATATCGGGTGTCAGTTCGCCTATTTCATCCAGAAAGAGTATGCCGTTGTTTGCGGCACGCAACAGCCCTTCCCGCGCGTGCTGCGCCCCGGTGAACGCGCCTCTGACATGCCCGAACAGGGTGGACAGCGCACTGTCGCCCCGCAGAGTGGCGCAGTTGACCGAGACAAAGGGGCCGGACACCATGCCCCGGTTATGCCGCAGTTCATAGATGCGGCGGGCAAGCTGCGACTTGCCGGAACCGGTGGGGCCGGAAAGCAGGATGGGCGCTGAGGAATGCATGGCCACATGCTCGATATCCCGGATCAGGGCGTTGAATGCCGTATTGCCCGTTTTAATCGAAGATTTGAGAAAATCCAGCGCGTCGCTGCGGTCTCGTTCGTATTGCCCGATTTCTGAAACCCATCGGCTGATTTTGCCCTCATATATTTCCGCAAACCAGTCTCTTCCGCCCAGATCCCGTTCCCGGCGCAGATGCACGATGCGCAGGGGCAGGCTGTGCAGATTGATGAGCAGAATGAGCATGAACGCATGGGCGAACAGGTTGCCGCTGGAAAAATACATGTAGTAGTCGAACGCTCCTGCATCGAAGGTAAAACGCGAGAAAAAACCGCTGAAAAAGCGGTATGATGCGCGAATATCCCGCACGGTGAAATCGTTTTCGGCCTTGACCGGAACAAAGGTAATGCGGATGCCGCGCTGCGCTTTTTTCAGTTCGGCGTAAAAAAGCCGGATATGCTTGCGCCCGGTGGGGTTGATGAACAGATAGAGCCGATGGATGGGAAAATCTTCCAGATGGAGCAGTTCAATGAATTGCCGCCATTTTGTTTCCCGTTCCTCGGGGTTCAGCACCACATAGTCGCGAGGTATGGTGGCGAACACGATATTCCGTTTTGTCGGCGCTATGGACATGGCATGCTCACGAATATGAATTATTTTTCACAAAATCAGGCAATTCATGGATTTAGTCAAGCAATTTATCTGATTACATCAGATAAATTTATGATAATCAGATAATATTATGATGAAACAAAAAACGAGGGAATATATATCATATTGGTTTATAAGGGTATTATTGAAAATATCCTGCTGGCATGTTTGTTGCTTCTTTCTGAAACAGATATCACGGGCATATCGCAGCCCGGAACACTGTTTCACAAAGGAGTACACATGCGCGTCACAAAAAGGGATTGGGGCTCTCTGTACGAGACGGACGTGCTCATCCTCGGCACGGGAGCCTCCGGTATGGGCGCGGCTCTCAAGGCGGCGGAAAAGCATGCCGATGTGCTCATGCTCGGCAAGGGCACGCTGGAAAGCTCCGGCTCTCTCGGCGGGGGCAATGACCACTTCATGGCCGTGCTGGATACGGATGAAGCTTATGATAATGTGGAAAGTTTCGTGGATTTTTACATGAAATCCGCTTACGGCTACAGGCGCGAGCAGCTTGTGCAGTGGCACGACGCCTTTGCGCCCTGTCTGGCCGTGCTTGACGAGGTTGGTACGGAATTCAAACCCAGGGAGGGCGGCGGGCGTTACCGTTCCATCGGCTTCGGTCAGCCGGGGGCGTGGTGGCTGCATATTGTCAACGGGCGCACCATCAAGCGTAATCTGGCGAAAAAAATACGCCGGCTGGACGGCGTGTCCGTGCTGGACGATATACAGATAACGCGCATGTTCGCCAGGGACGGCAAGGTAACGGGCTGCATGGGCTTCAACGTGCTGAGCGGTGAAACCGTGGCCGTGGCCTGCAAAACCGCCGTCAGCTGTCTGGGCTGGCATGCCCAGCGCGCCGCCAACAATTCCACCAACAATCCGTTCAACTGCTGGTTCACGCCCTTCACCACGGGCAGTTACTTCACGCAGGCCTATCATATCGGCGCGGCGGTGATCAATGCGGACATCTCCGGCCGCACCACCATGCTGCCCAAAGGCTGGGGCGCGCCGGGCATGAACGGCATCAACAACATGGGCGGTCATGAACTTAACGCTCTGGGCGAGCGCTTCATGGGCAAATACGATCCCATGTGGGAAAACGGCAAGCGCCGCAACCAGATCATGGGCACGGAGCAGGAACAGCTTGAGGGCTACGGCCCTCCGTTCTATATGGACATGCGTCATTTCAGCCCGGAAGACGCCTACCACCTGCAATATGTCCTCATGCCCGCGGACAAGGAAACCTACCTGGATTACTGCGCCGCGCGCGGCATTGATTTCCGCACCACCCCGCTGGAAGTTGAAATAGGGGAAATGGCTCTTTCCGGCATGCTGCTGGCGGACGAACGCATGGAAACCACCGTGAAGGGGCTGTTCGCGGGCTGTAATTTCACCAGTTTTTCCGGCGCGATGTGC
>OFFZ01001912.1_pt1 | contig 11274 bp, 10 predicted proteins | sample 1521631 | NCBI WGS metagenome assembly OFFZ01 (sample SAMEA3504102, study PRJEB24116) | mouse gut metagenome | biome: mouse gut; feature: mouse-associated habitat; material: faeces | place: Denmark | collected 2011 | reverse complement strand
GTAGCGAAGGTGCTGGGCGTCTCGGCACACCCAAGGAGGTGCGGATTGAAGTACACACCGCGGCCAAAGCGTGATCCAGTCAAGAACTACTTCCAGCTGCCCAACGAGATATTCCTGCTGGGCCTGTCGCCTGGTGCGCTGGCTGTCTACTCGTACCTGCTCTGCTGCGAGAACCGAAACACCTACCAGTGCTGGCCCAGCTACAAAACTATCGGCAGAGCGGTGAGGATGAGCGCCAACACCGTCCGCAAGTATGTGTGTGAGCTGGAGGAGCGGCAGCTCATCAGTACAGAGAGCACGACGGTCACCACCAAGGCTGGTCTGAAGCGCAACGGCAACCTGCTCTACACCATCCGTCCGATCCAACTGGCGCTCGACCAGTTCTACGAACAGCAACTGGCGCAGATAGATGTGGCGGCTGAACGTCAGCGAGTCGCAAAGGCACTCGCTCTCCACAGCAACAGTGCGCACTCAGCGTGACAGCCTGTGCGCCGCTGTGTGGCCTCGCTGGTACCCAGAGGGTAACAAGTCGCCGCTCACCGCAGATGCGGTTGTGTCCAAAGCGTGTGGCCTGTGTGCGCCATCCAACAAATTCAGCACAGCCGAAAGTGGCAGGTGAACCGAGGGGTCGAAAAATGTGCAGGATAAAGGCGTGGCGCCTTACGCCGCTACGCCGGGTCACACCGGCCCGCAATGCGGGCCGGGAGAGGGGAAACGCCGAAGCTTGGAACCGTTTGCGGTACATTTTAAGAAAAACTGTGCAAATCGCAGAATGGCATCAAATTCCCCGGCGTGGCATTGGATATGGCATTGATAAGGGCGCAAACTCTACTGCCGCAAGGAAAATTCAGGCATTACAGGTGGCGAAAGCCCCGAAAAACACAGTTTTGGAGGATAACATCATGGCAGAAGAAAAAGTGAGATTTCAGATGAGAATTGATCCGGATACCGACCGGAAGATCAAAGCGGCGATGCCGCTAGCACACTGTCGCAGTCAAAATGAGTTCGTGGAAACTGCTCTGCGGTTCTACTGCGACTACCTGACAGCGGGAGACTGCACAGCCGTAGCGCCTATGTACATGTCCGCTATTCGCGGTACAGTGCAAGACTCGGAGAACCGCGTCTGCCGACTGCTCTTCAAGCTAGCGGTGGAGCAGGACATGGTGATGAATGTGCTGGCGGCGGGGATGGAGATTCCCGATGAGCAGCTCAAGGCGCTCCGTGGGCGGTGCGTCCAGAACGTGAAAAAGACCAGCGGCAGTATCTCATTGGACGACGCTGTCCGTTACCAAAGGGGCGGCCTGTGATCACCCATCCCCCGCTCAGATTCTGCGCCGCAAAACAAAGAATAAAAGTCCTCGAAAAAAGTAGTAGCTATATTCCTCAAAGTGTGGTATGTGTTGGTGTTGCAAAGGAGGTAGCTGGAGATGAGAAAAACACTGGAAGATCTCTACTATGGCAACATCATACCCAACGAACAGCAGATGACACCTGGCTCAGAGCTGAAGCGGGCAGTAGACCGTGTCGCTAAATATGAAAATCAGCTCACGGAACAGCTGGAGAAAACCGAACAGGAAACTCTGACAAAACTTATCCGGTCACAGCATGAGATCAACGGCATCACAGCAACCGAGAATTTCATCCTGGGCTTCCGGCTGGGAGTCAGGCTAATGGCCGAGTGCATGGACGAAAACGACGGTGATATCCGGACTGGAGGTGAATAACAAATGGCAAAGCGCAGACCGTCCGGCGACGGCATGGTGCGCAAGCGGGACGACGGTCGGTGGGAAGGCCGCATCGTGGTGGGCCACAAAGAAAACGGAGACTCCATCTTCCACTACGTCTACGCTCCCACGCAGAAGGAGCTGTCCGCAAAGCTCCGGCAGGAGATCGACGCCTACCAGGGTGTAGACCTGACCGAGGACAGTTCTATGACGCTGGGCGAGTGGCTGGATCGCTGGCTGGACAAGTACATGGTAGGCACTGTACGCCCCGGCACACTCCAGACCTACCGCCGCTACGCCGACCTCTACATCAAACCCACCCTCGGCGACAGGCCGCTCAACCAAATTACCCCGGCAGAAATACAAAAGCTGTACGCCCATCTGAAAAAGCGGGGCCGAGTCCGCAAACACAAAAAATACGGACAGCAGTTGTCCGACAGCATGGTACACTGTATCCACACTCTGCTCCACGGGGCGATGGGCGCGGCGGAGCAATTCCGGCTAATCCCCAGAAATCCAGTTGCGGAGGTCACTGCACCCAAACGAAAGCTGCCGCCCAAGCAAATCCTCAACGGTGAACAGCTCGACACGTTCCTGTCCGCGATTCAAGCGGACGATATCTGGCACGACTTTTTCTACACCGAACTGACCACCGGCCTGCGGCTGGGTGAGATCTGCGGCCTGCGCTGGGAGGACTTCGACGCAGAGCATGGAGTGCTGAACATCCAACGCACCGTTCATGTGGAGAAGGGTGGCGTACTTACTACCGGGGACACCAAAACCTACGCTGGTACTCGTAAAATCGTCCTGCCAGCCAGTACGGTACAGTGTCTGCGAGAAAGGAAAGAAGCGGCACTCACCGATTGGATATTCCCCAATCCGCTGAAGCCAGAGCTGCCCGTCAATCCCCGCGCCGCCTACAGCCGATTGAAGGTACTGCTGAAAGACACCGGCCTGCCCAGCATCCGATTTCACGATCTCAGGCACACATTCTCGACCCACGCGCTGTCCAGCGGCGTGGACGCCAAGACGCTCTCCGGCATCTTGGGTCACAGCCGGGCATCCTTCACCCTGGACACCTATACCCACGTTACCGGCGATATGCAGAAACGAGCCTCAGAGGTAGTGGGTGGTTTCCTGACAGAACTGCTTGGAGAGGAGTTGAAACCATGGCAAAGCGCAGAAAACGGGGCAGCGGCAGCGTCCATCTGAGAAAGGATGGCCGCTGGGAGGGCCGGGCCGTTACCGGTTATGATGACAAGGGTCTTCCAAAAACAAAAAATGTTCTGGCAAAGACAAAATCCGAATGTGTCCAGAAACTGAAAAATTTGACTTCCAGCATCGGGAAATCGGAATCTGCCGTTACCAAACCCGGTATAACCTTGGGCCAATGGCTGGATTCCTGGTATCAGACCAGCAAGAAGCCAAACCTGCGGCCCAACACCCAGATGTCATACGAACAGCGAATCTACAACTACATCATCCCCGCGCTGGGAGACACCCCGCTGGACAAGCTCACACAAAATGACCTCCAGCAGTTCTACACCGACCTCAAGCAAAACGGGCGAATCAAGAATACCAGCTACTATGGCAGCGGCCTCTCCGACCAGACGGTGCGGGGCTGTCACACCACACTCCGCTCTGCGCTGGAGATGGCGGTCTCTAAAAAGCTGATTTCTCGCAACCCCGCTGACGGTTGTCGGCTCCCTCCCGCCAAGCCCAGGGAGATGCAGGTGCTTACTCCGGACGAGGTCCAGCGTTTGCTGATCCAGGCCAAGGAGGACGGCTGCTACGAGCTGCTCCTGCTGGAGACAGCCACCGGCCTGCGGCGAGGCGAGCTTCTGGCTCTCCAGTGGGATGACCTCAATTTCAAGACCAGGACACTGCGTGTAGAACGTCAAGTCCACAGAGCTAAGGGCAAACTGATCCTCTCCCAGCCCAAAACCAAAGCCGCCAACCGGACGATCATTCTCCCCGCTCCGCTCCTGAGCGTCTTGAAGGAATACCGACAACAGGTACACTCCCACTGGCTGTTCCCCTCACCCAGGAAAGATGACCTGCCCTTAGACCCCGCCTCTGTCCGCAAACACTTGACCACCATTCTGGAGAGGGCAGGGTGCAAACACATCCGCTTCCACGACCTCCGCCATCTGTTCGCCACCATGTCCCTGGAGCATGGGATGGACGTCAAGACCCTCTCTACGGTGATCGGGCATGTGTCCAGCAGTACCACGCTGAACATCTACGCCCACATCACAGACGAGATGCGGCAGACGGCGGCACGCAAGATCGACCAAGGGATTGGCAGGGTTGAGCCTCAAATGGGGAAACAGTCAGCACCACGAAAACCCACTCCCAGCACCTTCCAGCCTTACAAGGGTAAACGTTGCAAGCCAGGCACCGGATGCGTCACTCAAATCAACGACCACCTGTGGGAGGGTCGTTACTCCCCTGTTTGGCCAGACGGCAAAAAGCATCCCCGCAATGTCTACGCCAAGACCAGAGAGGAATGTGAGCAACTGCTGGCGGAGATGATCCTCCAGATGAAAGCGGAGATTGCCGCAGAAAAGGAGAGACTGAGGTTAGAAGAGCAAGCTGGTTAATATGAGCCGAGGGACTCTGGAGCGCAAAATCCAGAGTCCCTCGGTTTTTCTCTGTCTGTGGGCAGATATGTGGTCAGACCAAAAGCGGCAAATTGAAATACGCAGTAAAAGTGCTGAATATTGGAAATTTCCCGGGTGTTTGCAGAAGAATCCGCCCCATTGATGATGGTATTATTTCGGCATGGGCACGTCTCTCCGTCCTTACCAAGTGATTGGAAGCTCTGGGAGTGCCGCTGTTTGGCACTTTCGGGGCATTTTTGTTGCGGAGGTACATGGTCTTTGGCACTTTCCTGTCCATTGCCTCCGCCCGCTTTTTTCCGCGTGTGGGTCATGGTGTGGGTCAACCCCAATTACAGGTCAAACATGTGGCGCACCTCAGAGAGCGGGAATCCTAGCTTGATTGTCCACTCCTCGCTCAAAGGTGGCCCTGGCAGTCTCCCCCGCAAACTGCCGATCTTTTAAAAACAGTTTACCATAGCGGATCGTAAAACACAAGCCCCAGCACCCACGCAGAATTTGCTATGCTGTAAACAATACAGTGGCCTCATCATCGGACCCAGTGGTACAGATAAATAGAAATTTCGTTCTTTATCCCTGATCCAGCGAAATCACCAAAAAAGTGTTCAAAATTTTATGCGCTCTGCGAATTGAACCCTGATTGAGGACATGTTATATTATATTCATCTTGAGAATACGAATTCACACGGTAAAAGATATGATTACAATGACTGAAATCGCAAGGTTGACCCACGTATCCCAGCCCACAGTATCCCGAGTGCTCAATGGCAGCCAAACGGTAGATCCGGAGATTCGGGAGCGGGTGTTGGCCTGTGCCAAAGAACACGACTATCAGTTCAACGCCTTAGCAAAAGGACTGCAAGGCAGCAAAACTCAGCTTTTGGGCATGCTGGTTACCGACATCTCCAACGGCTTTTTTGCTGACTTGGCCAAACAGATTGAGACAGCAGCCCGGAAGCGCGGGTACAGCATCATCCTGTTCAACAGCGACTACAACCCTCAAAATGAACAGGAGTACCTGGGTGTGGTCCGCCGCTATCGGGTGGATGGTGTTTTGGCAGTTCCCATTCGGGAAACCAGCGCCGAGTGGAAGGAATACGTCAAGAAGCTGGATGTCCCTATTGTCACCGTCACCCGCCGGGCCGAGGGCTTGGATTCAGTCTATGTGGATCACGCCCAGGCCGGAGCCATGGTAGCGGAACACTTACTGGAACGGGATTTCCGCCGTTTCCTCTTTATCGGAAAAGACTACGATGGGAAATATGTGGGATTTCGTCAGTTGCTTGTTCAAATGGGCTATGGTGGGCAGACGGCAAATCTTGTTTATCAGGACGATATCCAGTTAAAGCAAGCCCTGGAGCATTGGCTCTGTCAAGCTTCGGAGCGTGGGGCTGTCTTTGCCGGCAACGATATTTATGCCCTGCGGGTGCTGGACGCCCTGCGCAAGCTGGATGTTTCCATCCCGGAGGAAGTGGGGGTCATCGGCTTTGATGACACCTCCACCGGCCGCTATCTCAATCCCCGGCTAAGCAGTGTATCCCAGCCCATTGCACAGATGGCCCAGGAAGCTGTAATGCGGCTGCTGGACCGGATTGAGCACCCTGGACAGCGGGAGGTTCTGGATTACCCCCTCTCAGCGGAACTGGTACTGCGGGAGAGCACATAAAAAGGACGGCATCTAGTTGTCCTTTTTTGGGAACAATCGAGAATACGTATTCTTCCATGGTTTGTCTATCTGCTCCGGCTGGAGCTGAAATAAATAGGAAGGGAACAAACGCTATGGACTACAAAAAAACAGCCCAGGAAATCTATGAAAAGGTAGGTAAAAAGGAGAACCTGGTTTCCGCCGCCCACTGCGCCACCCGGCTGCGGCTTGTGTTGGCAGACAACGCCAAGTGCGATGCCAAGGCCGTGGAGGACATCGACGGGGTCAAGGGGGTATTCAGTGCCTCCGGCCAGCTCCAGATCATTCTGGGCACCGGCACGGTAAACAAGGTCTATGACGAGTTTATCGCCATCTCCGGCCTCACCGCCGCCACCAAGGAGGAGGTCAAGGCTGCCGCCGCCGCTAAGCAGAATATTTTCAAGCGGGCCATCAAGTGCCTGGGAGATATCTTTGTTCCCATCATCCCCGCCATTGTAGCCAGCGGCTTCCTTATGGGTATCATGGAAGCGCTGAACTTTATGGTAAACAACGGCTTTCTGAATATTGACACCTCTGGCTCCATCTATGTCTTCGCCAATCTTTTTGCTAATACAGCATACGTATTCTTGCCGATTTTGATTGCCTATTCTGCAGCAAAAGCCTTTGGAGGAAACCCCTATCTGGGTGCGGTTATCGGAATGCTGATGATCCACCCGGACCTGCAAAACGCCTGGACTGTGGCAACACAGGGCGTGCTTCGGACCCAGAGTGTGTGGTTTGGCCTGTATGAGGTGGATCTGGTGGGTTATCAGGGCCACGTGATTCCGGTCATCATCGCCGTGTGGGTAATGTGCTTCATCGAAAAGCGGCTGCACAAAATTGTCCCCGCCATGTTTGATCTGTTTGTCACCCCCTTGGTCAGCGTGTTCGCCACCGGATATCTGACCTACTCCATTATCGGCCCCATCTTTGTCACCATTGAGAACAGCGTGATTGGCGGCATCCAGACCCTGCTCACTCTGCCCCTGGGCCTGGGCAGCCTCATCATGGGCGGCCTGTACTCCACAACCGTGGTGGCCGGCATCCACCACATGTACACCGTCATCGACATGGGCCAGCTGTCCATGTACGGCGTGACCTACTGGCTCCCCCTGGCCTCCGCCGCCAATATGGCCCAGGGCGCGGCCACTCTGGCGGTGGCCCTCAAGACCAAGAACGGCAAGACCAAATCCGTTGCCCTTCCCTCCGCCTTCTCCTGCTTCATGGGCATTACTGAGCCCGCCATCTTTGGCGTCAATCTGCGCCACTTCAAGCCTTTTATCTGCGGCGCCATCGGCGGCGCGGCGGGCGCCATGTACGCTTCTCTGGTGGGCCTGGGGGCCAGCGGAACCGGTGTCACCGGCCTGTTCGGCCTGCTGCTCTGTCTCAATGACCCCATCAACTACATCATCATGGCGGCCATTGCTATCGGCGTCTCCTTTGTCCTGACCTGGGTGTTCGGCTACAAGGACCCCGTCCCCGCGGAGAAAAAAGCTCCCCAACCCCAGCCTGCCATTCCCGCCATTGACTGCCAGCCCGGTGCGGTGTACGCCCCTGTCTCCGGTACAGTGATTCCCTCTGAGGAAATTCCTGACGAGACCTTTGCCGCGGGCGTTCTGGGTCAGGGCGTGGGAATCCAGCCCGAAAACGGGGTTGTGGTCGCCCCCTTCGATGGGGAAATCTCCTCTGTCACCGACACCAGACACGCGGTGGGAATCTCTTCCCCCGACGGCATGGAGCTGCTCATCCATGTGGGTGTAGATACCGTCGCCATGAACGGAGATGGCTTTGAATGCTTCGTTCAGGAGGGTCAGCAGGTAAAGGCCGGCGACAAGTTGATTGCCTTTGACCGGGAGAAGATCGCCGCAGCCGGACACCCCGATGTGGTGGTCGTTCTGGTGACCAACTCCGACGACTACGAAAATCTCTCCATTCAAACCGGGACCTGTCAGTCTCTGGACAAGGTCATTCAGGTTTGATATCATACACTCCAGAAGGAGGAGTTACTGTGAAAATACGCTACTTGGGCACTGCCGCGGCCGAGGGTTGGCCCGCCCTGTTCTGTTCCTGCCCCATCTGCACCCACGCCCGGACACGGGGGGGCAAAAACCTGCGCACCCGCACCCAGGCAATCCTGGACGGCGAACTGCTGATTGATTTTCCCCCGGACACCTACTGCCACGCCCTGCAATACGGGCTGGAGCTGGCAAAGGTCCACACCCTGCTGGTGACCCACAGCCACATGGACCACTGGTTTCCCACCGATTTAATCCACCGGCATGAGCACTTCGGCCACGGTGCGGCGGGCACTCTGGAGGTCTACGGCAGCCAGGCGGTCAAGGACGCTTTTGACGCCCACATCCTCATTGACCGCTTCAAGCCCCACCCCATCGACGGTGTGGTGAACTTTCATATTACTCACGGCGGCGACCGCATCCAGGCAAATGGCTGGGAGATTACCGCCGTCCCTGCCGACCACGACAAGCGTGAGGAGTGTCTGGTTTACATCTGCAAAAAGGATGGCAAAACGGTTTTTTACGGCCATGATACCGGCATCAACCTGAGTCCTGAAGCTTGGGGCCTTATCACAGCGGAACACTACGACCTGATCAGTCTGGACGCCACGATGGGCAAAAAGACCATTCCGGGCTATCACATGGGCCTGCCCGATGATGAAGCTATGTTTCAAAAGCTGACTGAATTGGGCTGCGCAGACGAACACACTGTCAAGGTAATCAACCACTTCAGCCATAACGGAGAGATGACCCACGACCAGTTGACCGCTTGGGGCGCTGAACGGAGCATTTTAGCGGCCTATGACGGCATGGAAATTGAATTTTAACAGAAAGGACGTATCCCCATGAAAGAATTTACTTACACCATCACCGATTCCCTGGGCATCCACGCCCGCCCCGCCGGCCTGCTGGCCAAAGCCGCCAAGGCATACAGCGACACCACCGTGACCGTCACCAAGGACGGGAGCACCGTGAAAGCCTCCCAGCTGATGAAGCTGATGGGCCTGGGCGTCAAGCAGGGCGACCATGTCACAGTGGCCGCCGAGGGCCCCGCTGAGGAGGAGGCCATCACCGCCATGAAGAAATTCTTCGAGGAGAATTTGTAATGATTGTCATACAAGGAAAGGGTGTCTCCAAGGGCGTAGCCAACGGCCCCATCTGCTTTTTCCAGCGCTCCAGCACCACCATCACCGACGCGCCCGCCGCCGACATCGAGGCCGAGAAGGCCCGCATTGCCGCCGCCCAAGAGAAGTCCGCGGAGCAGCTCAACGCCCTGGCGGACAAGGCCCGGGAGGAGGCGGGGGACGAGGCCGCCACCCTCTTCGAAACCCACGCCATGTTCGTGGAGGACGACGACTATGTAGAGTGTATGATGGCCGCGCTGGAGGAGAAGTGCTGTACCGCCGAGCGGGCGGTGGAGATTGCCGGGGAGGAGTTCTCCGCCATGCTGGCCGCTATGGACGACGCCTATATGCAGGCCCGGGCCGCCGACATCAAGGACGTGACCCGGCGCATCCTCAACAACCTGATGGGGGTGACCGAGGGCGGCATCGACTCCGACGTGCCCGTCATCCTGGCCGCCGACGACCTGGCCCCCTCCGAGACCCTCCAGCTGGACAAATCTAAAATCCTGGGCTTCATCACCCAGGGCGGCTCGGGCAACAGCCACACCGCCATCCTGGCCCGGACCATGGGCATCCCCGCCATCTGCGGCCTGGGCGAGGCTCTGAAAGCGGAGTTCAGCGGGCGGCAGGTCTACATCGACGGTGAAACCGGACAGGTGGCCATCGAGCCGGACGAAATCACGCTGGCTGCGTTCCAATCCAAGCAGGCCAAGCAGCAGGAAATGAAAGAGCTGATGGAGACCATGAAGGGCCAGAAGGACGTAACCCTGGACGGCCGGGAGATGATGGTCTATTGCAACATCGGTTCGCCCGAGGATGTGACCGCCGTCCAATCCAACGACGGCCAGGGCATCGGCCTGTTCCGCTCCGAGTTCCTCTACCTGGCGGCCAGCGACTACCCCACCGAGGAGGAGCAGTTCCAGGCCTACAAGGATGTCGCCGCCGCCATGGGCGGCAAGCGGGTGGTCATCCGCACCCTGGACATCGGCGCCGACAAGCAGGTGGACTACTTTGAGATGCACAAGGAAGAGAACCCCGCCCTGGGCGTCCGGGCCATCCGGATCTGTCTCAACCGGCCCGAGGTCTTCCGCACCCAGCTGCGGGCCCTGTACCGTGCCTCCGCCTACGGCAAGGTGGCCATCATGTTCCCCATGATTACCTCCGTCTGGGAGGTAAAGGAGTGCAAGCGGGCCTGCCAAAAGGTGATGGCCGAGCTGGACAAGGAGGGCGTCCCCTACCGGAAGGACACCGAGATCGGTATTATGATCGAGACCCCCGCTTCCGTCCTGGTGGCGGAGGAGCTTGCAAAAGAGGTGGACTTCTTCTCTGTGGGCACCAACGACCTGACCCAGTACACCCTGGCCTGCGACCGGCAGGCCAACGACCTGGGAAAGTTCTTCGACCCCCACCACCCCGCCGTCCTTCGGGCGCTGAAAATGGCCACAGACGCCGCCCACAAGGCGGGCATCTGGATCGGCATCTGCGGCGAGCTGGGGGCGGACCTCAGCCTGCTGGAAACCTTCCTGGCCATTGGCATCGACGAGCTGTCCGTCTCCCCCACCTCCGTGCTGCCCTTGCGGGCGGAGATCCGCAAGTCCATCGCCAAGACCTGCACCCTGGAGATGCTGGAGTGCTGAAGCTGTCAAGCAGTCAGAGCCCTGAATACCGTGTATTTCACAAAGCGGCGTGGCGTTCGTCACGCCGCTTCCTTTTTCACCCATTCGCCCAGGAGATACGCGGCCAGAGCTCCCGCTCAGTCCCGGAACTCAAACAGCTTATACACCGGTATTTCCAGCGCGTCGGCAATCCGGAAGATCACATCCAGAGACGCGCCCGACCGGGCCAGCTCAATATTTCCCATATGAGTTCTGTCTATCCCCACCAGCTCCGCCAGCTGCTCCTGGGTCAGCTTGTTCCTGCGCCGGTAATATGCGACATTCAATCCCAACAGCTCATATTTTCTGGTCTGTTTGATATCCATTCTATCACCACACAGAGTATATGCGGAATTTGACTCTGCATGAACAGTTTTACATTCATAAAATGCGGCTTGACATTTATCATTTCAAGTTTATAATACTGTTTGAGGTGATTGATGATGGAACT
>OFFZ01001905.1_pt1 | contig 11307 bp, 15 predicted proteins | sample 1521631 | NCBI WGS metagenome assembly OFFZ01 (sample SAMEA3504102, study PRJEB24116) | mouse gut metagenome | biome: mouse gut; feature: mouse-associated habitat; material: faeces | place: Denmark | collected 2011 | reverse complement strand
TCGGCCTTGTTGTTGAAACGGTAGTCGTTGCGGGTACCGTCTTCCCGGTTGATAACGAGGATATAGCCCTTTGTGGCTTTCAGAATTTCGTATTTCATGATTGCTACCTCCGTTTGTTTGGTTTGTTTTCCTTCCCTTATCTTGATTACATTATACCATTCATGCGAATGAAAATCAATTGTCTAAGGTCACAAATATTTATTCGCATGAATGTCTATTTTGACGGATTGACAAAACAATTCAAGCGAATTATAATATAGCCATAGGAGGTGCGGCGAATGAGGAAAATACCGATTACCGGGAACATGACCCCGATAGACAAAAAATGCGTGGACGCAGGAATAACCAGGAGAGAGCTGGCGCAAATGAGCGGTATACCGTATGTTACGATAGACCAATGGGCAAGGCGCAAACGGCTCCCCCGTGACGTTTACCAGCTTTACAAGGTTGCCCAGGCCCTTGAGTGCCACATAGAAGATTTGATAGAGCCGGAGCTGGCGGAAAAAGGACCCGCCCCGGAGGCGCAACAGGAAAGCCCGGGATGCCTTTTTCTTTTACGCCGCAAAGGGGACAGACAGGACGATGCAGCAGGGGGAAACCGCAATAGAGCGGTTCGCCTGTGAGTACACAAGCCAGGAGAGGTATCATTCAATCTTAGAGAAGGCTGACTCCGTAGAGTATGTAAGCCGTGAGTATTACGATGGCTGTATGCTCGACCGGAACCATCGGCTAGTAGAAGCTGCTGGGGTACTGCTGGCCGTTTATAATAGAGAGCGGCGCGGAGGTACTGCGGCTACTGTCCGATACGCTCGGAAGCTAGGTAGAGGAATCATCATCCTTAACCCGATCACGCTTGAAGTCACCGAGGATCAAGTCGGATGAGCGGTAGTCATGAGTATATATTCTCCCAGTGCATAAGTGTCCTACATCTCTCAGAGGTTGTGCAAACTGCACAATGAAATCCATAATATATAATTGAACGAGTTTTTGTGCATATTCCCTACAAACTTCCTTTACAGGGCTTTACAACCTCCGCCTCATGCACTACAATACGGGTGCATATGGAGGTTGCAGACATGAATGTTGACAAGAGTAGTACCATCAGCGAAGGTAGGTTCTCATCGGAGGACTTTAGAATCCAACTCACTGATTCCATGCTTTACGATAGGCTGCACACACTCTCTGCTGAATACTCGTTATCGGTAGAGATGTTGGTCAATGTTGCTGTGAAGCGGCTGGTGGAAGAAGTTGACTTTGTGAGAAGCCTGCGCACTGGAAAGATCGAAGGAGCGTAGTCCCTACGCCCCTTCCGTATCATCAAAGTATGAGAAGATCGTCCGCAGTACGTTGATCGCCATTTGCCTACGCTCCAATGGCTGCTGGTCCATGATCTGCTTGAACTGCTCCATGATGTTGGCGTCACTGTCGGATACGGAGTCAGCCAGCAGGTAGTCCACTGTCACACCAAGGCGGTTGACGAGCCGCACCAGCGTGTCCAGAGTGAGACTCCGTTCACCACGTTCAATGGCTCCCATGTAGGTATCCGATATATCAACGGCTTCTGCAAGCTGGGCCTGGGTGAGATGTAGCCGCAGCCGTTCTTCTCTGATTCGATTCCCTAACCCCTTATAGTCCACTAGATCACCCCTTGATTATTGTACCTGGGTGAATCTATACGAAGAAACATATAATGGGGGTATTTAGATTGACTAATAGAGGTATCCGTGGTAAGATTACTTCAAGATTATGATAAAGGAGGGCAGATGGATGTTTGAAGACTTGGTGAAAATAGCGGCCCTTGGATACGTTGGTTCAAAGATGAGCCAAGAGATGAGCCAAGAGATGAGCAAACGGACAGATGAGAGAAAGAGAGAGCAGGCCGAGGCTATACAGCAGTTGAAGAATTTTGCCTTCGTTGTATATGACGGCAAGGCTCCTTATACAGACGCACAGAATCTGGTGAAGTATCTGAAGGACAAGGGGTATGACTCCGCTGCTGTCGATCCGGAGTTGTACCACAGCCGTCTGGAGCAACCTCCAATCATGGAATACTCCCGAATAATTATTATTGGACACCACGATTTCACAAAGGAGCAGATGACGACTGTTGACCTGCAATCCGATCAGTACGGCTTGAAATTCGGAGCAAAGGGCCGCAGGTGTGTATTGAGGGCCTGTCGCTCCGACCTGGGCCGTGGGAAGAAGGGCCGCAAGGAGTTCGCTGCCTACTATGACCAGGAGATGTCCGGCCACAGGGAGTTGGCGGAGAAGTACGGTGTGCCAACAACCTTTGGCTTCCGGGATGAAACTCGTGAATCCCAATATGATCTGTTGTGGTTGAAGTGTGTCCTGTATCTGGAGACAAGCATTGGATCAGAGCGTATGGCGGCTCAAGTGGGCAAGCTGCTGCGTCCCCACGCATACTGATTACAAATCAATCATGCAGACGGAGTGGAGTCAGGATAGGGAAACCTGTAGGGAAATCATATGGGGAGGCTTATATGGCACTAAAATTGGCGCTGACTGTAGCAATGGCCCTGTGGAAGACAGGGTTGCCGGAGAAGGCAGCAAAGTATGTATATGATAAGGCAAGCGCAATGCTGCTGGATGAAAGGTCGGACAGGGAATCCTTCCAAGCTGCACTGGAGCATTACTCAGATGATGAGCTGATGGTCTATGTTCCAGATGTTTATCAGGAGGACATCTATCGGATCGACTACGCACGTCTGAAGGAGAACGGGGTCAAGCTGATCTCCTTTGACATTGATGATACCATTGACGACAGCTTCATCAACAAGTTGGAGGCCAATGCTCCTGGGATGACCGTTACTATGCCGGATAAGGCCAGGGAGTTGGTGCGTGGCCTGAAGGCCATGGGCTTTACTGTCGTACTGCTGACCAATGCCCAGCAGGAGCTGGCAGAGGGGGCCTGCAAAGATCTAGGCGCGGATTACTGTATTGCCAGAGCAAAGAAGCCGGAGACCAGCGGCTTTGAGGCCATCTCTTCCCGGTATGGTGTAGATAAATCTCAGATGGCCCATGTTGGCAACAGTATGCGTGCTGATATAGCGGGTGGCAACAAGTATGGGGTCACTACCTGTCTGGTTCGGCGGGCGGGGACTTCCATGAAGCTGGTGAAGTTCGTCTCAAAAGCATTAGGAGTGCCGACCAAAGGGCATCTGATCCGGGAACGGCTGTTGGAGCGCAATATGTGGCGCAAGCATCATGTGTACCGTCCTGGAGATCAGTATTATCAGTTGGGAGAGGAACCGGAGTATCGGAGACAGGCTCCACCAGAGGACAAGTCTGTTGTCACCATCTTCTATGACGGCAAGGCTCCCTACGCAGCGGCGTTCAATCTTTGCAGACACATCCAGTCGATGGGGGTTGATGCCAAGCTCAAAGATGCAGATGACTACTATGAGGGTTATCCCGGCAAAGTCATTATCATAGGCCACCACGATCTGACCAAGAAGCAGCTTGCAGCGGTAGGTGTTCTCTACAACAGCAATGGTTTGATGCTTGGCTATACCCGGGATCAATGTGTGCTGCGGGTAAGCAGGTCTGCTTTGGGGAAGGGCAAGAAGGGACGCAAGAAGTTCGAGGAGTATTACAATACCAGGATTCACAGCTATAAGGAACTGGCGGCTACTTATAATGTACCCATGCAGTTCGGCTCCCGTGATGAAACCCGCAAGTCCCAATACGATCTGATATGGCTTATATTCGCCACTCACTGGCTGTATGGATTCCTCGGGAAAACAAGCGAGCTTGGGCAAGGGGCTGGTATCGACATTGCACAGCAGGCAGCAAATGACCTGATTCAGAAAGTGACTGCTGATAAGGGTAAGGTCTATACCTTGGAAGAACTGCTTCGGAACACCTACAAGGCGAATGAGAGTGACGGCATGAAAACCCTCCGCAATCACTTGGGGGATAATATTGCTTTCACAGGCGTGTGGCCCGATGTCAAGGATGAACGGGAGTTGGAGGAGGCGGAGCTGCTGGACGGGGAGTTGTCCGGATATGTGTTCACAGTAGGCGGCTATACCATTCGTAGTGCGGTATGTCTGTACCAAGATGATGATGAGGCCGATTATACCCAAAGAGTACCAGTCGGGCAGGATGCGATCGCTCAATATCGGGAAGAAGGCTGGAGGATGTGTGGGCCTGGGAACGGTGTTCGTGAAGTCCAGGTCGTATCCGCCAGATACAACGGTGCTGGTTCGGATGGTTGGCAACATATCTGCATTGCCGCAACGTCCATTCGCTGGGATGAAAGCATCAACTTCATCGCTGCATTGAAGCCTGCGGCCTCGGCTCCTGCTGAACAAGAGGTGCTGTTCATCCTCAAACAGTACACCGGAGATTCCTTTGGCGTAGCGCACTGGTACAAGTTATCCTCTGATGGAAATGTGACCGAATATTCCGAACACCCATACGACCCGGAGTCCTTTGAATCGTCCTGGAGAGATTAGGCGTGGGCTTAATTATAATAACTATATTTCATTAAAGGAGAGATTGATGATGGCATTACCTATCCCGCCGGAAGTGTTTGCACAGGTAGCAAATTGGGCAAAAAAAGGGATCGTTACGATTGTAGCGCCGACTATCTGGACGGGAACTAAGAAGTTCCTGAACAAGAATCGAGGCAGTAAAGTTAAGAGGGGTGCGTTCAATGAGTGCTCCATTGAAATGTTCGGCAACAAGGCATGTATTATCGCAGATGAGGGCAGCGGCGAGATTGTCATGTTGACCTCGGATACCATTCAGAGTTGCCAGTATGTCAAAAAAGACTATAAACCGACAAGAGGGAAGACGTACTATTACTACGACATCATATTTAGGGATGGACAGGAAAGCTATGTGCGCATGAGTAAGAAATACCGGGATGCCATGATGAATTATCTGTAACTCCCGAACACCATTAGAGGCACAGGAGGCAGCCCGATGTTCAACAAACCAAAGAAGCTGAAGAAGATCCCCTCCGATCTGGTATCCTACATTCAAATCGAGACGGAAGCAATCAGAGACGCCAACGATAAAATGATGATCTCCTCCTACTGCCTGAGCAAGCTGGAGATGGTCAACTGGTATCTCGAACTGCTGGAGGTCGGCTCCAAGAAATACATCGTCCCGCAGTCTAAGGCGCACCTGGAGATGGTCCGAGATCAGCTCATGGCCTGTCACAAGGCAATCATGGCCGTGAAGATCACGAACCCCAATGACCGCCCGCTGCTGGACATCAAGTATCCCAAGGGATATGAAGGGTAAGTCTCGTTGAGTTGAGTTTGTAGGAAGGAGCTGGCTTACCATGGGTTGGAAGAAAAAAATTCGCAAGGTACTGAAGGGCGGGAAGAAAGCTCTTAAAATCGGAGGAAAAGTTGCAGAGGTCGCCGCCCCTGTTGTAACGGCGATAAGCAATCAACGCGCACATTCTGAAAAGTCTGACGATCAGCGGCCTACTCGATAGGCTGATAGCTTTTCGGCAATATAGCAGAGGGGGGAGTACAACGCTCCTCCCTCTTATTCAGCCAGCTTGTCCCACTACATTGATTCGGAGGTGTTACCCTTGAAGCTGAAAAAGCTGATTCATCACATGAACCCGCCATGCGCCAAGTGTCCATACAAGCTGGGCTTAGTACATACAGTAGTCAATCCTTGTCCTCAGTGCAAGGAGAGCGGCTATCAGACGTTCGAGAGATTCCAGAAGCAAGCGTTGGGAGATAGCTCGACCTCTGAGCATGGGAAAAGGTAAAGCTGTAGAATTGGATACATGGATCACAAGGACGCCTGTGTTGGGTGTCCTTGTTTTCATCGTATGGTGTTCGCCCTCAACGATATATTCTATCAATGACATCAATAGGAAATGGAGTGATCTGCATTGTCCAAGAAAAAGATTCTCAAAGCAATCCTGCTCGCCCTCTCTGTCCTGCTGACGGCGGCACAGAGCACAGATGGAAAGGAGGAACCTGCGAAGTTCAACGATGACCCTGACACATACTCGGAGTAGAGGGCTTCCCGTGTGGGAGGCCCTCTATTTCTCTGTCCGGCATGGGCTGAGTGCAGCCCACTAAATCAAATCTAGGAGGTACAATTATGCCCGCTAATGTTGAAACTAAGTTCTATGTCCGCGAAAAGCCCTGGCACGGCCTGGGTACTGAGGTGCAGGAGGCCCCTACCTCCGCTGACGCTCTGATCTACGCTGGCCTGGATTGGGAGGTCATTCAGAAGAACGTCTACTCCGAGGATGGCTCCTTGATCGCAGGGTACAAAGCGAACACCCGCAGCACCGACAATGCTGCCCTGGGTATCGTGTCCGACCGCTACAAGGTCGTGCAGAACGAGGACGCTTTCCAGTTTACCGATGATCTGCTGGGGGCTGGCGTGACCTACGAGACTGTCGGGGCCTTACAGGGAGGGCGCAAGGTCTGGATGCTGGCCCGTATGCCTCACCGCTACATCATCGCCGGGGACGAGATCGCTCCCTATCTGGTCGTGATGAACAGCCACGATGGGAGCAGCGGTATCAAGGTTGCCATGACCCCCATTCGGGTTGTCTGCCAGAACACCCTCAACCTGGCTTTGGACAGTGCCAAGCGTATCTGGACCACTAAGCACACCGAGAATGTTATGCTCCGCGTTCACGAGGCCGAGGAAACCCTGGGACTGGCTGAGAAGTACATGGGCGAGCTGGGCCGTGGCATTCTATCTTTGCCTACTGCTTGGACAAGACCTCCGATCAGGGCGTCCGCCTGGACTGGTACATGGAAGAGGAGGGAAACGTCGGCGGCTGGAAGGTCGAGGACTGCTATATCTTGGAGCGGATGAGGGATGTGATGGCTATTCCCGACCTGACCAGAACAGAGCAGGGTGACGGAACTGTCTGCTACTTCTTCGGTGATACCTGTATCCGGGTTCGTGAATCCCATGAGGAAGGGAAGGTTCACCTGGAGCCTGTGCGTGGGGATCAGACCGCCTGCGGTGAGTGGGTAGAGCTGCCTGTTGACCGAGTACATGGCTAGAGCCTCCAATATAGGGGCTGTGTCCGTATCCAACTGTACCCAGTCTACCGGGGCAGTATCTTTCATGTAGTGGCTGTCCTGCTCCTGCTGAATCTGTTCCGATGTCAAGGAGGGAGAGGTTAGCTCCTCTGGTTTCATCCCCAGGAAGAAAGCAATCTGGCAGACAACGGAGAAGTCAGATCTACTCCCCAGCAATACCCTCTGAATCTGGTACATACTCGCTACGTTGTATAGCCCCATGTCTCTGTAGAACACATTCAGATCATCGGCAAGCATCTTCGTGTACCTGCTTCGGCCTGACGGCTTCAAATACTTCATCCGGCTCAGACCATCATACAGGATAGAGCTTAGGGGATACATCTTTGCAATCTGCTCCATGGTTCCAGGATTGAGATTTCCGATAAACTCCTTGCTTGGATTGTCTGACCGTTTGCAATATAGCTCCTGCATGGCTGATTTACTCGAAAAGAAACCAGAATGGACGTAGTATCGGCAGAACCAGCTATACACCAGTTCATCAGGATAAATGACGGGAAAATAGGAAATCATACAGCTACCTCCACCACTGGCAGATATGCTTTCAACAGCTCCACGATGTCAATGTCCTCAGCCTTGGCCTGAGATACCAGCCCAGCAATCGTAAATTCTCCGTCCTTCTCCACATCAGCATCGACCTTGGGAGCCGTAGTCCTTCGCTTGGATTTCGAGGTCTGGCACTTTGGCTTCGGTTGAATGAACCCATGTAGCAGGGATAGCCGCTGCTGGTAGGCTTCGTTCAACGATTCCAGGTTTAGAATTTCTCTGCCGTTGAGAATGGCGATCTCCTGAGCATCATGGATCAGAGAAACCACTACCGATATATTCCCGGATGTATGCTCATAAAGCCATTCCATAATGCCATCGGTGATTGCTGACCTTTGTTTCACGTACTGATAGGAGTACAGAACTTCGCAGAATTGCTTGAAGCTGTCCCCGTACCCCATCACATCATACCGCAGCCCTAGTGACCTACGGGCAAGCTGTATAGCCTGTTCAAAGAACACCGCACTCTCAGGAGTACCCACCATGCAGATTGAAATACCACTATTGTTGATAAGCTGGGTAAGCATCCCTACAAGGCTCTTTCCGTTCTTGCTGTTACACACGTTCTGAATCTCGTCCACCACCAGTAGCCCGATATGGTTCAATGCCACCTGACTGACGCTGCCAATCAACATATCCGTTGTAGTCCTGGCCCGTAATGCGTTTGGGTAGTAATTACCGCCAATGACTTCATCGACTTTCCGAAGTATTTCCAACAGCAGGCCCTTGACAGAAGAATCGAAGGGACACTGGACACAGATGCAGGGAATGATATTCGTATATGGATTCTCGACCTTAATCACACGATTTTCAGTAATCAACGTGATTGCTCTGCTGATGGCTGAACTCTTACCGATGCCAGACGCCCCTATGATGGTGAAACTGTCGGAACCACCCATGATGCCGTTGTACTCTTGCTGAATGATGGCCCTATAATTCTGGTTCTTCTGCTGGGTTGCCAGTGTTGTACTTTTCTTCTGCAAGGAGCGCATTAGAGCCAGATATAGCTTGCTATAGATTTCAAGTGACATCCGAGAAGGGACATACACCCTGTAGAGGTCAGATAGAGCCATGAGCCGCACAGGAGTATCGGCATCACAGATGGCATTGTCGTACTCTGGCAACACTTCCAGCGCAGACAGCAACTCGCTCCCTGATTTCATCGGCGGCAGGATACGGATAATGTCTGTAAGATCACTCACGGCTTGTTCCCTCCTTCATGTAGTCTCGATGGTTCTTGGTCTGTTCACGCTTACGAGTGTTGCGGATATTCTTCATGTGAACATCACTATGGCCAGCACCACTACCCGCAATAGCCTCAATGTGTTGGGCAAGATTGATTTGGGCCTGTAGGTTATCCCTGACTGCACTTCTGGCAATGGTTCTCTGGCTCTCTTGTAGCTCCTGTACTGCTGTTAAGTCTTTGCCCTGGAAGCGAGATTCTATAATCGTGAACTCGGTATACATACTGTCCTCCAACACCCACACACAGGTCACATCTTCTGGATTGTAGGCCACAGTAACAGTGCCGCCAGACAGATATTGTTCAGTGTACCCCTCACAGTGATACCGCAGCTTGTTCACCTTCAACCCTGACCGACTGAATCTACCTGTAGTCCTCGGTAGCAACGTCAGCATCAACTCTCTTTTCCCAATTTCAATAAGATTAGCCCCAATTTGGGATTTTCCCCAATTCCAGATTTGGGAGGCATAGGGCTTCACCTGAGCTGCGATCATGTCCTCGGTATATGGAAAGCTCTCAATGATCCTCTGGGAGTTATAGTAGATGATGCAGTGCAGGATGATCTTTTCAAAGTCAGTCATGGTCAGACAGGCATCCTTCCGGTAGTCATGTGCTCCCCGCTCCTGATAGTCAGGCTCAATGACACCCTTGCCCTTCAGGTGCTTCTTGTAGCTCTCCTGTACCAGATCGAAGAACTTCTCTATCAGCCCCTTCAACTCTGGCCTGTAAGAAGGTAGATTAACAACCTTAACCCCCAGCTCTGCAATCTGCTCAAAGTTCTCGGATGTATACTCGCTACCCATATCGGTGATGAACGTAGCTGGAAGCATACTACAGTCCCAATCCTCTTTCTGGATAGAGATACCGAACTTCTGACACCAGCTAACCTTGTCAGATATGATGTTGAGCATCAGCCCTCGGAGGCTGTAGACACCACCTTCCCACGACAACGAATACCCACAACACAGACCACTGTAGGCATCAATGCAGGCTGTCAGGATAGGTCTGCCAACCAGACTACCAGTGTCGTTGACAAGGTAGATGTCGCAGACGGTAGCATCAAACATTCCTACTCCAGCAGCAGGTGCAAACTCCTGTACTCCCTCACCCACAAGGGGTCGATTGTTCCGCTGATAATTCTTCAACCCATCACGGGAGATATAGAAGTTTTGAAGGTTCCTGGTCTTGCGGTAGAAGTACCGGAACTGATAGAAGGACGGATATTCCTTAGTCAGTACCCCCAGGCTATCACAATACTTCTCCTTGAGCATCATCGTGTAGGCCGTCATGAGAGATTGTTTCTTTGTGGTATAGAAGAACTTGTTCAACGCCCAGCGAATGTTCTTCTCGTCCTGGGTCAGTTGACGATCATCCTCTCTACGCCTGGGAGCAAGAGCAGACACGTCCATGTAGGCCAGATACAGACAGAGGTAGCTTCTGACGGTCTGCTTCGACACTCCATGTTCCGCAGCCACGGAGCAGATCAACCGGGAACGCATACGGTCATCAGCTATGAAAGCCAAGATAGGAGCAATCATCGTGTACCTCTCGTACATGGTTTTCCTCTGTTCAGCATCCAGATCATCAGTGCCAACCATGATACCCCCTGTGACCTCGGACAACTCGTTGCTGGAACACTCGGAGTAGGATTCCAGAGTATCCACCTCTATCCACACAGGCATCGTCCTCTTGATGCAGTCAATGATAAGAACTCTGCCACCCTGCACTTCCAGCACCCGGATGATGTTCTCTCCAGACCAGAGCAGATCATACTTCTTCATCAATGACCACCCCCCAGTCAGTGACACCATGCCTGAGCCAGTAGTCCCTCGAAGCATCCAACAGCTTCACTGTCAGGGGCTTCATCAGGAACTTACGGTAGACACACTCCCTGACCATCAGATCGCCGTCTGCCTTGGTGCAAACGAAGTCAGAGGTATACTCTCCGACCTCCAATCCGTCCAACAGGACATTGCACTTGATCTCCGTAATCTCATCACTGGCTTGCAGCAGGTCGGCATAGGCGTACTGGATGGCGTCATACGTCCGGCACACCTCAGCACACTTGCTTAGCACTCGCTTCTCACATCGTCCCTTGAAGTTCTTCTTCCTCATGTTGGCAGTCCTCCCCCGTGGGAACATCCTGCATCAATCCCCAAAAGCATCCCCCAAAAACGAAGTCAGCTCAATTTTGGGGAATTGGAGCCTGTGCTTTTGGGATAGCTGATTGGCTCAAAGCCCCTGTTTGCAAGGGTTTCAAGCCTATCATGATTTCCCCAAAAACACACTCATCAAATATCACCATGTCGTAGGGCAATGTGATTTATTCTGTAAGGGGCAAACTAATTTATTCTCCCCGGCCCCCAGGCCGGACGCCCCTACTCCATGGTGATATAGTGCAAAATGTTCCGAAAATCCTTGTATTAGGCAGGGAAAGGATAGTCCGGAGGACAAAAA
>OFFZ01001897.1_pt1 | contig 11341 bp, 12 predicted proteins | sample 1521631 | NCBI WGS metagenome assembly OFFZ01 (sample SAMEA3504102, study PRJEB24116) | mouse gut metagenome | biome: mouse gut; feature: mouse-associated habitat; material: faeces | place: Denmark | collected 2011 | reverse complement strand
GGAGCAAGCTCCGGCTTCAGGCGTGAAACCTGCGCGCCAGAACATAGGATCCTGGTTGACAGATACTTTCAATCGCAAAACGCTCTAATGTAGCATGGGGGGCATTCCCCCCCCGTACCGGAACAACCCGGTTTGAACAGTTTCAATATGTCGTTAATCGCGGTTGCCGAAAAGGCGCAGCAGCATGAGGAAGAGGTTGATGAAGTCGAGGTAGAGGGAAAGCGCGCCGAGAATGGCACCGCGGCGAATGGCCACGCTGTCGTCAATGGGAGCGGTTTCGCCCATCTGGCGCAGCTTCTGCGTATCCCATGCGGTCAGACCGGTGAATACGATAACCCCGACCACGCTGATGATGAAGTCCATCTGCGTACTCTTCAGGAACAGGTTCACAATGCTGGCGAGGATAATGCCCCACAGGCCCATCATGAGAAAGCTGCCCATGCCGGAAAGGTCACGCTTGGTAATCATGCCGAACACGCTCATGCCGCCGAACATTCCGGCGGTCACCAGGAAGGCCCGTGCCACGGATGCGCCGCTGTACGCGAGCAGCACGGGGGAGAGCCAGAAGCCCATAAGCGCGGAATACAGCAGAAAGAAGCCCGTGGCCGCCCCGGCGGAGAGCTTGTGAATGGCGGCGGAGAGGTAGATGACCAGGCCGAAGATGGCTACCATGAGCAGAATGGGCATGAGGAGGCCGTTGCCGAAGAAAAGAGCCAGCAGAGCGTGGCTGCTCGCGGTAAAGTAAGCGGTAACAGCGGTGACGCCAAGGGCGGCGGTCATCCACAGGTACACCTGCTGCATGAAAATGGTCACGCTGGAGCGGGCCATGCTCATGGAGCGGGTATCGTTGTGCAAGTCTTGCATAGAGTCCTCCCGCGCGGAAATGCCGCGCTGTGCTTTTATGAAAATTGACGAAGGCGCGCCCGGCCGGGACATTCCGGCCCGCGCGGATCCGCGCCGGCCGCGGATGAGGCGGACACGCCGCATCGCATCTTGAACCGGTATAGAAAAGATAATATTGATTTTCCGCATTTGCAAGGATTTCCGTGCAAGGGCGGGGTAAAACGGCTTTGGAGAGGCCGTTTCCGGGGCATCTTGCCTCTGCGGCAAAAAAACACTAAGAAATATACTGAAACCTTATATGATAGTTGTCAGGATAAGGAAGGTACAATGCACAAGCAGCAATATTCCATCGGCGAGATGAGCCGGCTTTGCAACGTGTCGAAGAAGGCGCTTCGTTATTATGACAAGATCGGGCTGATTTCTTCTTTGCGGCATGATTACAATAATTACCGCATGTATACCCATGATGAACTGCTCATGGTGCCGGTACTCAAATATTACAAGCAAATGGGTTTTAAACTCGATGAAATGAAGGATTTTATCACCGGGCAGAACGGGAATGTCTACAGCTCTATGCGTTCGGCTTTCGAGAAGAAGATAGACGAGTTGCAAAATGCACAGAGAGAGCTGCGGCGCTGCGAGGAATCCGTGCGGGATTGGCATGACCTGCTCAAGGAGGCGGAACTGGTCGTCGCGGAAGGTGTGCGGGAGGTTTCGGTCAAATATGTGGAGCAGGCCAGCCTGCTGTACCAGGAACAACCCTTTGACGGCGATATCAAGTCTGCGATCATCAATATTCATTTCATGGATTATGTGGAAAAGACCGGCAATGCCATCACCGGGCCGGTGTATATCCATTTTTCCAGCCTGAAGGACAGAATGGAGAGCCGGCCGCAGAGTATCCGGATCATGCAGCATGTGCTCATGCCTTGCGGGGGCGGAGGCAGAATGTCGTTTGGCGGGTGCATGATGGCTTCCTGCTACCATATTGGCCCGCTTGAAACCATACCCGAAAGTTACGAGAAGTTTGTCTCATGGATTCGCCGTCACGGATACACGCCGGGCGAGTCTTGCGATGAACGTTATGTCACGGATTACTGGACGACGAGCAACAACGACTATCATGTTGCTGAATTGCTGATAAAGGTCAGCCGGGGGAGCGGGGAAAACCGGGAAGTTTGATAGCCGAAAGCCGCACGAGAACCTTTTTCAGCCGGCTGTTACCGCGTGGTGTTGAATAACCTTGACCGCCGGAGGCGCAAGCGATCCGGGCGGGGCTGCATGTGGCCTATCGCCCGTGCTGTGGTAAAAATACCCGGCCCGCACAGCATATCAGCAGTGTTCCATCATGGAACCTTGTTGTCTCAGATTTCAAAAACCGCGCGCAGCTTATCCAGCCCTGTGTCCTGCGCTGCGCTGACGGAGAAGATTTCTTTAACGCCCGTGTTCAGCAGAAACTTGCGGGCACGAAGCTGATTGGCTGTGGGGGCGTCTGTTTTGGTAATCACCCCGATGACGCGGCGGTTGAACATGGCTGCAAAGGCCGGAGGCATCTGGCAGGTGGAACGGGTGGCATCCTGCACAAAAGCGAGGATATCACAGTCTGCCGAAGCGGTGATGAGCGCGGGGTAAAAACGGCGGTTTTCCAGAAATTCGCTGGGCGTATTTACAAAGTTGCGGTGGAAATCCAGCGCAAGAACCTTGCGGGGTACATAACCCGGATCGAACAGCGCCCGGATAAGGGTACTTTTGCCGGAACCCCATTCTCCGATAAGCATGACTTTTTTCATGGCGTGTATGCTGTGTGTGGTCAGGTGCGGGTCATGTCAACGGAGGCGTAATGCAGTACCTCGTCAAAATAGGCGATGACGCTTTTGAGCGCGGCTTCCACGCTGGCCACGTCTCCGACCAGGAGCAGGGAACCGCCGAAGCGATCCAGAAAGCCGATTTCCACAGAACCGGCCTTGGTGGCGATGTCCGCGGCAATGATCACGCCTTCGGCCGGGGTAATGGTCAGGATGCCCAGAGCGTCGCTTACGCCGTCATCCAGGCCGAGCTTGAGATAAATGCTCTTGTTGGGGCTGGCAATGACATGGGCGAGCGTAATCTGTTTGCCGGGAACGTATTCCTGGATAACGCGCTGTTTCGGTTCGTCAGTGATTCTGCCCATGTGAGTGTCCGAAAGCCTTTAATGTTTGGTTTATTACGATTGATGCGCCAGGCTCTGTCCCGGAATAGTGTTGAACATGGCCTTGACCGCCGGAGGCGTGAGCGAGCCGGCCGTGGATACATGTTGCCTTATCTCTGCTGTCGCCATTCGTAAGGCTCCTTCGTCGCCTAACGACTGCCGCTGGCCCGTGTGGAACACTACACGTCTCGCGCAACGTCATCAACACGGTTCCATGACAGAGCCATGCTCTAAGTGATGACCGTTTTGCCGCTACGGAAGGATTATGTTCAACACTATTCCACAACAGCCCCTCTGATAAAGTCTTTGAAGGAGAGAGGGGGGCGGGGGAGGGGAAACTTTCTTCAGGAAGTTTCCCCTCCCCCGCCTGTTTCCTAGCCCAGGAGCCGGGCTTTAAAGTCTTCGCTGGGTGAGGGGATGACAATATGGCTGAGCACGGGGCCCGCGCCCTCGGTGCCCACGGTGGCCACGCCCGCATCCACGGAAGCCTGCACCGAGCTGACTTCGCCGGTCATGGTGACAAAGGCCTTGCCGCCCAGACCGGCGGCGAAGCGCAGTTCGATGAGATGCACCTGACCGGCCTTGGCCGCCGCGTCAGCGGCAATGATGCAGGCTGCCGTGGTGCAGGTTTCAATGCAGCCGAGAGCATTGATGCGGGGACAGACCGCGGTGCCGTTCATGGCCGGAACCACGCTTTCGTGTACGCTGGGGATGACGAACCAGTCCACAACCATGTCACTGCCGATGGCGCGGCCGTGCGCCACGGAGCTTTTCACCGCGCCGGTGTCGCCGGTGACGATGACCAGATAGCGGCCCGGACAGGTGGGACGGGCGAGAACGAGCTGAACCTCGGCGGCCTTGACCATTTCGTCGGCGACATGCATGCCCGTGCTGATGCTGTTCAGCTCCACGCAGCCGATAGTGCGCAATTTCATTGTATTCACCTTACGCCTTGATAGTTATCATTCCATCCGTAACGGACTCTACCACGCCGTCGATGCTCGCGTGAACCCGCGCGCCCATGGCCTTTTCAGGGATTTCACCAAGCAGATCGCCGCATTTCACGCGGCTTCCCGCGGAAACCACGCATACGGCCGGCGCGCCGATATGCTGACGGAGCGGAATACTGACCCGCGCGGGGGTGAATTCTCCCGCGTAACCGGGATGGGTATCATAGTCCACAAGATCAAGGCGCTGGATCAAACGGGCGGTGGGCACACGACGTTCCTCGCGGAACAGGTTTGTTTCAAGCGCCTTGCCCGAACTTCCCCACTTGACGCCAGCCTGCATGAGAACTTTCTTGATCTGGGCGTTGACTTCACGCGGCGAGACAAGCATGGGGCAAGCGAATTTTTCGCACAGACCACATTCGGAGCAGAGCAGCGCTTCCCGGGCGATTTCGCTTTCCAAATCCTGGCGGGCGAATACGCGCATCAGTTTGTGCGGGTGGAGTGAGTGGCCCAGCAGGTTGCGCGGGCAGAGATCCGTGCAGCGCGAGCACTGGCAGCAGACGCTGCTGGTGATCCGGCGAACCCTGTCCGGGTCCATGACCTTGCGAACCACCACATTGTGATCCGGAGGAAGCACCAGCAGGCCGCTGGTTGTCTTGGTCACAACGGCGCGGGATGCATCCGGGAGAACTTTGCCCATCATGGGCCCGCCGTCCACCACGCGGTATTCGGAAATGAGGGGGCCGCCCGCGAAGGAGAGAACATCGTCCACCGGCGTGCCCACCGGGACTTTAACCACCATGGGGCGTCGCACTTCGCCCGCCACGGTGAGATAACGATGGGTCACGGGCGTACCGTCAAGCGCGCGGGCTACGTTGTACAATGTTTCCACATTGCTGACCACAGCCCCCACCTGGAGAGGAATGCCCCGTTCAGGAACAGTACGCCCCAGCGCTTCGTGCACAAGGACGTGCTCGTCCCCGGCGGGGTAGAAGTCCATAAGTTCAAAGGCTTCAAGCCTGCCGGAAGAAGCACGGGCCACGGCCGCGCGTACCGATTGCATGGCACCGGCATGCTTGCCCTTGAGGCAGATGATGCCCTTTTTCGCGCCGGTACAGTCCATCACGGCTTCAAGACCGCGGATCACGGTGTCCACATCGCTTTCCATAAGGTGCGGATCACTCATGAGCAGCGGCTCGCAAGAGGCTCCGTTCACCAGAACCGTGTCCACCGTGGCGTCGGCCTTGACATGCGTGGGCAGGCCCGCGCCTCCTGCGCCTACAACTCCGGCTTCCCGTATGTTGTCAACAATCTGATTTCCCATCACACTGTCCTCTGGTTATGATATGGAGTCGGCAGAGCATGTATGCTTCAGGCCGCTTCCTGAAACTTCCCCGGAGCGGCCTTGCTCTTGTCGCGGAAGGAATCAAGAAGTTCCTGAACCCTGGCATCTCCGGGAACAAAGTCGGTTTTCAAAGCATCGCCGCGGAAATTGATCAGTTTCAGCTGACCGTCCATTTTTTGGAATGTCAACTCCAGACGACCGAGCACATGATCCTCTTCGCCGCCATGCTGGACAATGGGGCTGCTTTTTTCGCCGTCCCATACCCAATAGATGGGCGTTTCCATGCGGAAGTGATCATCCGCGCCGAGTATGGCGGAAAAACCGCTGACCTGATACAACAGCTCAACATCCCTGGAAAGACTGCAATGCGAGAGTACGATATTGATGTCAGTCTTGCCTTTCAGTTCAGCCAGGTATTTTTTCAGCGTATCAGCGGGGTCGAGAAATATCTTGGTCGGTTCATATCCGCGATCCTGCGGCTTTGTGGACGTCAGACCGATAATGCCAACCTTTACCCCATTAAGATTCTTGATAATGTACGGCTCAACCCCTTTGAGCAGTTTGCCGCTGTCTTTTTCCAGTACATTGGCGCAAAGCGTTTTCGCTTTGCTTCCGGCGATCAGAGTATAGGGCACTCTTGGATTGACCGGAGTATGATCTTCAGGGGACACCCGAAAGTCATTGTTGCCGATAACCCATGCATCATACCCCATTTCATTGATCAGGGCCATTTCCGGCTCACCGGAAAGGCCATCGAATTCACCGCACAGAAAAAGGTCCCCGCCTTCAAGTACAAGGAGGTTGTTATACTGTTTCCGCGCTTCCCTGATCAATGTGGCATATTGGGGAAGCCTGTCCACATGCCCATGGAAGTTATTGGTATGCAAAATGGTCAATACATAGACCTCGCCGTTTTTCAGGTTGTCCGCTCCGGCTTCGGAACTCAGGACGAACGTCAGCAGGAGAAGGATGCCCAGACAGGCTGAAACGTGCATGCGGAGGGGGTTGGTGTGGAAGAGCGCCATAGTTTCCCTTTTTACCGTTGGTCTGAAAAGATGTCCTTACCATGCCTGTTCCAGAAGGGTCCGGATATCCATGAGTGAGGGCCGCCTGGGGTTGCTTTGTGTGCACATGTCGTCCAGCGCATGGGCGGCCATGGAATCCAGCGCGGCCCGGAATGCCGCCTCTTCAATGTTGAGATCCCGGATACGGGCGGGAATGCGCATGGCTTCATTCATGCCGCGTATGGCCTCAATGAGTCCGGCAGTGCCTTCTTCCACATTGGAGTGGGGCAGGCCGATAATCCGGGCCAGTTCACGGTAGCGGACCCCGGCGTCGAAGCAGTTGAAACGGATGGCATAAGGCAGAAGCACAGCGTTGGCCAGGCCGTGGGGGATATGAAACTGCCCGCCCAGGGCGTGGGCCATGCTGTGCGTCAGGCCCAGGCCGCTGTTGTTGAAGGCCATGCCCGCCATGCAGGAGCCGAGCAGCATCATCTCGCGGGCTTCCATGTCTTCCATCTGCTGATAGGCCTTGAGCAGGAAGGAAAATACATAGCGAATGGCCTGCACCGCGAGAATGTCCGTGAAGGCGTTGTTTTCCCTTGAGGTATAGGCTTCCACGGCATGGGTAAGCACATCCATGCCCGTGGCGGCCGTCACTTGGGGCGGCACGGTACGGGTGAAGCGGGCATCAAGAATGGCCACATCGGGAATGAGCAGCTCGTCGTTCAGCGGGATTTTCATGCCCTGTTTCTTGTCCGTGATGACGGAAATGGCTGTGACTTCGGAGCCCGTGCCGCTGGTGGTGGGAATGGCCGCCAGCAGCGGGCGGGGAAGATCGGGCGCGGCCTTGTGGGCGAAAAAGGTGATGGCCTTGGCCGTGTCGATGGCGGAACCGCCGCCCAGCGCCACGATGAGATCGGCTTTGGAGCGGATGAAATCAAGCGTGCCCCGCATCACCGTTTCCAGTGAGGGGTCGGGTTCGACCTCGGCAAAGATAAGGTGGGGAAGCTCACGGCGTTCCAGATGGCTTGTGACCTGTTCCGCGAATCCGCTTGTCACCATGAAGGGGTCGGTGACGACAAAAACGGATGTGGAAGGCAGTTCCTCAAGAGTCTCAAGAGCATACTTGCCGTAACAGATTTTCGTTTTTCCGTGGAACTGGGTCACTGTGCTTCTCCGCAAGATGTGGTTTCCTGTGACAGGCTTGTTGCCGTTGAGGCAGAGGGGAAGGAAAGCCCGTTATCCGTCTTTCCGGCCGGCGGGTGGAAAGCATGGACAAGGGCGTCCCTCCCCGCAGGGGCGGGACAGTGTCCCGGAGTATGCCTTATTCGGCGGCTTCGGCCCGGTGGGGCAGGATGAGTTCAACTTCGGCATGGGGACGGGGGATGACATGCACGCTGCGCAGTTCGCCCACGCGTTCCGCAGCGGCCGCGCCGGCGTCCGTGGCGGCCTTGACCGCGCCCACATCGCCGCGAACCATGACGGTCACGAGCCCGCCGCCAACCTGCACGCGGCCGATGAGGGTGACGTTGGCGGCCTTGACCATGGCGTCGGCGGCTTCGACGGCACCCACGAGGCCCTTGGTTTCAATCATGCCCAAAGCATTGGTGGAAGTCATGTTGGTCTCCTTGATGTTTTTTTGCGTTTGTCATGGGAACATCCGGGCCGGGGCTGACCGGCCGGAAGCCATGTTACATAACTTTCTTCAGTTCCGCGACAATCAGCGAGGTAATGGCGTTGATGTCGATGGAGGAATTGCCCGCTGCGTTCGCACAGGACGACGCGGCGGAGCAGCAACTCTTCGGCGCTTCGGCATGGCAGTCATGATGCCGGCACATGCTGTTGCCCAGATCGTAGGCCACGCGCCGGATGTTCAGCAGGTTCATGGGGGTCACGTTGTCGGACGTGGCACTGCCGCCCACCGCTCCGCAACCCAGCGTGAAGGAGGGGAAGAGCGCCGTGGTGAGGCCCACGCCGCCCTGGGTGGAGGGGGTGTTGACCAGAATGCGGGAAACCGGCTTTTTCAGGCCAAACTCGCGGATCACGTCTTCATTGTTGGAGTGGATGGACAGGGAGTGGCCGATGCCGCAGTTGTGCAGCAGGGCATGGCAGAGTTCACAGGCCTGATGCCAGTCGTTGACCACATAGAAGCCGAGCAGAGCGGTGAGCTTCTCCTTGGAGAAGGGGAACTTGGCTCCCACACCCTGTTCGTCGGAGATCAGCAGACGGGTGCCCGCGGGGACTTCGATGCCGGCGATCTTGGCGATGGTCATGGCGTCGCGGCCCACGATGGCCGGGTTCATGGAACCGTTGCCGCGTTCCATGACCGCCTTGACCCTGGTGAGATTTTCACCTTCAAGGAAGAAACCGCCCTGCGCGATGAGCGCGCGCTTAACCTGCGCGGCGATGACCGATTCGGTGACGATGGACTGTTCGGACGCGCAGATGGTGCCGTTGTCGAAGGTTTTGCTGGCCATGATTTTGGCCACGGCGTCTTCGATATTTGCGCTGCGTTCAATGTACGCGGGCACGTTGCCCGCGCCCACGCCCAGAGCGGGCGTACCGGAGCTGTAGGCCGCCTTGACCATGCCGGGGCCGCCGGTGGCGAGGATGAGGTCGGCAATCTTCATGAGTTCGGCGCTGCCCTCAATGGTGGGGATACTGATGCAACTCACCAGATCGCTGCTGACGCCGCAGTGGTGCAGGGTTTCCTTGATGATTTCCACCGTGCGGGCAATGCACTTCTTCGCGCTGGGGTGCGGCGTGAACACAATCGCGTTGCCGGCCTTCAGCGAGATAAGGGATTTGTAGATGACAGTTGAGGTGGGGTTGGTGGACGGAATAATGCCTGCAATGACGCCCACCGGCACGGCGATTTCAATGATCTTGTTGACCTTGTCCTCGTGCAGGATACCCACAGTCTTCATGTCTTTGATGGCCGCATAGACCTTTTCGCTGGCAAGAAGGTTTTTGATCTTCTTGTCCTGGGGCTTGCCGTAGCCGGTTTCTTCATTGGCCAGAATGCCCAGCTCTTCGGCATGGGCCGCTGCCGCTTCGGAAACGGCTTTGACTACCGCGTCAATGCGTTCCTGTCCCAACTGCGAGAACTCGGCCTGGGCGGCGCGGGCGGCACGAACCAGGGCGCGGGCTTCCTGGATGGACAGTAAATCCTTGTCTACCATGTGACTACTCCTCTATTTTCCTGAGCGCCCGCGTAATGGCGGCAATCAGGGATTTTTTGTCAGCCGACGCAATGGCTTCCTCGGTCATGGACAGGCCGTCCGTGGTCCGGGCCAGCTGGCGCAGGCGGTTCAGACTCATGTTTTTCAAGCGTGCGGGATCGGGCGGCGCGGCAGCCGGCTTTTCAGCGTCGGGGGCCGTCGCGGACGTTTCGGAAAGAGACGCGGCAGGCGCTTCCTCCACGGCTGCTGCACCGGTTTTGCCGGGCGCTTCAGGAAGAATTTCCGCGGATGCGGCCTCCGGAGCGCCGGAGCCGGCATCGGGCGAATTCTCCTTTTGAGAGGGGAAATATTTTGCATCCCGGGGATCGTTCGGATCGGGATCCAGCAGCAGGATGCCGCTCAGTTCCTGATCCGGACGGGGAATAACATGGGAGGAAACCAGTTCCGCCCCGGCGATGCGCAGGATGCAGGCTTTGGCGGCATCCACGGATGCCTGTACGGCAGATACCTCGCCGGCGATGGTGATGGTCACCAGGCCTCCTGTCGCCAGATTCTTTTCCAGCAGGCGCACGTCGGCGGCCTTGAGCATGGCGTCCGCGCCCTCAATCGCCGCGATCAGTCCTCTGGTTTCCACAAGTCCGAGTGCCAACATGGGAAAGCCTCCTCAGGCTTAGAGCATGATGCTCTTGAACGTATCCGCCGGCCAGAACCTCATGTTCCGCCCCGCAGGTTTCATGCCTCCGCCGGAGCTGTGCGCCGCCGGTGAATTGCGACGCCGCCGGACAGGGGCGTCGCGTGCCCTCAGCCGCGAGCGCGAAGCGCTTTACGGATAAGGAGAGCAGAGAGCAGTCTTGCTCCGCTCAACTCCGGGAGCATTTGCAACGTGAACATGCCCTAATGCCTGATCACCGTTACCGGGAAGTCGTAATGTTTGATGAACCCCTCAACCCGTGCCAAATCTTCCTCGCTCAGCGCGGGATCTCCCGTGAGGGGGTATTCACGCCCCAGCTGAGCGTATTTGTTGACCCCCATCTTGTGATAGGGGAGCAGATCGATGCCCTTGCAGTTACGATGATCCTTGTAAGGCTCAAGAAAACGTACCATAGCCTCGATGTCGCGCTCGCCGTCGTTGACTCCCTTGAGCAGGGGCACGCGTACCTTGACGTTGCGGCGGTTTTCAAACAGTCCTTGCAGGTTTTCCAGAATAAGCTCGTTACGTACGCCGGTGAGCTGGTAATGGCGGTCGGAATCCATGTGTTTGACGTCAAACAGAAACAGATCCGTCACTTCCGCCGCCTTGCGCACAACTTCGGGCCGGGCGTAGCCGCAGGTTTCGATGGCGGTATTGATGCCGCACTGCTTGCAGGCTGTCAGCAGGTTGATCGCGGCTTCGGGCTGCATGAGCGCCTCGCCGCCGCCCAGGGTCACGCCGCCGCCTGAACTCTGGTAAAAGGGCAGGTCTTCCTCAATGACGCTCATGATGTCCGAGATCGTACGATATTCTCCGGACACGCTGAGCGCGGACTGGGGACAGGCTTCCGCGCACTTGCGGCAGCCTATGCATTCCACATCGCGCCGGACAATATGCTGCTTTGCAACCGGGTCCATGACATGGACGCCCGTGGGGCAGACCGCGGCGCAGGCTCCGCAATCCATGCAGCGGTCCTTTTTGAACAGGATCTGATAACTGCGCAACTGGCCTTCCGGGTTGGAGCACCAGAGGCAGCGCAGGGGGCAGCCCTTGAAAAAGACCAGCGTCCTGATGCCCGGTCCGTCATACAGATTGTATTTCTGTATGTTGAAAATCAGTGCTTTTCTTTCAACCACGA
>OFFZ01001881.1_pt1 | contig 11400 bp, 10 predicted proteins | sample 1521631 | NCBI WGS metagenome assembly OFFZ01 (sample SAMEA3504102, study PRJEB24116) | mouse gut metagenome | biome: mouse gut; feature: mouse-associated habitat; material: faeces | place: Denmark | collected 2011 | reverse complement strand
CGTTGCCCACCAGATCCGCCGGACGGCAGGTGATGATCTCTTCGTCACCGATACACTTTTTCTGCACTTCCGGATTAAACGGCTTGACGGTCTTGCCGTAACGCCCGGAGAGGACGGCCTTGGTCTCCTTGGTCACCATCTTGTAACGCTCGCCCATCAGCACATTGAATACTGCCTGCGTTCCGACAATCTGAGAGGACGGCGTAACCAGCGGACACTCGCCCAGGTCTTTGCGCACCCGCGGCACTTCCTCAAGCACCTCGTAATATTTATCCTCCGCATGCTGCTCTTTAAGCTGAGAAGTCAGGTTGGAGAGCATACCGCCCGGCACCTGATACAGAAGAGTCTTGATGTTGACACCCAAGTTCTTCGGATTCAGAAGGCCGCTTTCAAGCGCCTCGTCACGGATCGGACGGAAGTAATCTGCAATCTCTGCCAGAAGTCCCTGATCAAATCCGGTATCGTAAGGCGTTCCTTTGAAGGTCTCCACCATAACCTCGGTCGCCGGCTGGGATGTGCCCAGTGCAAACGGAGACATCGCACAGTCAATCACGTCCACACCTGCCTCCACTGCCTTCATATATGTCATGGAAGCCACACCGGATGTATAGTGGGTATGAAGCTGGATCGGCAGCTTGGTCGCTTCTTTCATCGCCCCGATCAGCTCTGCAGCTTTATAAGGAACCAGAAGGCCCGCCATATCTTTGATACAGATGGAATCCGCACCCATCTCCTCGATCTTCTTCGCAGTTTCCACCCAGTATTCCAGCGTATACGCATCACCCAAGGTATAGGAGAGCGCGATCTGGGCATGGCCCCTGCCTTCTCTTGCTTTGATCTTATTGGTCGCGTTTACCGCTTCCTGCAGGTTCCTCAGATCATTCAGACAGTCGAAAATACGGATGATATCAATACCGTTCGCAATAGACTTCTCTACGAAGCTGTCCACCACGTCGTCCGCATAAGGCCTGTAACCGAGGATATTCTGTCCTCTGAACAGCATCTGCAGTTTTGTATTTTTAAAACCGTCTCTCAACTTACGAAGCCTCTCCCAGGGATCTTCTTTTAAGAATCTCAGGGATGCATCGAAAGTAGCGCCGCCCCAGCACTCTACGGAATGGTAGCCGACTTTATCCATGGTTTCCACGATAGGAAGCATCAGATCGGTGGGCATCCTGGTAGCGATCAGAGACTGGTGGGCATCACGCAGTATTGTCTCGGTAATTCCAACCGGTTTTTTATTTTGTTCTGACATTTTATTTCCTCCATTTATTTTTTTGCTAAATAGATTGTGCATTCATAGTCCTTCCGACTTATTTCGCCGCGCTATGCACACTGTATCTTATGCACAAGCTTAAAAGACACCGAAAATAGCCATAAAGGTTCCGGCTGCGACCGCCGTACCGATAACACCGGCAACGTTAGGCCCCATTGCATGCATCAGCAGGAAGTTCGTAGGATCTTCCTCCGCGCCTACCTTCTGGGAAACCCTCGCCGCCATAGGCACTGCAGACACGCCCGCTGAACCGATCAGCGGATTTACCTTGCCGTGGGTGATCTTGCACATCAGCTTTCCGAAAAGTACGCCAGCTGCCGTACCGAAAGCGAATGCCACCAGGCCGAGGATAACGATCTTGATTGTATCCCAGTTCAGGAATGCCTCCGCGGAAGTGGTCGCGCCTACGGAAGTACCGAGCAGGATAACAACGATATACATCAGCGCGTTGGAAGCCGTCTCCTGGAGCTGTCTTACCACGCCTGACTCACGGAACAAGTTACCCAGCATCAGCATACCAACCAGGGGAGCTGTTGTGGGAAGGATCATACATACCACGATCGTAACGATGATCGGGAATAAGATCTTTTCCAGTTTGGAAACCGGACGAAGCTGCGCCATCTTGATCTGACGCTCTTCTTTGGTTGTAAACAGTTTCATAATGGGCGGCTGGATGATCGGCACCAGAGACATATAGGAATATGCCGCCACCGCGATCGGCCCCATGATAGCCGTCTGCCCCAGTTTTCCCGCAAGGAAAATGGAAGTCGGGCCGTCTGCACCGCCGATGATGGAAATAGCCGCTGCAGCCTTGTCGTTGAAGCCCATCCAGATCGCTCCGAAATAAGCCATGAAGATACCGAACTGTGCTGCCGCACCTAACAAAAAGCTTTTTGGATTGGCGATCAGCGGACCAAAATCGGTCATCGCGCCCACGCCCATAAAGATCAGGGAAGGCATGATCGCCCATTCATCCAGTAAATAGAAATAATACAGTAAGCCGCCGGTTCCGTTCGCTGATTCTTCAATACTCATCATAATATCCGGATAAATATTTACCAGCAGCATACCAAATGCGATCGGGGTAAGAAGTAATGGTTCAAAGCCCTTGGCAATCGCAAGATACAGAAATACACAGGCAACAACGATCATCACATAGTTTCCCCAGGTTAAATTGAAGAACGCTGTCTGATGAACCAGATTTTCCAGTGTAGTCACAATATAATCCATTTCTTTACCTCCTGTTGTTTTTTACATTGCTGCGCTGTTGCGGCTTTAGTTTAATGTTGCCAGCAGTGCGCCCGCTTCAACAGGATCGCCCACAGCCACATCGATGCTTGCAACAGTACCGTCCTGCGGTGCAACAACAGGGATTTCCATTTTCATTGCTTCCAGAATGACCACAGCGTCACCTTTCTTCACTGCCTGCCCTACGCTTGCTTCCAGCTTGAACACCTTGCCTGCCGCGCCTGCTTCAATCCTGACATTCCCTGCGCCGCCTGCTGCCGGAGCCGGGGCAGGAGCTGCTGCTGGGGAGCCGCTTTCGGTGCTGCCTTCGGTGCCGCCGGAGCCGCTTTCGGTGCTGCGCCTGAAGAAGCGCCTTCTTCTACTACTACATCATATACGTTGCCGTTTACGGTAATTGTATAATTTTTCATGTTATTTCCTCCTGAATTTATGAGTGATTTTAATTATTCTTTCTTATTTTCATACTCGGCTGTTTTAACGTCTGATAATGGACCGTACCACATAGCCGTCTGCTGACGCCGCTCCCTCGCTTGCCGCAATTGCCGCCGCGATGACCGCGATCAGTTCGGTATCGTCTGTCTCTTCCACTGCGGCTGCCGCCGGCTCTGCCTTAACAGGCGCAGATGTGCTCTCAGCCTGCACGGGTTTCTTCCGGAACTTTTCCTGAATTTTCGGAATAAAATTAAAGCAGGAGATCAGAAGGCTGATCAGGATCAGCACCAAAAATACGGTTCCCATGCCGAGCAGGGTATTCAAAGCCGCCTTCGTCATCAGTTCGCTCATATCGTAATCTGTAGAAACGGTAATACTCTCATATCCCTTTTCCGTCACCACGATCTCCACAGTCGCTGTTCTCTGTTTATTGTCTTTATATACCTTGTCGCCCTGAATCTTTACTCTGATGTCAGCCTTATCTTCCGTGATCGTCACTTCCGTCTCATCGCCGAGGACAGACACGAAGCTGCCGAATTCTTCCGAAGCATCGATCCAGCTGTTCATAGCCGCAATATCCAGTGCCGCATCTTCCGGATTTCCGCCACTCATTTCCACATATTCGGACATACTCACACCATACATCGCAAGCATCTGCTGTAATGCTGCAAGCTGTTCACAAGTAGCTTCACCGGCCTGCTTTGCCTGATCTTTCGTCGTGAAACTGTTTTCTGTCATCTCCTGACCACAGGCTGTTAAACCAAGGATGCAGACAAGCATGGCAAGACATATTAAAAGTTTCTTTTTCATATATGAAGCATCCTTTCTAGACTGTTCCATGTTTCTTGTCCGGACAGTCTTCTTTCTTTGTATAAAGCATCTCCAGAGCGCCGATCACATATTTTCTCGTATCCGCCGCTTCAATAATGCTGTCCACATATCCTCTTCTCGCCGCGCCCTGTACGCTCGCCTGAAGCTTTGCGTACTCAGCCGCTTTTTCATCGATCACATCAGCGCCTTTTCCGTCGTACATGATCTGCGCCGCATGTTTTGCATCCATGGAGCCGATCTCCGCAGCAGGCCATGCGAAAGTCACGTCAGCGCCGATCGCTTTGGAGTTCATTGCAACATAGGCGCTGCCGAAAGCCTGGCCGATGATCACATTTACCTTCGGTACGGTTGCCTGCGCAAAAGCCGCCGTCATCTGAGCCACCGCCTTCGCCATACGCTTCTCGGCACATTTTGTCGCGGCATAGCCCTTCACATTCGTCAGCGTCAGTACCGGTATCTCAAAGGCATCACAGAATTTCACGAAAGAAGCCGCTTTCTCACATCCCCTTGCAGAGAGAACCGCATCGAACTTCTCGGAAACATTGCCTTCTTCATCATAAATCTCTGTGCGGTTAGCCACACAGCCCACCGTTATGCCGTCTAATCTGATAAAGCCCGTTACCATGCTCTTGCCATAATCGGCTTTTGTCTCAAAGAATACGCCGTCATCCGCGATCTGGGACAGTGCAATGGATGTATCGCCGACACAGTTTGCCAGTTCTGCCGAAGCCCTGTTCAGATCGTCCGTGCAGTCCGCAACAGCTTCATCATCACAATTTGCCGGCAGGAAACCGATCAGTTCACGGATCTTTGCATAGATCTCGCCCTCTTCTGCCACAACATCCACAATACCTGCTTCCCCGCTCTGGAAAGCCGCCGCGGAAGTGTCGCATCTGCCGATCTCATTACCGTCGATGGCATTGGGTGAGTTTACAAACAATTTCGCTTTCGATTTTTCCATAAAAGTAAAATCCGTCAGTGTCGGGAAAATCGCAAGACCGCCGCCGCAGTTTCCGAAGATCGCCGTGATCTGAGGAATCATGCCGCTTGCCATAACCTGTTTACTATAGATCTCGCCGAATGCGTTTAACGCATCAGCGCCTTCCTGTAATCTCAGTCCGGCGGAATCGATCAGTCCGATCACCGGTGCGCCGGTCTTCATTGCCAGATTATAGAGGTTCGTAATCTTCTTCGCATGCATTTCACCCACGGAACCGTTCAGTACGGATACATCCTGGCTGTAAACATATACAAGATTACCGTCAATCACTCCATAGCCGGTGATAACACCATCAGAAGGAGTCTCTGCCTGTTTCAGATCAAAATCAGTAGCTCTCGCTGTTACAAGCGCACCAATTTCAACGAAACTGTTTTCATCGAGCAAAGCTGTAATTCTTTGGCTCGCTTTTGAAGTAGTGCCCATATTTGTTCCTCCATTTATAATAAAAATAATAACTACCTTGTCAGGGGCCCGAAATCCCCCATGTTGCATACCCGATTAGTATAACATAAGTATTGTAAAAAACACAACAAAAACAACAAATTTTTTTCAAAAAAACAGCGTCTCTCCGAAAAGCGACGCTGTTTGATCTACACTATTCTGATTTTTATAAAAACTTATTATTCTGCCGCTTTACGAGCTGCGATTTCTTCTTTCTCTGCAAGCACTGCTGCTGCTTCTGCCTGCTTACGCTCCAGAATTGCAACCTTCTCCTGAAGTGCTGCGATTGCATCTGCATTCTTACGTTCCATAACTGCAAGCTGCTCTGCTGCCAGTGCGCTGTCATCGCCCTGTGCTGCAAGGATCGCAAGCTTCTCTGCGAGTACTGCTGCTGCTTCCGCATCTTCACGAGACAGAATGTCCAGTTTCTCCTGCAGTGCTGCAAGCTGTTCCGCTGTCAGGCGCTCTAAAGTTGCAAGCTGTTCTGCTGTCAGAGCATCATTTCCACCCTGTGCTGCCAGAATCGCGATCTTCTCTGCAAGTACTGCTGCCGCTTCCGCATCTTTACGTTCCTGGATATCATCTTTCTCTGCCAGGGCTACCTCTGCTTCTGCGCTCTTACGCTCCATGATCGCCTGCTGCTCTGCAAGTGCTGCTGCCGTTGCCGCTCTCTTGGCCTCAAGGATCGCCTGCTGTTCTGCAAGTGCCGCCTTACCTGTTGCGCCTGCAGTTATACCGCACATACTTACCAGTAAAGCAGAAACAACTGCCATAGCGCTGAGTTTTTTCCAGATGTTCATTTTTTTCATCTCTTTCACCCTTCCTTTGATGTTATTATAATCCGGTTCTTTCACCCATATAGATTGTAACTCCCGCCTGTAAAACTGTCAAGAAATATTATCAATTTTTTACCTTTTTTGACAATTTGTAACTCTATCTCAGCATGTATTCCTGCAATATATACTTCCCCATATAGCGCCATCCCTTTCTCTCCACATCTTTTTCCACCACCAGTTCATACTCTTTGACCGGCTCTCCGTTCAGCCTGTATATCACCATGCCTGCTTTCGTTCCCGCCTTCACCGGTGCTTTGATCTCCCCTGTATAGGACACATCGATCCTGACCTCATCCTCCGCACAGAGCAAAAAGTTCAATTCTTCCGCCTCTTCCTCCTCCGCATTTTTTTCTGCTCCCCCGCCTTCTTCTTTCTCCCGCATCTCAAGCTCCACCGTCACATCCGCGTAAGGATCATATCCCTCGATCTCCGGTATCCCTTCCAGAATCTTCACGGGTTTCAGTTCCACTTCTTTATATATATTCTGATATTCATAGTTTTCCAGACCGTATTCCATCAGTTTTCTGGTATCCACCCATTTGTAGGTTTTGTGATTCGGCCAGCCGCAGGCAAGCAGAGCCACGATAAAAGTCCTGTCGTCCCTCCTTAAAGCTCCCACATAACAGTATCCCGCTCCGCCGGTGAATCCGGTTTTTCCGGAAAGCGCCCCATCCATCATGGCGAGAAACGCGTTGTGGTTTGAACAACTGTAACTGCGTGTTCCCTGCCGATTGGCAAAACCATAGTTTGCTGTTCTGGTGATGTCCAGAAAACCCTCTTTTTGCGGGGATAACATAATGCAATACCGCATGATCAGCGCAAGGTCCCTTGCCGTCGTGGAATGCCGGCATTCCGTTCCGTCTATCACTTCCACGGCATCCAGCCCGTTCGGTGTAATAAAATGCGTATCCTCACAGCCGATCTCTTTCGCTTTGGCATTCATCAGTTCCGCGAATCCCTCCACAGAGCCGCCGATATGCTCCGCGATCGCCACCGCGGAATCATTGTGGGACTCCAGCATCAAGGAATACAGCAGATCCTTCAGATAAAAGCTGTCCCCTTTCGATACTCCCAGATGCACCTGGGGCTGGGACGCCGCATAGGAAGAGATTTCCACCTCATCCTCAAGATTTCCCAGCTCCAGCGCCAGAATACAGGTCATGATCTTTGTCGTGCTCGCCATGGGCAGCGCCACATCCTCCTCTTTTCCGTATAAAACACGCCCGGAATCGGCATCCATAAGTACCGCGCCCCGGGCGTACAGATCAAGGTTTGTCTCTTTTGCCTGCACCGTCTCCCCAAATGCGATCCCCGCCAGCAGGGTGATCGCCAACACGATACACAGCCATCCCGCAAAACCTGTCTTTTCTGTTTTTCCTGATCCGTTTTCTATCTGTATTCTTTCTGCTTTTCCTGTTCTTTTTCCTGCACTCTTCCCCGTTTTCATTCAGCACGTTCCTGTTTGTCTTTATGGTTATTATATGGTGCTGATTTTGGGTTCATGACAAAAAACCTCACAGGCAGATTCCCTTTCGGCTCAATTTACTGCTCTTTTAAATATCCACTGTCTGACGCGCTTCTACTGTCAGCCTTAAAGTCAGCCTTAAATATCCACCGTCTGGCGCGCCTCCGCCTCTGCCTGTTCCCGGAATTCCTCCACCTGAACAGGGTTCAGCTCCGGCAGATCGCTCAGGCTCTTTACGCCAAAACTGCGCAAAAACTGCTCTGTTGTCCCGAACAGCATCGGGCGTCCCGGCGCATCCAGCCTGCCCAGTTCCTGGATCAGATTGTATTCCAGAAGCCTGTTCACCGCAAAATCACAGCTTACACCGCGGATCCTTTCGATATCCAGCTTTGTCACCGGCTGTTTATAGGCAATGATCGAGAGGGTTTCCAGCATCGTATCGGAAAGCACATGTTTTCTGGGTGTCCTGGCAATTTTTATCAGGTATTCATACATCTCGTTTTTGGTACAAAGCTGCACCGCATCCTCCAGTTCGATCAGTTCAATCCCTTTGTCTTCTGCCCGGTAGGACTGTTTCATCTCCTCCAAAAGTTCTTTGGTCACCTTTTTATTTTCTTCGATCACTTCCGCCAGACGGCTGATCTCCACGGAATCGCCCAGCGTAAACAAAATCGCCTCCAGTACTGCTTTTGCCTTTTCTCTCTCCACTGTATCCTCTTCCTTTTCTTCTTTTCCTGTGATTCCTGCAAGCCTGTCCTTTGACGCAGCCTGCATTATGAAATTACAGGTTCCTCCTTCACTATGATCTGTATCTCCCCGAACAGATCCTCCTGTTCAATCGTGATCTTTCCAATCTTCATCATTTCCAGCACAATCAAAAATGTCACAATGACTTCCATCTTGCTGTTCTGCTTTTCCAGAAGTTCCCGGAAAGAACAATATCTGTGCTTTAACAGGTAATTCTGCAGATAAACCTGCTTCCGGTCCAGATCAATCTCGTCCTTTTCAATCTTTCCGAAACTGCTTCTGACAGGGTCTATCTTCTCTTCCTGCCTTTTCAGCATAAACCGGAACATCTCGTTTAACCTGACCAGCGTGGCATCGCCCACCAGTTCCTCGTAATTCACGGGCGGCCTGTACTCCTCGATCTCCTTCGGCAGATGGGGCTCCCTGTAAAACGCTTTTCCCGCGCTCATATGCAGATCCTTCAGTTCATAGGACATATACTTATAAATCTTGTATTCCAGAAGTTTCTGAACCAGTTCCGCCCTGGGATCTTCCGCCTCCCCCTCCTCGTTCACCTCCGCGGGAAGGAGCATTTTGCATTTGATGTCCAGCAGCGTTGCCGCCATTACCAGAAACTCGCTCATCACATTCATGTCTTCGGTTTCCATCTGCCGGATATATTCCAGATACTGCTCCGTGATCAGCGTGATCGGAATATCATAAATATCTATTTTATTTTTATCGATCAGGTGCAAAAGGAGATCCAGCGGTCCCTCAAACACCTCCAGTTTTACCGGAATTGCCATATTTTACCACATTTCTGCGCTGCTCTCGGGCTCGATCTGCACAGCCTGTACATGATCATATTTGCACCAGACAGCGCTCAGGCACAAATCCTGTGATTGAAACTTTCCATTTTCAATCGTTCCACTTTCAATCTTTTCTCACTTATACTGCCTTCGGATCCCTCTTTTGCATAACCGCATCCCTGCTATTATACATCAGCACTTCCGTCAGTCCCCGCCTTCAGTTCCAGCACTACCACTTCCCCCGGATTAAAAAGCCGTACCGGAATCGTGTGCATCCCCAGTCCCCGGCTGATGACCATACGGCTTCCATGTTCTTCAAAAAGCCCGCCGTCATAATGGGGAAAGGGCAGAAGGGAAGGCGCCACAACGCCTTTATGGCCCGGAATCCTCGCCACGCCGCCATGAACATGTCCGGACAGTACCAGTTCCGGTTTCCACGCCGCATAGTCCGGAAAAAACTCCGGATTATGAGCGAGCAGTATCTGATATGAGGCATCATCCGCTTTTCCTATGGTTTCTTTCAGATATCCCTCTTTCAGCTTTCTCTTCATAAACCTCTTATAATATTCCCGGTCTATGGTCAATCCTGTCAGCCGGATGCCAAATTCCGGCAAAAGGCAGCTCTCATTATCCAGAAACCGGATACTGCTGTCCTTGAAACTTTCCATATAATCCGAATACATGGTATCATAATTTTCCGGATAGACACGTGCACGGTATTCATGGTTGCCCAGCGCATAATAAACCGGATACTTCTTACCGCACTTCAGCACCAGATCCGCCCCCTTTTTAAAGGAAGCGCCGGGTTTTGCATTCAGCATGTCCCCGCCGATCAGCAAAAGGTCCGGCGCCAGTTCCTCTATCGCCTGCAGGAGCCTTTCATTTCCGCTCCCGTATTCCTTGTTGTGCAGATCCGACAAAAAGATAATGCGGCAGTCCTTTTTCAGCTTGTCCGACCGGAAAGTATAAGTCCTTGTGACAAACCGGTTGCTGTCCCAGATCATTACCCAGAGAAAAAAGAGGATAAGGCACACAAACAGTACAAGTAATATCGTTCCTATCCATGTGCCGTTCAACATTCTTATCCTCCATTCCAGTTCCGCAGTCGCCCGGACAGTACCGGTATCTCTTCCGGGCACTGTCGGGCTCTTGCCGTTTTATTCCCGCAGTCAGGCGGAAAGCAGAAACGCTTCAAACGCCTTGCGCACAAAATCTTTATATACCGCCTCGGGGACATCCTCTTTAAATATAATGGGGACGCTTCCCAGTTTATTCCCGGCAAGCAGGTAGATTGCCTCTCCCGCCACATCTCCGGCTTTTACAGGCGCCTGTACCTGCTCCGGCAGGGAAATAATCTTCTCCACGCCGTCCAGGCTCTGCCCGGTGGTATCCAGATAGCGGAAGGGCGCCTGATAAGTTACCTCCGTCTCGTCCACGATCGCTCCTTTGATCGGAACGGAAGGCAGAATATCCTCATTCTGATCCTCATAGATATGGCTCACACTGTAACCGTAACTCAGCAGAGTAATCGCTTCCGAAAATCTTATTTTCCCTTCTTCCGCTCCCATTACCACCGCGATCAGATCCATGCCGTCCTTCCTCGCCGTGGCGGAAAGACAGAACTTCGCCTTGCTGGTGGAACCGGTCTTCAATCCGGTTGCCCACTCATAGCTTTTTAACAGCTTATTGGTACTGGATAACGTAAAAGTCTCCGTCCCCCTGTTTGTGGTATGGGTGATATCCTCCATCCAGATTCCCGTATAATCAAAAATCTTCGGATATTTTGTGATCAGTTCTCTGGACATGATCGCAACATCCTTTGCCGAGGTATAATGTCCGTCGGAATCCGTCAGGCCGCAGCAATCCTCAAAATGCGTGTTTTCCATGCCCAGTCCTGCCGCCCTCTGATTCATCAGATAGACAAACTCCTCCTCCGAGCCTGCCACATGCTCCGCCGCCGCCACCGCGGCATCGTTTCCGGAAGCCACCGCGATACATTTGATCAGCGTATCCAGCGTCTGGATTTCTCCCTCCTCCAGAAATACCTGAGAGCCGCCCATGTCCTGCGCGCGGGCGGAAGTGCGCACCTCATCTTCAAGTGTCACCTTGCCGTTCTCCAGATAGTCAAAAATAATCAGCAGCGTCATGATCTTCGTAATACTGGCGGGGCTTCTTCTCTCCTCCGCATTCTTCTCATAGATCACCTGCCCTGTGGAAGCCTCTATCATGATCGCCGACGGCGCCGTGATCTCCGGCCCCGCTGCCCGGGCAGGCAGGAAGCTTTCCGCAAAAATTACCCCCACAAGCAGTAAAGAAATACAATCCGCAAACAGACG
>OFFZ01001880.1_pt1 | contig 11400 bp, 10 predicted proteins | sample 1521631 | NCBI WGS metagenome assembly OFFZ01 (sample SAMEA3504102, study PRJEB24116) | mouse gut metagenome | biome: mouse gut; feature: mouse-associated habitat; material: faeces | place: Denmark | collected 2011 | reverse complement strand
GGGGGGACAACTGTCATATTGTCCGGGACGTTCTCCGCAACCGTACACCCGGCGCCAATCCGGACATTGTTTCCAATCCGGATACCGCCAATAACCACGGCGTTCGCTCCAATAACACAATGGTCACCAATTACTGGAGCTGCCCCTTTGCTCTTGCCCAACGTAACATTTTGCCATATTGTTACATCCTTTCCGATGCGGCACTCTTTTGCAATATAAATCCCTGAAATCCCATGTGGTAATACAGGGATTCCTGCAAACGTACTTCCACCGTGCAGGTCGGTCCCCATCCAACTATGGTTTTGTCCCTCTACCTTGGTAATCCACAGAAAGTAGTAGACCCTTTTCAACAGGATTCCACCATCAGAGGAGAGGTACATCTTTCTTTTCCAATACTTTTCGTGGTTATAGCCACGCAAAACATTTCGGACAAGTCTGCGGAAGTGCTTCATTATCACGCAAACACTCCCTTAATAACTGAAATCACCCGCTCCTGCTCCTCTTCGGTTATTTTAATATCACTGGGCAGACACAGGCCCCGGGCAAAAATATCTTCGCCAACGTTGTCCCCAACTCCAATAAGCTCCCGGCCAGCGAACACGGGCTGGAGGTGCATAGGCTTCCAGATGGGCCGAGACTCGATATTCTCCGCCTCCAGAGCCAGTCGCACCTGCTCCGGCGTCACAGGGCAACCGGGGTCAATCGTCATGGCGCTGAGCCAGAAGTTGGGCCGGCTTTCCGGTAAATAGGGGTTCATCCGCACCGGTAGATCAACAAATCCCTTCTCATATGCCCGGTAGATCCGCTCCTTCTCCCGCAGATGTTCCTCCAGATGCAGCAGCTGTCCCCGGCCAATTCCGGCCACAATGTTGCTCATACGGTAGTTGTACCCGATCTCCCGATGCTCATACCAGGGAAACGGCTCCCGGGATTGAGTGGCCCAGAAGCGGGCTTTGGCGGCTGCGTCCTGGTCGCCGCACAGCAGCATCCCGCCGCCAGATGTGGTAATAATTTTATTGCCGTTGAAGGAAAGGGCATTATATTGCCCAAAAGTGCCGGTCATCCGGCCTTTATATGCGGCACCCAGGCTCTCAGCGGCATCCTCAATGAAAATCGCGCCATGCGCGGCGCAGATCTCCGCAATCTCGTCCAGCTTCGCCGGGGTGCCGTAAAGATTTACCGCCAGTACACATTTTACATCCGGATATTTTTCAAAGGCCCGCTCCAGCGCCCGGGGGTCCATGTTCCAGGTTTCCCGCTCGCTCTCAATAAACACCTGCTCCCCGCCCTCGTAGCTGACGGGGTTTACCGTGGCGGAAAAGGTCAGGTCAGAGCAAAATACCTTGTCCCCCGGCTTCACTCCCGCCAGCTTGATGGCCAGATGCAGTGCCGCAGTACCGGAACATAAGGCCGCGGCATAGCCTCCCCCCACATATGCGGCCATCTCTTTTTCAAACTCGTCTACGTTTTTCCCCAGAGGGGCCACCCAGTTGGTGTCAAAAGCCTCCTTGATAAATATCTGTTCCTCCCCATGCATCGTGGGGGAGGATAAAAAAATCCGTCTCTCAGCCATAAATTAAAACTCCCTCCCGGTCAACCTGAATATCTGCGGTGACTGCCTGTCCACAGCCGATATATGTACCGTCGGACACCTTTACATCCCGGTCCACAGTGGCGCCGCTGGAGATGATGCAACCCCGCCCAATCTCTGCTCCGGCGCCGACGGTAGCCTGAGCGCAGACCACAGTGCCGCAGCCAATCTCCGCGCTGGAGGAGACCATGGCACCCGGATGGATCAGCACCGGCAGAATAAAGCCTGCCCGGGCCAGCTCCGCCATCCAGCGCATCCGCAAAGCCCGGTTTCCCACCGCCGGAATGGCCACAGGGTACTTCTCCACATATTGTCCCAGCTTCTGACACGGCCCCAGGACCCCGGGCTTCGCGTCGTCCAAAAAGGCGATCTTTCGGAAAATCCGCTGGCTCTCGGCCAGCTCCCGGACCTCCCTGCCGTGGCTCCCCGCTCCGAGGATCAGCAGATTCATCTCCCGGACGGCAACCCATCGCCGGAGGGCCTCCTCCCGCTTCCGGGCCGCCTCTTCCAGCGTCTTCCCATAGCAGTATCCGTAGACGGCACGGCCTTCCGAGTTTCTTCCTTTGATGTATCTGGCCTCAAAACGCCCATCTATCCGCTGCCGGATATTGTCGCCGGTCCGCATCCATCGCCCCTCCTTTCCGTGGTCAAATTGTGGTCTATTTTAGTTACAGTTACATTGCAAGTTACCGTGTTATATTAGCACATACCGTCGTTTAATGCAAGCGGTTTATTAAAAAAGACAAAATCTACAAAGAGAAGCCCCTGAAATAACCACTTTCATAAGTGGTCATTTCAGGGGCAGTTGGATAAAACCTGTTTATTCTTGCAGCTCTCGCAGGAAACGCCGTCTCTATATACCGCCGGACAGCAGATATTGGTACAACTCTCCACCGGACAGGCCCGACGCCAGCGCGGAGGATACGAGATCCACAAAGGCCTGATTTTCTGCCGTCAGGATGATCTCCTCCATGCGGTCCTGGTTAACCTCTGCGAGAAGCTCCTGGAACGCCAGCACGCCCTCCACGACCGTGTCCACCTTCGCCTCACCGGCGGCGGGAAGAACCTCGTCACGATAAAACGCCACCTGGTCATTCCACACATCCGTATAGGACACCCGTTGGAGCAGGCACTCCCGGGAACACTCAAACAGACCCGCAAAGTCCCCAGCGGGGAGGTAATAGTACTTCAGCAATCCGGAACAAGCGGGATAACTGCCAGAATTGCGCATCTGCTCCACGTACTGCAGCATCTTCTCTCCGTAGATGCCCCCGGTATCTTCAAGAGCCGTATTCACATACTCCAACCGGTAGGGGTCCGGATCAAAAACATCTCGCTTGGCATAGCTGTCCAAAGCCCCCATTAGCTGCTCCATGCTGGCAGCCCGCAGGTTTGCGGACTCCCACTGAACCCGCTGCCGAAGGCCCATCAATCCACCGAAAACCGCCAGATAAACCCAGAACACGGCACACACCGCCGCGCCGCCCAGCTTTACCACCCCTTCCCGCAGGGGTTTTCCGTACAGCACTACCGGCATGAGAAGCAGAACAAAGGTGAAACACTGATATGGCTGTAAGGAGAAATTGATCTCCATCAGGCTGTGACTGTTCATCATCACCCAGCAGGCAATCAGCACGGCGGCCAGAGAATCCTGCTCCTCTCTCAGGCGCTTGATCAACAGCCAGAGACTGCCAATTAAAAACACTAAAAAGGGGATGGTCCCCACAAGCCCCTGATCCGCCAGAACCTGTAAAATGTGATTGTGAGCATAGCGGGATGTATAGTAAAAAGGCTGGATAGCCGGATAGAGGTTGTCCGTCGAGCCCAGGCCGTGACCCAGGATGGGGGCCTTTTGAGCAATTTTCCAAGCATCCTTCATGAACTGGACACGGAGCAAATAACTGTTGTCGGAAAGCAGTCCGCGGTGCAAACGGGACACCACCACCTCCGGAAGAAAGGTATAGCCCAGTGAGACAAAACTCCCGTCAGAAAGAGTGACCTTCCGCAGGACATCCCCTTCACTGCCGAAAAAACGGAAATACACCCGATCAGTATCTTCCGGGACTGTAAAGACAGCACCCTGCAACGGACCGTTATACAGCATCGTATTTTCTCCCATCAGCGCTTCGATACTGGAGGTCTTATAGATATAAATCGGAAAATTGTCCTCAAAATCCCCCTCCGCAGATACATTATACTCCCCTGCATCTAATCTCAGACTTCTGACGATGGAATCGTTGGATTGGAATGTATATGGTTCCGTCATTGTACCCGCCACTACGGTAAACACCCCCACCGCCACCACCAGGATGGCGATAGCCGTGACCATCAAACGCAGATGTCCTCCCAAAAACCGCGACACCCGCTCCCCCACGACCCAGTCCAACAGATAGATCACCCCGCCGGAGACTACTGCCAGCAGATTGGGCAGTACTTCCCCTGGGGCCACCATAGTGGACGCGGGCACAAACACTGCAAAGCTCACCCCCGCCCCAATCAACATCAATAAAAACAGCCGCAGCCGCTGGCCTTTTCCCGCCACGATCAGCCACACCATCAGCGACAGCCCAAAGCACAAAATCGCGCCGCGGCTGACGGACAGCAGGATACCCAACGCCGACGTACTCACCAGCACACAGGCCAGCAGCCGTTTCCACCACTTCTCTCCGGTCTGCACCAGATACAGAGATACCAGCGTTCCCAAGGCAAATATGCTGCCGGTGACGTTGGCGTCATTGTACAGGCCATTTACACGATTCCTGACCGTCTCCAGGTCGGAATACACTCCGCTGGCTCCAAATCGCTCCATCAAAGCAATAAACCCGCCGTAAAGCGGCCCCTCGCAAACGATATCCGTGGACAGCAGAGACACCACGGCACTAACTGCCGCCAGCCCCCACAGAAGCCCCCGGACATGCCGCCGCTCAAACCGGAACAGCACCAGCGCGGCGACGGCAAAGGCCGCCAGCATCCAGGCAAACCCCCGCGCCGCCGTGCCGCCGAAAGGCGAATAAATGGCCGAAAGACCATACACCACCATAAAGGCCAAAAAGCCGATTACCGGGACACAGAACCGCTCCCGGGCCAGCCGCCAGGGCGTGCGGCCAATACACAGCGCCAGGGCAATGAACGTAAGCCATACAGAGGCCCGCTCGGTCCACAGGTGCATGGCAAAAAACAGAAATATGGAAAACAGGACTACTGTCGCTGCGTCCCAGCGGGGACCGGACAGAGACAGCGCCGCGGCAGATTTTCTTCGTTTCAAGGCAAGCTCCTCCTGCAATTGATGTTACGATTATATATCAATTCCCGCCGTTTTTCAACCCCCGTGGAGCCGATCCGCCGGAATCCTCCTATATTACGTCCATACACAAATTTTTATCATATTTTTACGCCATGGCGGGCACGCCGGCGGGCAACTTCTCCCGCCGCGGCCTCCTTTAGTGAAACCATTTCAATGGAAGGAGAATATACCATGACACAAACCCCTCATTACAAGCTGACCCAATGGGACAAGACCGACCGCATCCTGATGGAGCCATTCAACCAGGATCACGCCAAAATCGACACAGCCTTGAAGGCCCACGACACCGCCATAGCCGCCAAGGCCCAGCAATCCGACCTGACAGCGGAGATCTCCGCCCGTACCAAGGCCCTGGCAGCGGAGACCGCCGCCAGAACCAGCGCCATTTCAGCCTTGAACACCGCTGTGGCGAAGCTGGGAAACTGTCAGCTCTACACCACCACCTACACCGGCCCGGGCGGCGCCGGTGAGAGCGGCGCTGTTCAGCTGACCTTCCCAGGTAAGCCGGAGCTGGTGGCCGTCGCGGACCCGGGCAGCGGCGCGTTCATCCTCATGATCCAGGGCTGCCGCTACACACAGCGTTCCAACAGCACCTCCTCCATCAACGTCACCTGGAGCGGAAACTCCGTTAGATGGTACAACAACGACGGCAGTCACTTCAACAAAAATTATTCCTACCCCGTTGTCGCCCTCATCAGCGCCGGATAGCGCGGCAGCCCTCCTGACAAAAGGGACCCCGGGCCGAAGGGAGAGGTAACGTAAGGAAGTTACCTCTCCCTTATTATTTGCAGACAGCCGAAAGTGATTGGATTACAGGGACTATTCAACACTTTGGAGGTTAATGTCATGGAAAAGTCTATATTTGAGCAAATAGATGGAACTTATCATCGAGAAGGAGATTACTTTCTCCCAAATCTCACTGTGCCGGCAAACGCCCCTGTTGGTATCTGGGGCCAGCGCAGGCGGCAGTATCTGCGAGAACACAGGAAAGCTCTTTACAACGCCTTACTACTCAGCGGGAAGTTGGATAACCACCTGGCTGACATCAATCAGCAGGCAGAAGATATGTTTTTTCAGCTTGTGAAGCAGATGGCAGAGCAAGAGGGTATCACTGAACAGCTTAAAGCGGATAGCCAGATGGAATGGGTGGGCCAAATGAACAATATTCGTTCTGCGGCAGAAGAAATAGTGAACACAGAAATTATATTTGCCTAAATGAACGGCGCTCATGCTCACGAACAAATCTTGTGGGCATGGGCGCTTTATTAAAACAGCTTGACTAATTTCGTTCAAACGAATATAATGATAGTGAAATATGGCAGATTTTGAAGCAGTTTGAGGTGTCAAACGTGAACGAATTTATTACGGTTCAGGAAGCCGCCGAAAAATGGGGTATAACGCCACGGCAAGTCCAAATTCTTTGTAAAGAGGGACGAATTGCTGGAGTAGCGCGTATGAGCCGGATTTGGATTATTCCAAGAGACGCAAAGAAACCAACGGGAGATAAAAGGCGCAATACGGGAGGAAAAGATGATGCTACAAAGCACCATGTTTGAACAACAAAAAATAGACTTATCCTCCGCACCGTGGACAATGCACGAATTTTTTGCTGGGAGCGGACTTGTGGCCTATGGTTTGAAGGGGATGTTCGCGCCTGTTTGGGCTAACGATATCAGCGAGCAAAAAGCAACTGTTTATGAAGTGAATTTTGGTAATAACCATTTTGTACTTGATGATATCAAAAATATTCGAGGATATGATTTACCGTACGCCCATTTGTCGTGGGCCAGCTTTCCCTGCCAAGATTTGTCATTAGCCGGTTCGTTGGGCGGTATCCATGCGTCGAGAAGCGGACTTGTATGGGAATGGCTGCGTGTTTTAGACGAGATGGAACAACGTCCCAAAATCTTGCTGTTGGAAAACGTAGTTGGGCTTCTTTCCACAAGTAAAGGCGATAATTATCGCATCCTCCACACGGCCCTTGTCGAGCGTGGCTATGATTGCGGAGCAATCGTGTTAAATGCCTCGTATTTTGTACCGCAGTCCAGACCAAGAGTATTCATTCTTGCCGTGGAGCATGGCAGTCAAATCCCAGATGAGTTAGTTGGCGATGGCCCATGCTGGTTACATACTAAAGCATCGATTGAGTTGGGCCGTTCTTTACCGCAATGGATATGGTGGAAAACAGGAAAGCCACCGCGCCGCGATAAAACCCTAAAAGACATTGTGGAAGATACCGCCCCTTTTGATAAGGATAATGTGCTTCGGCTTGTGCCAGAACGACATCAAACCAAGCTGAATGACCATAGTGCTGTTTATGCCACAGGCTATCGCCGGACTCGACATGGCGAACAGCAGCTTGAATTGCGCTTTGATGGAATTGCAGGGTGTCTACGGACGCCAGAAGGCGGGAGCAGCAAGCAATATTTAGTAGTCAAAAAGGATGGAATGACCCATGCGCGATTGCTAACCGTCCGCGAGGCCGCTCGACTTATGGGAGCGCCAGATAGTTTTATTCTACCTGGCAGCTATAACGATGGATATAAAGCGATGGGCGATGCGGTAGCGATGCCCGTAGCGCAGTTTATTGGGGAACGCTTTTTAATAAAAATTGCGGAGGCTGTGTACGATGATTAGTCCAGAGGAACGATTGAAGGCATTTCAAGCCGAAAATAACATTTTTACCAAAGGCCCGCTGTCGCTGGTTGTCCAGTTTACTCGTTTAGTACAGGACAAGCAGTTTCCGCTGAATCCTGATGATTTTCAGACCAGCAGCAAGGGACAAGTAGCTGGGTTAGGCGGCGGAAACCTGAAGAAGATTTTGCAAGAACATGGCATTACCCAACAACTGTCGGCTGAAGGTGGACGAACCAGCCGAGGTAGCATGGGATTGATGATTAAATATGTGGATTTCCTCAATACCTGGAATGCAGATGAGTCCGTAGACTTTGCCGTTGTCGAAGCATTTTGGGCGGAACAGGTTAGAGAGTATTTTAGGAATCAACCATTCGTTTTGACTGCCGACACATCTAAAACAATCGGCGCTAATCTGGACGAACTATTTGAGCAGGCAAAAAAGCGGCAAAAGCAAAATCCGGGCACACAATATCTTGGAACGGTGTTGCAACATTTAGTGGCGGCAAAACTCTGCCTTATTATGCCGGAGGAGTCTTTTGAAATCCATGGCGCTTCGGTAGCGGACGGCCCAACAGATCGCAACGGTGATTTTGTCATCAATAGTACAATCATTCACTGTACGACTATGCCTGGGGCGTTGTTGATTGAAAAATGCAAAGCCAACTTGAGAAGCGGGTGCCATCCTGTTATCATTACTATTTTTGAGCGGGTACACACGGCGTTGAATTTGGCGGAAGATGCCGGTCTTGCTGGGCGTGTAGAGGTATGGGATATTCAGCAATTCCTATCCGCAAATGTATATGAACATAGCCTGTTTGACGAAGCAAAGCGTAACTCTACCCTGTCGGATATTATCAGCCGCTATAACAATATTATACTGGAAGCTGAAACTGATCCAAGTCTCCGTATTGAGTTCGAAGCAAGGTGATTTGCTGTGGCGGACGTGTTTGATAAGGGAAAACGCTCTGATATTATGCGGCAAGTCAAATCGAAGAAGAATAAATCTACGGAACTTCGCCTAATCGAAATATTCAAGCAGAATGGTATTACTGGTTGGCGGCGGAATTATCCTGTCAAGGGTCATCCTGATTTTGTGTTTCCGAAGCAAAAAATAGCGGTATTTGTAGACGGCTGTTTCTGGCATGGGCACGATTGCCGCAATACTCGTCCCGCAGATCACCAAGAATATTGGCAAAAGAAGCGTGAACGGAATATAAATCACGATCAGGAAGTTACTGCTATGTTTGAGGCGCGAGGATGGACGGTATTGCGGATTTGGGAGTGCGAACTAAAGAAGAAGAATACTAACATTTTAATGCTTAAAATGGCCGCTCTATTAAAAACTTGCTCTTAAGAGAAATAATATAAAACGCAGGGAGAATGAATGTGGACATAAATAGAATAAACACTGTGTGCTGTTGGATGCGGAATTTATCAAATCAGCCAAATATTTTGAATATGCCGGTTTCTACTTCAGATGTAACAAATATCCGAGAAGGACTTCTCGTTGTTGCTAAAGATATTGAGCGTGAGCAACCTTTCCTTAGCAATCAGTTGATGACGATCAAAAATAGACTGTTTAGAGAAGTTCCCGTAAGTTGGAATATCATTCATATTTACATAAATCCATTTGCCTTTGGGCAAGGGATTGAAGTGTTGGATATACTGTTAGCACAAAATCTCAATGGACAAGGTGATTGGTGGCAATTTATCCATCCTAAAATAGCAAAAGTATCAAAGAAGTTATTTTTAGATGGTAGTTATGCAAATGCGGCTTGTGATGCGTTTATTGAAATAAACGATAGAGTAAAAAGGCTTTTTCAGGTGGTAAAACCTGGAGAGAAAATACCTGATGGCGATTCCGCAATGAAAACAGTATTTTCTGCAAACACCCCTTTGATCGAATTTTGTGATCGTTCTGCCGACTCTGGAGTCAACACACAAAAAGGTTTTATGGAGATGCTTGCAGGAGCGATGTCAGCTTTGCGCAATCCTAAAGCTCACGCCAATATTCCAATTGAACAAGAAGACGCTATGCGCCGCTTAATATTTGCAAGTATGCTGATGTATAAAATTGATGAAGCGGTGCTTTATTCAAAGATAATAGAACCGCTAAAGCCGCAGTAACCGCCAAATCAGTGGATTAAATCGCATCTAAATATAGGGTAGTTAGATAATCGGTTGGGGGAGGGAAAACTTGTGGAAGAACTTAAAATTTATTTTTCCGATTTTTTCAATGTGGATGAGGATATTATTGAATCTTATGGTGCTGTGAATATTTCTCTGATAAATGATATGCCCCTCTTTGTAGACCCATTCCTGTTATTTAATAGTGAGAAACCAGAATATCAACAAATTCATGCTGAGATTATTCGCTATTTATTGTTTTTGCAACAGCAGGCCGGAAACTATGACACGCCGCCTAAAGGAATGCTATCGTCGTGGTATTTATTTTCAGAGGTAAAGCAGACATGGTTGGGCTTTAGCTTGGATGGAAATGGAGGACGTGGATTAGGAAAGGACTTTGCTGAAAATTTGTTTTTTGGGCTCAAAACAATCTTTAGAGAGTTTGGAAAAGAGCAAATAACTAAGAGTTCACATTTAGAAAAGCTATGCTTGATTAGCCCATTGGTTGGTCGAGATAAAATCAGTGACTTTACAACAAATTTTGCGAAAAAGTACCTATTAGACTATACGACGGCATTTGCCAAAGAAAATTTGTCTCCATCACAATGCAAAACAGTTTGCGTCCCAAGAGTTGAATTTAATTATGAAACCAAAACTTGGAAAGCAAAAGAATACATTTTACCTTTTTGTAATAACGACTATGTTTTGCTCACTCCATGTGACTTGTTGACACGGGATGAAACATTTATAAACAGAGCTGACATGTTAGGCAATCTTCAGAACATTGCCCCCTCGGTCGAAGATGCAGCGCTTCGATTTGAATTAAATCAATATTTTACCGAAGTTCTTTCAAAAAAGCAAAAAGAATTGTCCAAAACGGAGAAGAATTGGATTGCTACAGAATTAATTCGTTCACATCCAGAGTTAATTGACTATTATATTAAATATAAGGAAGAAAAAGCAACTTCTATTAGTATTCAGGCCGTCCAAGAAGTCAGGATGTTATTTAACACTCAACTCCAAGAACTTGCGCAATGTTTGAATGCTCGAACAGCGTTTTATAAAATTAATGCTAATTCCCATGATGAAGCGTATCAGCGAGTTCAGTTTTTAAAAGATGTCATTGAGAACATGGACGGGTATCGTTTGTTTTATCTGAACGGTCATCCTCTTAAGCGTGAAAACGACCTCCAGATTATGTATCGTTTAGTTTGGTATGCAACAGATTTTGATGTAAACCGTGAAGTTAATAATGGTCGCGGCCCAGTTGATTTTAAAATTTCAAAAGGAAGCAAAGACGCGACATTGGTTGAGTTTAAATTGGCATCCAATTCAAAGTTAAAAAAGAATTTAGAAAATCAAGTCGAGGTATACAAAAAAGCTAACGGAACAGATCGTGCAATTAAAGTCATCCTATTTTTTAGTGACGCAGAATTAGAAAAAGTTACACGAGTTCTCAATGAACTTGGTATTGCTGGATGTCCCGATATTGTGTTGATTGATGCCAGGGATAACAAATTATCAGCTTCAAATGTTTAATAAGTTTATTCCTCTTAGAATTTTCATGCTGACGACAAACGGCAAACATTGAACAGATTGCAAAAATCTTTCCAATCATTATTGACAAACACCAGTTCTATATGTTAAACTAATACTCCCATTTAGTGGGCTAACTGAATACGGCTTTTGAGCCGGTACATAGACAACCACACAAGAACCCCAGCGAGAGGAAAGCTCCCGC
>OFFZ01001871.1_pt1 | contig 11422 bp, 18 predicted proteins | sample 1521631 | NCBI WGS metagenome assembly OFFZ01 (sample SAMEA3504102, study PRJEB24116) | mouse gut metagenome | biome: mouse gut; feature: mouse-associated habitat; material: faeces | place: Denmark | collected 2011 | reverse complement strand
GGTTGATGACGATTTTCTTGAGCTTGGGCACCTGCATTACGGTGGTGTAGCCGAACTCCTTCTCAAGAGCGGGCACAATGCGCTCGTTGTAGTCTTTTTTAAGGGTTGCAGTCATTACTTAATCTCCTCTCCTGATTTTTTGGAAAAACGAACGGTTTTGTCGCCTTCTTTGCGGATGCCGATACGGGTGGGTTTACCGCTCTTGGGGTCGATGAGGGCGAGATTGGAAATATGTATGGGGGCTTCAACCTTCACAAGGCCACCCTGCGGGTGCTTTGCGCTGGGCTTGGTAGCTTTGGTCACGAAGTTTACACCCTCGACGATGGCGCGCTGTTTGGAAGCCTGAACTTCAAGCACGCGGCCCTGCTGGCCGCGGCTTTCGCCGGCAAGTACATAAACGTTGTCGCCCTTTTTAATATGAAGTTTCATTTACTGTCTTGTATTAAGGGTTGATTAGAGAACTTCCGGAGCGAGGGATACGATTTTCATCTGGTTAGCGGCACGGAGTTCGCGGGCAACAGGGCCGAAGATACGTGTGCCACGGAGTTCACCGGCGTTGTTGAGGAGCACGCAAGCGTTGTCGTCGAAACGGATATAGGAACCGTCGGGACGGCGGATTTCTTTCTTAGTGCGGACGACTACGGCCTTGCTAACGGTGCCCTTTTTCGCGTCGGAACTGGGGATGACGCTTTTCACAGAGACAACGATAATGTCGCCTACGGAAGCGTAGCGGCGACCGGTGCCGCCGAGCACATGGATGCACAAGGCTTCCTTTGCTCCGCTGTTATCGGCGACGGTCAGGCGGGTTTCAGTCTGTATCATGGTTATTACTTAACTTTTTCTACGATTTCTACTAAGCGCCAGCGCTTGGTTTTGCTGAGAGGTCGGGTCTCCATCAGACGAACGGTGTCGCCTACGCTGCACTCGTTGTTTTCGTCGTGAGCGTGGTACTTCTTCGATTTGTTGACGAATTTGCCGTAAATCGGATGTTTTTCCTTCCACTTCACCATGACGGTGATGGTCTTGTCGCCCTTGTTGCTGGACACCACACCGATACGCTCTTTTCTGAGATTTCTTTTTTCCATAGTGGCGTGTAAGATTATTTGTTGTTGAGTTCGCGCTGACGCAGCTCGGTTTTCACGCGTGCAATCATGCGGCGGTCGGCCGTGATTTTTGCGGGGTTGTCGATGGGCGACACAGCGTGGGTGGCCGTAAGCTGAAGATATTCAGTCTCCATCTGCGCGAGACGCTCGCGCAGGTCGGCCGTAGACATTTGTTTGATTTCTTCCTTGTTCATGATGCCTTAGACGTTTTGAGTGGGGTCATAGTCGCGACGCACCACGAATTTTGTAACGACGGGAAGCTTCTGCGCCGCCAGACGGAGCGCCTCTTTGGCAATGTCGTAGCTAACACCTTCCACTTCGATAATCATGCGTCCGGGAGTCACGGGAGCCACGAAGCCTTCGGGCGAACCTTTACCTTTACCCATTCGGACTTCTGCAGGCTTCTTGGTGATGGGCTTGTCCGGGAAGATACGAATCCAGATCTGACCCTGACGCTGCATATAGCGAGTCACCGCGATACGGGCAGCCTCTATCTGACGGCCGGTAATCCATTTGGCCTCCAGAGTCTTGATGCCGAAGGAGCCGAATGCGAGCTGGTTGCCTCGCTGGGCGTTGCCCTTCATGCGGCCTTTTTGGGCGCGGCGGAATTTGGTTTTCTTAGGTTGTAACATCTGTGTTTACTGATTCTTGGAGGTTAACGATTGGTTTTGGCACGACGGAAGCCACCACGACGGGGAGCACCGGCGCCATTGCCGCCACGGTTTTCCTTCTGCTGGGCGAACTGGGGCGCGAGGTCGCGCTTGCCATAAACTTCGCCACGGCAAATCCACACTTTCACGCCTACTACGCCGACTTTTGTGTGCGCCTCAACGAGAGCATAATCAATGTCGGCACGGAGTGTGTGCAGAGGCGTGCGGCCTTCCTTGAACATTTCGCTGCGGGCGATTTCGGCGCCGTTCAGACGGCCACTCACCTGCACCTTGATGCCCTCGGCGCCTGCGCGCATGCTGCTCTGGATTGCCATCTTGACAGCACGGCGGTAGGCCACCTTGCCTTCAATCTGACGTGCAATGTTTGCAGCCACGATTTCAGCGTCGAGTTCGGGACGCTTAACCTCGAAAATATTGATCTGAACATCTTTGTCGGTAACCTTCTTGAGTTCCTCGCGAAGTTTCTCGACATCCTGGCCACCCTTACCTATCACCAGACCGGGGCGCGAAGTGCACACGGTTATGGTGATGAGCTTGAGGGTGCGCTCAATCACGATGCGGCTCACGCTGCATTTGGCCAGACGGACATTCAGATATTTGCGGAGCTTATAGTCTTCCAGGATATTTTCACCCTGCTTGGTGCCGTCGCTCCAGTTGGAGTCCCAGCCGCGGATGACACCCAGACGGTTGCTTATCGGATTTACTTTCTGTCCCATTTGTATTAAGCCTCGTGATTGTTAGTGTTGTTGATAGTGTCCACGATTACGGTGACGTGGTTGGAACGCTTGCGGATGCGGTAGCCGCGGCCCTGGGGCGCGGTGCGCAGACGCTTGAGCATGGGAGCGGGATTAACGAAAATGGTGCTTACGTAAAGCTCGCCGCCTTCGGCTTTCTTTTCGTTTTTCTCTTCCCAGTTTGCCACTGCAGAACGCAGAAGTTTCTCGAGTCTGGCAGCAGCCTCCTTGTTGGAGAACTTGAGTATGCCAAGGGCTCGGAACACTTCTTTGCCGCGAATCATGTCGGCAACGAGGCGCATTTTGCGGGGCGAAGTAGGCACGTTGGTAAGCTTTGCAAAAGCCACCGTTTTACGTTCCTGCTTTTTCTGATCGGCAGATATTCTTTTTCTTACACCCATTGTATGTGTTGCTTTTCTTTGTCAATTAAATTGATTAGCTTGGGCCCTTATTTCTTCTTGTTGCCGGCGTGGCCGCGGAAGTTACGCGTGGGGGCGAACTCGCCCAGCTTGTGGCCTACCATGTTTTCGGTGACGTACACGGGGATGAACTTATTGCCATTGTGTACCGCGAAAGTATGGCCAACGAATTCGGGGGCGATCATGGACGCGCGGCTCCAGGTCTTGATGACATTCTTCTTGCCGGAAGCATCCATGTCGGCGACCTTCTTTTCGAGTTTCACGCTGATGAAGGGTCCTTTCTTTAATGAACGGCTCATATTTGCTATTTTATCAGATTACTTTTTGCGACGTTCGATAATATACTTCGAAGACTGCTTCTTCGGGGCGCGTGTCTTAAGACCCTTGCTGTAAAGACCCTTGCGCGAACGGGGATGTCCACCGCTGGCGCGGCCTTCGCCACCACCCATGGGGTGATCGACAGGGTTCATGACTACGCCGCGGTTGCGGGGACGACGACCGAGCCAGCGGCTGCGGCCTGCCTTACCGGAACGCTCCAGCGAGTGCTCGCTGTTGCCGACAACGCCTATTGTAGCCTTGCAGGCACAGAGAATCTTGCGGGTCTCGCCCGAAGGTAATTTGACGATAGCATAGTCGCCTTCGCGGCTCACGAGCTGCGCGAAGGTGCCGGCCGAACGCGCCATGAAGGCACCCTGACCGGGACGCAATTCGATATTGTGAATCACCGTGCCGACGGGGATTTTGCCCAAAGGAAGGGCATTGCCCACTTCGGGAGCTGCATCGGGGCCGCTCACCACGGTTGCGCCTACTTCCAAGCCGTTGGGTGCAATGATGTAGGCCTTTGCTCCGTCCACGTAGTACAGCAGGGCGATGCGGGCCGAACGGTTGGGATCGTACTCGATCGAGTGCACTACTGCGGGAACTCCGTCTTTGTTTCTCTTAAAGTCAATGAAGCGGTATTTGCGTTTGTGACCACCACCAAGGTAGCGAGTGGTGAGGTGGCCTTCGGCGTTACGACCGCCGGAGGCACGTTTACCGACTGTAAGAGATTTTTCCGGCGTGGTAGCAGTGATTGTACCTTTGAACACGCCGATAACTTTGTGTCGCTGCCCAGGAGTTGTGGGCTTGAATTTTCTTACTGCCATTTTATTTATCAGATGTTGCTGTAAAAGTCGATGGTTTCGCCTTCAGCGAGAGTGATGAAGGCTTTTTTCCAGCGAGCTGTCGCACCGCGGAGCAGGCCGCTCTTTGTCCAGCGGCTCTTGTTCTTGCCGCGCATGACGGCGGTGTTCACTCGCACTACCTTCACCCCGTAAAGCTTTTCAACGAGATCCTTAATCTGGAACTTGTTAGCTTCGGGGGAGACACGGAAGGTGTAGCGATTGAGCTTGTCAGTCAGACTGGTAGCCTTCTCGGTTACGATGGGTTTGATTTCGATTTCCATTGTCGGTTCCTCCAGGGGTTTACAGGTTGTTAATCACAGCAAGGCTACCTTCCGTAAGGATGATAGCGTTGTTGTTCATGATTGCATACGTATTGATGTCCGCGGCACTCATCAGACGAGTGTCGGGCACATTTCGAGCAGACAAAGATACAACATTATTTCGTTCTGCTAAAACCAAGAGGAGCTTTTTGCCGTCTACTTTAAGATTTTTAGCGAAATTTACGAAATTTTTAGTCTTAGGTGCGTCGAATGTGAAGTCTTCTACGACGATAATCTCGTTAGCCTGACACTTTACCGTCAGCGCGGAGCGGCGTGCGAGCTGCTTCACCTTGCGGTTGAGTTTGAAACGATAATCGCGGGGACGGGGGCCGAACACACGGCCACCGCCTACGAGCACAGGCGAGTTGATGTCGCCGATACGGCTTCCGCCGCCACCTTTCTGCTTGTGGAGCTTTCGGGTAGAACCGCTCACTTCGCTACGTTCTTTGCTCTTGTGTGTGCCCTGGCGCTGGTCGGCAAGGTACTGCTTGACATCGAGGTAGATGGCGTGCTCATTGGCGTCGATTGCGAACACCTGATCGTTGAGGACTGCCTTGCGGCCGGTGTCCTGTCCTTCCTTATTGTAGATTGCAACTTCCATTTTACTTCTCAATTAAGACGATGGAACCTTTGGCGCCGGGGATGGAGCCTTTTATCATGAGAATGTTGTGCTCGGCGATGACCTTGAATACCTGAAGGTTCTGCACGGTCACGCGCTGGTTGCCCATCTGGCCGGCCATACGCATGCCTTTGAACACTTTTGCGGGGTATGAGCAGGCACCTACAGAACCGGGGGCACGGAGGCGGTTGTGCTGACCGTGGGTCGACTGACCTACACCACCGAAACCATGACGCTTAACTACGCCCTGGAAGCCCTTACCCTTGGAGGTTCCCTGGATGTCTACGAAGTCGTTTTCGCTGAAGAAGTCAACGGTGATAGTGTCACCGAGCTTTACTTCTTCGCCAAATCCTTTGAACTCGGCCAAGTGGCGCTGGGGAGCTACTCCGGCCTTCTTGAAGTGACCGGCCATGGGGTTGGTTGTGTGCTTCTCTTTCTTCTCCTCGAAGCCGAGCTGCACGGCGGCATAGCCGTCCTTGTCAACCGTTTTCACTTGAGTAACTACGCAGGGGCCTACTTCGATAACAGTGCACGGCACGTTCTTGCCGTCGGCACTGAAAACGGATGTCATTCCGATTTTCTTTCCTAATAATCCTGGCATTTCTCTTTGATTTAGAAAATGTGAACTGTGATTGTTGTTTTTACTTAAATCCGTGGTCTACTCATATATTAGACCTTGATTTCCACTTCCACACCTGAGGGAAGTTCGAGCTTCATGAGAGCGTCGACTGTCTTGCCGGTGGAATTGTGGATGTCAATCAAGCGCTTGTAGCTCGAAAGCTGGAACTGCTCGCGCGACTTCTTGTTGACGAATGTGGAACGATTGACGGTGAACACACGACGATGTGTGGGCAGGGGTATAGGCCCGCTGATCACTGCGCCGGTTGCCTTAACGGTCTTCACAATCTTCTCGGCCGACTTGTCAACCAGGTTGTAGTCGTAGGACTTAAGTTTGATTCTGATTGTTTGATCCATATTGTTAGTTGAATGAAAGTGTTACTTTATGAGATCCACACGACCCTGGCATTCGGTGAGGACAGCCTTGGCGATGGAGCTGCTTACCTCTGCGTAGTGGCTGAATGTCATTGTGGAGGTAGCACGACCTGAAGTGATGGTACGGAGGGCTGTCACATAACCGAACATCTCGGCGAGAGGTGCCTTAGCCTTAACCACGCGGGCACCTGAACGGCTGTTCTCCATGCCTTCTACCTGGCCACGACGCTTGTTGAGGTCGGAGATAACGTCACCCATTGATTCCTCGGGGGTAACAACCTCGATCTTCATGATAGGTTCGAGGAGCACCGGAGCAGCCTTCTCTGAGGCCTTCTTGAATGCCTGGATGGCGCAAAGCTCGAATGAGAGCTGATCGGAGTCGACCGGATGGAAAGAACCGTCGATCACAGTGACCTTGAGCTGCTCTACCGGGAATCCGGCAAGAACACCGTTCTTCATAGCAGCAGTGAAGCCCTTCTGTATCGAGGGGATGAATTCCTTAGGAATGTTACCACCCTTTACCTCGTCAACGAACTGGAGACCACCCTGGAATCCTTCGTCAACAGGCTCAACACGCACGATGATGTCGGCAAACTTACCGCGACCACCGGTCTGTTTCTTGAATACCTCACGAAGCTCAACTGACTTGGTGATTGATTCCTTATAGGTAACCTGGGGACGACCCTGGTTGCACTCTACCTTGAACTCGCGACGGAGACGGTCGATAATGATATCGAGGTGAAGCTCACCCATACCGGAGATCACGGTCTGACCGGTCTCCTCGTTAGTCTCTACGCGGAAGGTGGGGTCCTCCTCAGCAAGCTTCTGAAGACCTACTCCGAGTTTGTCGAGGTCCTTCTGAGTCTTAGGCTCTACAGCGATACCGATAACGGGATCGGGGAATTCCATAGCCTCAAGCACGATGGGATGGTTCTCGTCGCAAAGGGTATCACCTGTACGGATATCCTTGAAACCTACACCTGCACCTATATCGCCGCAACCGATAAGCTCCTTGGCGTTCTGCTTGTTGGAGTGCATCTGGAACAGACGGCTCACACGTTCCTTCTTTCCGGAACGGGCATTGAGGACATATGATCCGGCTACAACGTCGCCGGAGTAAACACGGAAGAATGTGAGACGACCTACATAGGGGTCGGTAGCGATCTTGAACGCGAGAGCACACATGGGCGCATCGCTTGAAGGCTCACGGGACTCCTTCTGGTCGGGATCATCGGGGCTGCTGCCCTCAACCGCACCTGAATCAACAGGGCTGGGAAGGTAAGCACACACAGAATCAAGAAGATACTGCACGCCCTTGTTCTTGAATGAAGATCCGCATATCATAGGCACAATCTCCATCTTGAGAGTAGCATTACGGATAGCACGGCGAATCTCATCCTCTGTGATAGTGGAAGGATCGTCGAAGTACTTCTCCATAAGGGCATCGTCAAACTCGGCGATCTTCTCAAGCATCTTGTCACGCCATGCGTTTGCCTCGTCAACGAGACCTGCGGGGATCTCCTCAAAAGTGTAGTCAGCACCCATGGTCTCGTCGTGCCACAGCACGGCCTTCATCTTGATAAGGTCTACCACGCCCTTGAATGTCTCTTCTGCACCGATAGGGATTTCGATGGGGCAAGGATTTGCGCCAAGCACTTCCTTCACCTGACGCACTACTTCGAAGAAGTTTGCGCCAGAACGGTCCATCTTGTTTACATAACCGATACGGGGCACATTATATTTGTCAGCCTGACGCCATACGGTCTCGGACTGGGGCTCAACACCACCTACTGCACAGAATGCAGCTACCGCACCGTCGAGCACACGGAGTGAACGCTCCACCTCTACAGTGAAGTCAACGTGTCCCGGAGTGTCAATGAGGTTGATCTTGTACTGCTCACCTGCATATTTCCAGAATGTAGTGGTAGCAGCTGAGGTAATTGTGATACCGCGCTCCTGCTCCTGCTCCATCCAGTCCATGGTGGCTGCACCGTCATGAACCTCACCGATCTTGTGGGTAAGACCTGTGTAGAAGAGAATACGCTCGGAAGTTGTGGTCTTGCCGGCATCGATGTGAGCCATAATGCCGATATTGCGCGTATATTTTAACTGATCGTCTTTAGCCATTTTGCGAAATTGTCAAATTGGTTGTATTAGAAACGGAAGTGAGCGAAGGCACGGTTCGCCTCAGCCATCTTATGCATATCCTCCTTGCGCTTGAATGCGCCGCCCTGCTCATTGAAAGCATCGACAATTTCGGCAGCCAGCTTCTCAGCCATGGTCTTGCCACCGCGCTTGCGTGCATAAGCGATAAGGTTCTTCATAGAGATTGACTCCTTGCGGTCAGCACGGATCTCGGTAGGCACCTGGAAAGTTGCGCCACCTACACGGCGTGACTTAACCTCCACTGTAGGAGTGATGTTCTCAAGAGCCTTCTTCCATATCTCAAGAGAGGTCTTCTCCTCGTTGGGGAGCTTGCCCTTCACGAGTTCGAGAGCGGAATAGAAAATGGTGTATGAGGTGTTCTTCTTACCATCGTACATAAGATGGTTGACGAACTTGGAGACTCTTACGTCATTGAATACGGGATCGGGAAGGATCACCCGCTTCTTAGGTTTAGCTTTACGCATTTTGGGTTGTTGGATTGTTGTTTTTGTTGCTTGGTTGCTGCATCTTTCATCTTCAACGACCGTCCGCCGTCAATCCGGGGAGCTGGTCATTTACTCAACCTGTGATTTAGCATTCCAATCAAATCAAAAACGAGGTTAACGACTCTGTTTTTAATTCAATGTTGTTGATTTTCAGAAAAGGAGCGTCTTTTTTTGTAATAATAGTAGTCAGCTATTATTTCTTAGCGGCCTTAGGACGCTTTGCTCCATACTTGGAGCGACGCTGTGTACGGTCCTTAACACCGGATGTGTCGAGAGTGCCGCGAACGATGTGGTAACGCACACCGGGAAGGTCCTTCACACGACCGCCACGAACAAGCACGATAGAGTGCTCCTGGAGGTTGTGACCCTCGCCCGGGATGTAGCTGTTGACCTCCTTGCCGTTGGTGAGGCGGACACGAGCCACCTTACGCATAGCGGAGTTAGGTTTCTTAGGGGTTGTAGTGTAGACACGCACGCACACGCCACGACGCTGGGGGCATGAATCAAGCGCGGGTGACTTGCTCTTGTCCTCAAGAGCCACACGTCCTTTTCTTACTAATTGCTGAATAGTAGGCATCTTAGTTTCTTTTGTTTTGACTTATAGTTATTAGTATTTCTGTATTTTCTTAACAATTGCCCTTTACACGCGCCTTGCGCCTCGACACCCCTAACTGTCAAGCAGTTAACGCTGTCGCGACGGCACACTTCTTCCAAAGGCGTTGCAAAATTACAACTTATTTTGCTAATTACCAAAGAATTCCGAAAATATTTTACTCTTTTTCGACCGATCCGGACTGCGACATGATATCCACGAGCGAGACACCCGGATGACGGTACTGCACCCGGCTCTTTTCGCCATTGTACCGCACAGCCGCAGACGGACAATTATGATAGCATGCCCCACAGATGAGACATCCCTCCCCTATCATGGGACGCCCATTCAGCAGCACGATATTCCCCACAGGACACAGACGTGCGCAAATGCCGCACCCCGAACAGGAATCCTCGACATAAAATCGCCTATACGCGTCAGAGCGCAAAGGGAAACACCGCATCCACCATCCGGCAAGCCTGCCGAACACCGTCGGAGATTCAACAAAACGCCTCCGCATTGAAATATCCGCACAGATCTCAGCCAGGTGTTCATCAACGCGCTTCCGCCCCACCCCGGCGATCTGCTCCCCTACATCAAACATAGGAAAATAGTTGTCGACCATAAGTATGCTTCTCACATAATCCCATCCGCCCGACGCACGCACCGCCATAGCCGGAGTGCTGCCGCAGGTAAGCACAAGGAAGCGGTAAGGCGCATCAATGACAATCCTCGAAAGCAGCTCCGAAACCGGCAAGGGCAGCTCTCCGAAATACACCGGACACACCACCCCCACACCATCATCATCGCGCAATCCGCCAACGCCGGACACAAGAAGCCCGACAACAGAAAGCAATTCCCCTCCGATAGCTCGCGCCACGGCAAGGGAATTGCCTGTAGTAGTAAAGTATAGAATTTTCATCAGACCACATCGTCTTTCCGGAGAGGCTATTGCTCCTCGCCGGCAAACTCCATAAGATACGCCTTTATGAACGGATCAAGATCACCATCCATGACACCGCCTACATCAGCGGTCTGATGCCCGGTGCGATGATCCTTAACACGGCGGTCGTCAAACACGTAGCTGCGTATCTGCGAGCCCCATTCGATCTTCATCTTGCCAGCTTCTATCTTAGCTTGCTCCTCAAGTCTGTGTTTGAGTTCCTTGTCATACAGTATCGACCGAAGCTGACGCATGGCGTTCTCCTTATTCTTGGGCTGGTCACGAGTCTCGGTATTCTCAATCAAGATCTCCTCATGCTCTCCGGTATAAGGGTCGGTGAACTGATATCGCAGACGCACGCCCGACTCCACCTTGTTCACATTCTGCCCTCCTGCGCCTCCAGAGCGGAACGTATCCCACGAAAGGAGCGCAGGCTCCACCTTTACCTCGATGGTGTCATCGACAAGAGGCGTCACAAACACCGACGCAAAAGAGGTCATACGCTTGCCCTGCGCATTGTAGGGCGACACTCGCACAAGACGATGCACGCCGTTCTCACTCTTTAGATAGCCATAAGCGAAATCACCTTCCACATTTATGGTGCACGACTTGATACCCGCCTCATCCCCCTCAAGCAGATTGGCGATAGAGGTCTTGTAATGATGATCCTCGCACCAGCGAAGATACATACGCATAAGCATCTGTGCCCAATCCTGGCTCTCGGTGCCACCGGCTCCTGAATTTATCTTAAGCACGACGCCAAGCTTATCCTCCTCGCGGCGAAGCATGTTCTTAAGTTCAAGCTCCTCTATGATTGCGACCGCATGAGCATACAGCGCATCAAGCTCCGACTCCTCGATAAGACCGTCCTTGATAAATTCCCAGGCAATCTCAAGCTCACCGACAGCCTTGTCGACAGCCTCATACCCGGCAATCCACCCTTGAAGGTCCTTTATTTTCTTCATCTGCGCCTGAGCTTCTTTGGGATGCTCCCAAAAATCCGGGACATGGGTGCGCAACTCCTCTTCTTCTACCTGAATTTTCTTACTGTCGATGTCAAAGATACCTCCTCAACGCGAGCTTGCGTTCAAAAGTCTCTTTTAGCTGTTCCTGAGTAATCATAAATGAATCTGTTGGAATTGGTTAATAAAAAAATCAACGCCGAAACCCTAAACGGAATCGGCGTTGAACTCGGTGTGGGCGCTGAGGGATTC
>OFFZ01001863.1_pt1 | contig 11469 bp, 10 predicted proteins | sample 1521631 | NCBI WGS metagenome assembly OFFZ01 (sample SAMEA3504102, study PRJEB24116) | mouse gut metagenome | biome: mouse gut; feature: mouse-associated habitat; material: faeces | place: Denmark | collected 2011 | reverse complement strand
CAGCGCCGACCGAGCCGACAGGCGAGACCCGGGGGTACGAAAAAACATGGGCGGAAAGCCCCAAAGGAGAACAGATTATGGATTTACAAGAGCGGGTCCGGCTGAAAAAGGCGGACCGGAGCGAGCTGTATACGGAGACGCCCCCCTTCCCCACCACCAACTTCCTGCTGGAGCTGTCCAACGCCTGCAACCACGCCTGCCTGTTCTGCGCCCACCAGAAGATGAAGCGGAAGGTGGGGAAGATGTCTGGGGAGATGGTGGAGAGCGTCCTGCGGCAGGCCTATGACCTGGGGGCCAGGGAGGTGGGTATGTACGCCACCGGGGAGCCCTTCCTGGTGCCCGAGCTGCCGGAGTACATCAGGCTGGCCAAGGACATGGGCTACACCTACGTCTACCTGACCTCCAACGGCTCGCTGGCCACGCCGGAGCGGATCCGGGCGGTGGTGGACGCGGGGGTGGACAGCGTGAAGTTTTCCGTCAACGCGCCGGAGCGGAAGCTGTACGAGTTCATCCACGGCCGGGACGATTTTGACCAGGTGATGGAGCACCTGAAGTACCTGAACCAGTACCGGAGGGAGAGCGGCCGGGACTTCAAGATCTACCTGACGGGCATCCTCACCCGGTACACGGAGCACACCAAGGACGACTATTTCAAGGTGTTTGACGGCCTGGCGGACCAGATCGTGTTCAAGGACGTCTACAACCAGGGGGGCTATATGCCGGAGATCGACTGGCAGCTGAAGTGCACCCACGACAAGGAGCAGACCCGCCGCTGCAACCTGCCCTTCGACGCGCTGTGCGTCACCTGCGAGGGCTACCTGTCCGTGGAGAACGCGGACTTCGAGAATATGCTCATCGTGGCGGATCTGAACAAGGTGTCCCTGAAGGAGGGGTGGTACGGCGAAAAGATGAAGGAGGTCCGCCGGATGTTCCTGGAGGACTGCCTGGAGGGGACGCTGTGCCACGGCTGCGTCCACCACTGCCAGTCCCCGGCCAGGCCGCTGATGCCGGAATACGCCACGGAGAACCCGGACATCTTCCTGGACCGGCAGGTGCGGGAGCGGATCAGGGCGGCGGGCCTGCCCTATACCAAGCTGGTGTACGTGCCCATGGCGGCGGACATCCTCCACCCGGGGCACATCAACATCCTGAAAACGGCGGCGTCCCTGGGCCGGGTGGTGGTGGGCCTGTTCAGCGACGAGGCCATCCGCAGCTACAAGCCGGAGCCGTACATGGACTATGAGCAGCGCAAGGCGGTGCTGGAGAGCGTGAAGTACGTGGACGAGATCGTGTGCCAGGAGACCAAGGACTACTCGGACAACCTGCGGCGGTACCGGCCGGACTACATGGTCCACGGCACGGACTGGCGGGCCGGGCCCCTGGCGGAGGTGCGGCAGAAGGCCGTGGACCTGATGGGGTCCTGGGGCGGCGAGGTGGTGGAGCCGGAGTACACCCAGGGGGTGTCGTCCACCCAGCTGAAACGGCAGGTGAAGGGGCAGTGACGCTGGAATTCCTGAGGGGCTTTGAATTTTTCGCGGGGGTGCCGGACAGCCAGCTGAAGGCGGTGTGCGCCTGGCTGCTGGACCGGTACGGGCTGGACCCGGCCCATCACGTTATCGCGGCCAACGAGGGGAACGCGGCGGCGTTGGCGGCGGGGTATCATCTGGCCACGGGCAAGACCCCGGTGGTGTACCTCCAGAACAGCGGGCTGGGGAACATCGTGAACCCGGCGGCCTCCCTGCTGAACGGGAAGGTGTACGGCATCCCCTGCCTGTTTATTGTCCCCATCATCTCCCCTGCCTTTGTGATCGCCGGTATCGGGATCTACTTTTCCGAGAGCGGCAAGGCGGAAAAGAAGATCACGGCCAGGAGGGAGGAGATTGAGTACGAGCTGCCCCGGTTCGTGGCAACGCTGACCCAGGAACTGCAGGCCAGCCGGGATGTGCTTTCCATGCTGGAGACTTATCAGAAGAATGCAGGGGCAGCTTTGAAAAATGAACTTGCCATTACAGTGGCGGACATGCGGACCGGGAACTTTGAGGGGGCATTGACCAGGTTTGAGGCGAGGGTATCCAGTGCCATGCTGTCTGACGTAGTGAGAGGTTTGATTGGTGTTTTGCGCGGTGATGATGGCGTGGCATTTTTCCGGATGCTCAGCCATGACATGAAGCAGCTGGAACTGCAGAGGCTGAAAAAACTGGCAATGGAGCGGCCGCCGAAGATACGGAGGTACTCTTTCCTGCTGTTGGGCTGTATGCTCTTACTGTATATAGGAGTGATGGGGTATCAGATTCTTGGCACTATGTCGGGGATGTTTTAGGAGGTGAGACCATGCTTAAACGGATTTTGAAATCAAGACGGGGAGAAGGGTACATAGATGTCGCTGTCGGGATCCTGTGCCTGATGCTGGTGGTGGCGCTGGCCGTCAGCTTTTTCCCTGTCTTTACCACGAAACAGCAGCTTGACCTCTTTGCGGCGGAGATTGTCCGGGAGGCGGAGATTGCAGGGGGAACCAATGTATCCTCCCGCATCAGCACCATGCGCCAGCAGACCGGCCTGGACCCGCAGATTGAATGGGACTGTGACTATTTCAGCGGGAGCCGGGTGCAGTTGAACGGTGATATTTCCGTGACCTTGACAGATAGCGTGGATATCGGGTTCTTTTTCTTTGGTTCCTTCCCCATCCGGATACAGGCAAAGGCATCCGGCAAATCGGAAGTCTATTATAAGTGACGGGGGTGATGGAGTGAGGATAAAAAAGATTCTGTGCAGTAAAAGCGGAAATTCCACGCCGACTATCATCGCTCTTATCCTGGGGCTTCTGTTCCTGGTCTGTGCCATGTCGGAGTTTTTTCGCCTGATAATTATTGCCCAGGGAGTGAGGGACGGACTCCAGCAGGCGGTCATCAGTGTGGCGACCACCAATTATGACGAGACTTACCGGGGGCTTAGGGAGGGATATTCCGGCGGCTACCGGCTTTCCAGGGAGCAGTGGGTGGAGGATCTGGACTATGACGATGTGTATTACCGTCTGGACAGCCTGCTGGGGACAGAGAGGGACGGCAGCTACCATGTAAAGGAGCAGGATGGCGGTTACGAGTACAGGCTCTCAGGCCTGCGGGTGGAAATCAGCAATACAGGGCTGGCGCCGGGGAATGCATCCAGGAACTTTGAGGCGGACGCACGGATCACTATTGAGATACCTATGTCTTTTGGGTGGGGAGTGGTTCCGTCCCTGACCATGGAACTGCGGACAAAGGCGGCCTATATGCCCAAATTCTAAGGAGATTCTAAGGAAGTTCCGAGGATTCCGAAAAAAGCCTGGACGCGCAGGGAGAGTCCGTTTATAATGGAATTGGGTAGAAGATTTGGGTAAATAGGGCCGAACCATTCATTCCAAAACAGAAAATGAAAGTGAGGTCCATTTATGAACAAAAATTATAAGAATAAGAAGCGTGTTACAATCGTTATTCTGTCGGTTCTGGCCGTGTGTCTTTTTGCCGGTCTTGTCTGGTATGTGGGGACAATGGGGAAGGCAACGCTGCCTTTGGTGGAGCCGGAGGCACCGGAGACGGAAACAACAGTGACAGTCCCGAAGATTGATACCACCGAGACCATGGAACCGGAGAAAGAACCGGAATCGGAGCAAGAGCAGGGAAGAGAGCCGGCAGCAGAAACAGGGCAGACCGAAATGCAGCCGGAGACAGAGGAACCATCCACAGAGGAAACCAGCAGGGAAGAAATTATTACGGTTCCGGCAGAAACTCAGCCGGTCCGTACAGACGGAAAGCTCCAGTCTCCGAAAGATGCCGTGCCACCTGCAGCACCGCCAGCAGAAACAGAAAGTACCGCAGCGGTGGAGAACCCGGACGGGGACGGCAGCTGCCAGCCGGAGCATACAAAACCCCAGGAGAACCAGCCCCAGGGCGGGGACACCAATCCGGCAGGGGCGGTCTATGTGCCAGGGTTCGGCTACATAGAAAGTTCCGGCCCTAATGAGCAGGGGACTTCCCACACGGATGGGGACTGGAACAAACAGATTGGAACGATGCAGTAAGTGAGTTTGCAGCATTTCAAAATGACTATCAAAACATACTAAGAATACGGAAAGGCATGGATCGCAAAAAGGTTCATGCCCTTTTTGTATGTGCAGGAAGGAAGTCTTTGCAGACGGAAACGCCGCTTACAGCGGCAGAATGAGAGGATGGATGAAACAGATAAAAAGACTGGCAGCGTTTATGCTGCTTTTTATGATGTGCCTGACTTCTGTGGTCCCGGCCCATGCCACAGGCAGCGGCAACGTTGACGGCGGAGGCGGTAGCCTGAACCATGGCAAAGATGGTTATTACTGGCCGGATATCGGCTATGACGGGGTGCGGGTAACAGTAGTGGATGCCCAGAGCGGGCAGAGGGTGAGCGTGCCGGTAGATTACACTAACGTGGACGTTGGTACCCTGTCCCCCGATATCTGCCATTTCGGGAAGGTGAGCAAGGTGGACTATAAAAATGGGGCAGGGCTGTCCCCGCAGGTAGGAGGCTATGTGTGTCGGAAACCGGCGGTGTCCATTCCCCAGATTATCTCCGGCAACAGCAGGAAGGCCAGCATCCCGGTTATCCGGCAGTATTTCTGCTCCGAGGCGGCAGCGGTGATGGTGGCAAATGACACGGGTATTCCCTTTGAGGATATCGAAGAGGGGAAGTACAAGCTGGTCATAGAACCCATTATCTATCTGGTGTACCAGCACTTATACTTTGCCATGACTACCACAGAAGCGGGACTTTACAACCAGATGACCGGCGGGGACTTAGGCTCCCATTTCCCTACCGTGGTGATGAAGAACCATGCCCTTGCCCTGTTTCTGGAACGGAGTGATTTGGGATTTGCCGCCTGGACGGGTCCTACAGGGAGCGCACGGACAACCCAGGAGATGATTTCCATTCTGGGGATTGGTATTATCAGCTATCAGAAAGCGCCGGAGACGATTATTGATTATGACAAGGAATATCGGGTAGACACAGATGTGATCATAGCAGTCCAGCTGACTACAGGAAGGGAGAAAACCCCGGATAACCCTGCCTGGGCCAGATTTACGGTGGGCGGGAGGACATATTCCCACAGCAACATTTATATCCCGGAGAACGGTTCCCAGCTTGCCTGGGTGAAATGGCACACGCCTTCCGAACCGGGGGAAGTGACCATTACCATTTCCAGCAACTGCAGTACCAGTACCGGGCAGATCCGGGCGAAGGTTGTGGATATGGATGACAACCCGCCTCCTGACCCCCAGGCAGATGACCGGAATGATGGGTTTTCCGTTCCGGCAGCGCCAAATAAGCAGAACGTGACTTCTCTCACCTGGGGTGAGTGGGACTGTTGGTGGCACGCGCACTGGGTATGGCACAGCAGGGGGGAGGATGACGGCTACTGGTGCGACCATGCGCGCTTCGTTTTCAGTTAATCTGTGTAGAAATGCGCAATAAAGCTGAACAGGTTTCCAGAGGAGACCTGAACTCTGTATTTGAATCGGCAGGTGTGATTCCTGCCTGACCTTGTGTGAAAGGTGACAAAATCCCTGATACTCCGACGTGCATTAGGCGGCAATGAGCCTGGTGTACGAAGCTCGGTGAAGAGCGGCCAAAGCGCCTGTGATGGGGCGAGTAGCCGCAGGGGGCTATAAAACAGTCATGCTTAGTATGTCGAAAGACCGACGAATACTTGAACGTACAGCTCGTAACACCAAGGATACCGAAATAAGAAGGTATTCGCTCCTTTTAGGGGAACTGTCATTGGGAAATATCTGTGATTGTATTTTTCAATAGAAAACCATAGGGAAACCGTGGTCGAATGTCTTTAGCAGACATCACACCAGCTAAAGATGGCAGTCGGGCTACAGAGTAGAGCTAAAACTGTTATGTAAAGCTAGAATGCAGGGAACGAAGGAACCACAGCAGAGAACGGTAGCTACCGTAAAAGAGTTATTGCACTCGCTCTAACAGGCAGGAAATGGCCTGTGAAGCTGTGGGACGGCAGCCCGTAGTAGTGATGAAGCACCGTAATGGGTGTGGAGCGAAGGGGCATAGTCTGTACAGTGGCAACTGTATAGATGGAGCGCCGTGTGAGGGGAAACTCTCACGCACGGTGCGAAGCGGGGGAAAATCCCTCTGACTGCCTGACAGTTAAACACAGTCAGGTAAAAGATGTGGATTACCTATCGCTACGGGTGGTGGGAATATGAGTGGATACCTTATTCCGCATCTTTAAGCGCCGCCTTTTCTACAAAGCCGGATGCCAAAAATCCCACCGCATCGGGAAAGACCATGAAGAGCGGGTATGGGCTGAACGCTGATGTTTCCGCCCGTGTCAGTTCTTCGGCTCCCAGCGGGCATATCACCGGGGCGCAGAACGTGGTGGCGTACTTCCCGGAATTTGACTACGGGGAATACTGGAGGCTCCTGAAACGGAAAAATACCAGCTATTCCAGTACCTTTGAATTTCAGGTGAACCCCTACAGCACCTACGGACGTCCGGTGCATTTTTCGCCGGTATGGTATCCCAATGGGCGGTATACCACCTATGTGGAGGTGCTGGATGCCTGGACTCCGGCGGGGATGCTGCAGATAAACCTGACGGATGTGATGACGGTCAGAGGTTCTTTATATGATGACTGGCATATCCGCCCAATAAAATAGCGGAGGTGTGTATGGGAAACCGGGCGGTTTACTGCCTGAAAGAGGACAGGAAAGAAACACACTTTTATGCCCATTACGGGGCAAACTCCCTGTCGCCCCTTCTGCGGTTGTGGCAGGCCGTGGAGATCCAGAAACAGTTGCCAGAGTATCAGAGCCTTGCACATATCTTTGAGCATCTGGATTATGACGGCGGCTATCAGGAGGAACGTCTGCCGGATGGGGAAATGTTTTTTGCGGGGATTGAGCAGGGAGAGGTGCAGGCATATAAGGATACTTATGCCAGGGGGAGCCAGCTGGAAATGTGGATCACCCTTGATGTGGAGGAAAACCAGTGTATTTTGGAGTACAATCCTAATTGCCCCTGGTATCGGACAATGGGCAGCTATTCCATAGACCTTGACAAAGGGCTGGAGAATGTCAGGCGGCTGCTGGAGTATGGGGAAGAGCAGGGGATTGCGGATTTCAACAGGCTGCTTGCCGTCTACCATAATAGTACCGGTCTTGGGGAGAAGCTGGAGGATGCCCGTGCCAGTATGCAGCTTTCTGAATATCTGGAATCCCCGCAGGCGGAGGAACAGCGCCGCAGATACCGGGAAATGATGGAACGAGAGGAACCGGAGAGCAGGCAGGAGGAAATGGAGCGATAACAGCGTGTAAAGAACTTCTAAGCGGTCAAGAGGGGGCAGACCCACCTCTTTAGTACGCCCGCTAAGAAGTTCTAAGTTACACGCGGAAGAATGCCAAGTGCAAGCATTCTTCCAGACAACTATAAATGTCTGGAAAAGCAGACAGACAGGAGCGAAAACGAATATGGAAGGACTTATTTTTCCAATCATCATGCTGGCCGTCACTCTTTTGGGAGGCGGCCTTTTGCTGATTGTACTGAAACACAGCAAACCCAAAAACCAGGGAGGCGGGGAGAGCCTTGCCATTCAGACAGCCCAGGAATTTATCAATGTCCGGGACATTCAGGACAAGAACCTTTATACTACGGACGGGCTGATTCTTACTTTTGTACGCATCCACTCCATCAGCATTGACCTGTACAGCAAGGCGGAGAAGAACAGCCTGATCCGCCAGCTGACGGCAGAACTGTCGGATATCCAGTATCCTTTCAAGTTCCTGGCAGTGAGCCGGCCGGTGGATATCTCCCCGGTCATCACAGATATGCAGTCCATGCTGAAGGAGGCGGATGACAGACGCAAGGAACTGCTCCGGCAGGAGATTTTGCAGATGTCCGGCTTTGCCCTGTCCGGGGAGATTGTGGAACGGCAGTTTTATGTTTCTCTCTGGGAGAGGGCAGAAGAAGGAGCAGAGAAGGAACTGTTTAAGAGGGCGGCATTGTTTTCGGAAAAGTTTTCCGGGTGCGGCATTCCCTGTGATGTACTGGGGGAGAAAGAGATTGTGCGGCTTTTGAACCTGGTCCACAATCCATCCTATACCCATCTGGAGGATACGGAGTTTTCCGCAACGATCCCAGTTTTAGAGTATGAAAGGCAGGGCAGTGTCTGACTGCCATGGTATCAGTCAGGACAGAAAGCGTTTGATGAAAGCGTTCACGAGTACAGAACAGGAGGAACTATATGCTGAAACGAGAAAACGTGCAGGAACAGGGAACAAGGAACCATGCCCTGCTGAACGTAATCACCCCGGTGGGGCTGGGGTTTTCCAAGAACAGCCTTGAGCTGGGGGAAAATATGGGAAAGGTGTACGGGCTGATCCGTTATCCCCAGAAGGTAGAGGTGGAATGGCTCTCCCGTATCACCAATATCCCGTCCACCATCGTATCCATTGGATGGAGGCCGGTGGATAATGCCACCCTGATCAATGCCATCTCCCACAGTGTGGTACAGCAGAGGGGACTGGCGGAGGGAGCCAAAGACCCTTTATCCAGACAGCGGGCGGAAAAGGCTGCCGATGATGGGGAAAAGATTATTATGCAGATTGACCGGGAAGGAGAGACGGTGGGGCTGATGAGCGTGTCGGTCATGCCCATAGCCAAGGACGAAAAAACTTTCAAAAAAGTGTGCCGCCGTGCGGAGAGCATGGTGAGCGTCATGAAGTGCAAAATGCGGGTGATCCCCAACCTGCAGAAAGAGAGCTTCCGGCACATTTCCCCGTCCTTTCCCACCAATGCCAAGATTGAGAGCATCCTGCAAAAGATTGTACCGATCTCCACTTTTGTAGGCGGCTTTCCCTTTGCCAGCAGCGGGTTCAATGACGGGGAGGGGTACTACTTTGCCCAGGATACCAGCGGTGGACTGGTGATTGTGGATACCTGGCGCCGGGGCGGAGACCGCACCAACAGCAATTTTGTCATTATGGGAAATTCCGGTGTGGGCAAGTCCACGGCCATCAAGCATATCATTCTGTCCGAGTTTATGAAGGGTACAAAAATCCTTGTAGTAGATCCGGAATCCGAATATAAGGACTTATGCTTCAACCTTAACGGGGACTGGATTAACGCCGTGGGCGGTTCCGCAGGGATGATAAATCCCCTGCAGGTACGTCCTTCGCCCCGTGATGACGAACAGGAGAAAGAGGCCGACCGCCTGTACCGGGACGAGGGGTATGGGATGAATGAGTCTGGCAATGGCCAGCTCAGTGAGCTGGCCATGCATATGAAGAACCTGGAAATCTTTTTCAACCTCTATATTCCGTCCATCACGGATATGCAGAGGGCTGTGCTGAAGAAATGTCTCATTGAATTGTACCGGAATTTCGGAATTATCTGGGAGACAGACATTTCCCTTTTGGAAGCCGGGGATTTCCCTGTGTTTTCCGACCTTTATCAGCTGGTGCAGAAAAAGGCGGAGGAAGAGGCCGACCGTCAGGTGTATGCAGATCTGGCCTTGCTTTTATACGATATCGCAGAGGGCTCCGACAGTTTTATCTGGAACGGCAAGAGCAGCATTAAGGACGGCACAGAGGCGGATAACGACAGCGGTTCCATCATTGTGCTGGATACCAATGCCCTGCAGGAGACCAGCGACCATATCAAACGGACGCAGTATTTCAATATCCTGACCTGGTGCTGGGAACAGATGAGCCGGAACCGGGAGGAGAGGGTGCTCTTAATCTGTGATGAGGCGTATCTGATGATTGACCAGAAAGTGCCCCAATCCCTTGTGTACCTGCGGAATGTGATGAAACGGGCGAGGAAGTATGAGGGCGCCCTGGCTATCATTTCCCACAGCATTGTGGATTTTTTGAGCGAGAGCATTAAGCAGTATGGGCAGGCGCTCCTTGACATCCCCTGCTATAAGGTGCTCATGGGGACGGATGGAAAGAATCTGAAGGAAACGGCAGACCTTTATGATCTGACGGAGGCGGAACAGGAGCTGTTACTGGCAAGGAAGCGGGGACATGCCCTGTTTATGGTGGGAGCCAAACGCCTGCACATCAGCTTTGAGATTCCGGAATACAAGATGCTCTACATGGGCAGGGCAGGAGGGCGGTAATGATGAAAATGATATCCGGCATTAAATTTTGGCATTTGTGCATGAGAAAGAATGTAGAAGAGAAAGGTTCGGACATGGGCTGGGAAGAAAGGAGTTTGTATGGCAGTTGACCCGGTAACGGCAAAAATACTGGCACAGCTGGCAGTTCAGGCAGCAGCGGATAAGCAGGCGCGGAAACGTCTGCTTATCGCTGTATTGGCGCCTGTCCTGTTTCTGTTGCTGCTCATCGCCTTTATCGTCCACCTGCTCACCAGTCCTGTCTCCCTGTTTGTGGAGTGGGCGCTGTGGGACAGCGAGATTACGGCCATTGAATCCTTTCAGCAGGAATACGGTTATAACCAGAACATCGGTATCTATGATGCAGATTATATCAATGGCAGCGGCCAGTCCTATGAGGGCGTGGTGTTCACAGATGGCGGCATGGAGGTGATGTACTATAACCAGATGGACGAGCGGTGGGCAGACATCATGTACGGCACATCCAGTACCATCGGACAGGGGGGATGCGGCCCCACGTCCATGGCGATTGTGGTATCCACTCTCACCGGGGAGGCTCATGACCCGGTGGAACTGGCCCGGTGGTCCGTGGCAAACGGACATCGCTGTGAGGGCAATGGTTCCTATCACAGTCTGATTCCGGCAGCGGCATCTGCTTATGGGCTGTCCTGTGAGAAGAACCTGGATGCCCAGGAGATTGTGGATGCTCTCTCTTCCGGAAAGCTGGTGGTTGTGATCATGAATAAGGGGCACTTCACCAGGGGCGGGCATTTCATTGTCCTGCGGGGTGTGACCAGTGAGGGGAAAATTCTGGTGGCAGACCCGGCAAGCTATGGCAGAAGTGAACAGGAATGGGATTTATCCATCATCATGGATGAATCCAACAAGGCGGCAGGTTCCGGCGGCCCTTACTGGGCAGTCGGCAGATAACAGGAGGCAGAAGCATATGGTTTTATATTTATCATCCACCCGGCATACCAATCTGCTGGACTTTACCGGCTTTTATGAGCCGGACAGCGAGATGCCCGTCAAGAAGATGGTGGGGAATTTTGTTCTGAAACAGTTCGTAGTCTACGATATGCGTAGTTTTGCCCACTTTACGGATGTGGTGCTTGACCGTCCCGCTTTCGGGGACACGGATGAGGAATTTGCGCAGGCCATCGAGGAATTCCTCACCATGTATTCCGCAAGGGTGACGGTAATCTGCGAGGGGCTTACACAGGCTGACCCGCTGTTCCGGGCGTTGCTTGACAGCGGTGTGGGGAATATCGTGTGTGATACGGAGATTGGGGAGATCCAGCAGGAGATCAGGGAGTGCCTG
>OFFZ01001861.1_pt1 | contig 11474 bp, 11 predicted proteins | sample 1521631 | NCBI WGS metagenome assembly OFFZ01 (sample SAMEA3504102, study PRJEB24116) | mouse gut metagenome | biome: mouse gut; feature: mouse-associated habitat; material: faeces | place: Denmark | collected 2011 | reverse complement strand
CCCGCCGATCTGCAATGGATCGACTTCGTGAAGATACAGACGGCCGTTCTCGACAAGTGCGGACATCTGGGAGAGATATCGACCGAGATAGAGCGCGTAACCGACAACACTATGAAATAACCCTGCGCCGATGAGACGTCCTCTGGCCATACTCCTATCCGCCTTATGCGCGGCCTCGTGCATGGATTTCGGCGCCACCGAGCCCGAACCTATATACGACGACTCGCTCGGTCTGTTCATCACGTGCGAAGGCAACTTCATGTACGGCAACGCGTCGCTCTCGTACTACAATATCGAGGAGCGGAAGGTGGAAAACCGTGTGTTCCGCCGCGCCAACGGCGCCGACTTGGGCGACGTGGCGCAGTCGATGACCATACACGACGGCCGGGGTTACGTCGTGGTCAACAACTCGGGCATCGTCTTTATAATCGATCCCGACACATTCGTCATAACTGGCACTATCGAGGGGCTTACCTCGCCGCGATACATACACTTCGTCGACGACGGCAAAGCCTACATCAGCGACCTTTACGATCCGCGCATAACCGTTTACGATCCGCGCACCGGCAGCATCGTCGGCCATATCGAAACAGGCGACCACCCCTCGACCGAGCAAATGGTGCAGTGGGGCGACTACGTATTTACCAACTGCTGGTCATACGACAACAGCATCTTAGTGATCGACACGCGTACGGACACCGTCGTCGACCGCATCGAGGTAGGCATCCAACCCACCTCCATGGTCGTCGACCGCAACGGAAAGCTGTGGACGATTACCGACGGCGGTTTTCCCACGAGCTCCTACGGCTGCGAAGCGCCGTCGCTATACCGCATCGACCCCGCGACGCGGCGTATCGAACGCCGTTTCACGTTCTTCGAGGGCGACTCTCCCTCGGAGCTTGCAATCGACGGCGAGGGCGAACGCATATACTTCATCAACAACGACATCTGGGCTATGGACGTTACGGCCGAGAATCTGCCGGCCAAGCCGATAGTACAGAACACCGGTACGATCTACTACGGTCTTGCCGTCGATCCGCTGAGCGGCGACATATACGTCGCCGACGCCATAGACTACCAGCAGCCGGGCGTCGTATACCGCTACTCGTCCGAAGGCGTCGAGATCGACAGCTTCGAAGTGGGCATCACGCCCGGAGCATTCTGTTTCAAACGGCCATGACGATAGCATCGACCATCCGCACGCTTCTTGCCGCCGCGCTCGCAGCCCTGCTGCCGGCCGCAGCCGCAGCCCAACACTCCGAAACGATCGACATCGAGGGTGTCGAGATCGTCGGCCACAGGCCGTTGAAGCAGATCGGCATACAGTCCACCAAAATGGATTCGCTGGTGCTCAAAGAGAGCATATCGCTCTCGGTGGCCGACATACTCACGCAGAACACCCCTGTTTTCATAAAATCCTACGGCCGCGGCTCCATGGCGACAGCCTCGATGCGCGGCACGGCACCGTCGCATACCAAAGTGACGTGGAACGGCATGTCGCTCAACTCGCCGATGCTGGGCATGGTCGACTTCTCGTATATACCGGCATATCTGGTCGACGATGCCGAGCTGTACCACGGCGCCGGCTCGGTCGGCGTATCGGGGGGCGGTCTGGGAGGCGCCGTCACGCTCTCGACGCGTCCGGCAGACGAGCATGGTCTGTCGCTTCGCTACGTACAGGGCATAGGGTCGTTCTCGACATACGACGAGTTTCTGCGCGCCTCCTATGGCAACGACCGCTGGAAAGCATCGACGCGTATTCTGTACTCGTCGTCGGACAACGATTTCCGCTACACCAACTACCACAAGATCAAACAGCCGGTCTACGACGCCGAGGGCAATGTGGTAGGCAGCCGATACGTCGAGGACCGCAACCGCTCGGCCGACTTCGCGGATTTCCATATCTTGCAGGAGGCGTATCACAACACGCGAAGCGGCCACCGCATAGGTCTTGCGGCATGGTACATGTCCTCGCACAGGGGCATTCCGAAGATATCGGCCGACTACCGCGACGACTCGTCGACCCGCACGCGTCAGAACGAGAACACGCTGCGCGCCGTAGTATCGTGGGAGAAGATAAGCGGCTCGTTCAAGGCAGGCGCACGCGCCGGATACACCTACACCGACATGCTTTACACATATAGCTACGACCTGACGGGCACAGGTGAGCAGATGCGCGAGGGCATACATTCGCAGAGCTACGTCAACTCGCTCTTCGCCAAGGCCGACATCGAGTATGCGCTGTCGGACAAATGGCTCTTTACGGCCGACATCGCGCTCAACCAGCACTTCGTGCAGAGCATCGACCGCTCGGTAATAGTTCAGGACGGATCGTCCGCCGTAATAGGCTACAAGGAGGCGCGCGCCGAGGTATCGGCCTATGCGTCGATACGTTACAAGCCTACGGAACGCATAGGTCTTGCCGCCTGTGTCCGCGACGATATGTACGGCGACAGCTTCACGCCGCCCGTGCCGGCACTCTACGTCGACGCGCTGCTTTCGAAGCGCGGAGAGCTTACGCTCAAAGGCTCCGTCACACGCAACTACCGCTACCCCACGCTCAACGACCTCTACTTCATGCCGGGAGGCAACCCCGATCTACGACCCGAAAAGGGCATATCGTACGATGCGGGACTCTCGACGCATGTGCGCCGACAACGGCTCGATTTCTCGGCGGCAGCGACTTGGTTCGACTCCTATATCGACGACTGGATCCTTTGGCGCGCAACGCCCAAAGGCTTCTGGACACCGCTCAACATCAAGCAAGTGCACAGCTACGGCATCGAGTTGCGGGCATCGCTGTCGGTAACATGGTCGCAAGATTGGTCGTTGAAGGCCAGCGGGCTCTATACGGTCACGCACGCCGTGAACCACGGCGACCCGGTATCGGTCAACGACGCCTCGATCGGCAAACAGCTGCCCTACATTCCGGTATACTCCGCCTCGGCCACCGTAAGGCTCGACTGGCGCAAATGGTCGATCGTCTACAAGTGGAACCATTATAGCGAACGCCACACCACTTCGTCGAACGATCTGCGCATATCGGACTCGGTGCAGCCTTACTACATGAGCGACCTGTCGCTCGAACGCCGCATCGCGACACGGCCACTCGACCTGTCGCTGAGATTCGACATACGCAACCTGCTCGACGAGGAGTACGAGACGGTGCTGTCGCATCCCATGCCGCGCATGAATTTCGGATTTTACATAGGCATCACGCCCAAATTCCGCAACGCCGCCGCCGGCCGATATTAGCTCCGGTATCTTTGAATATTAGTAAATAATTCACTATCTTTGGAGTGAATTTATACATACGGCAATGACACTGCAAGATATTCAACAGAAACTCGTGCGCCTTACATCGATCGTCGACGGATGGTCCGAGGGGCGTATGAACGCAATAGAGAGGGATATAGCCCTCGAACACCTCCGCTCGATATACGAATCGCTGTCGGCGGCGACGCCCGGCGACATTGCACCAGCAACCGAGCCGGCAGCCATGCCCGAGCACGATCGTCCGTCCGACGAAATAATAGTGACAGCGGTCGAACCGGTCGAGGAAGCTGCCGAAGAGCCGGCCGGGGAGTCGGTCGAGACCGAGGAGCATGCCGAAGTAACCGTCGCAGAAGCAGTCGTCGAATCTGCCGAGGAACGGAGCGAAGCGGCAGATAACGAAGACGCCGACCGACAGAGCATAATCGCCGACCCGCTCGACATAGACCTCCTGCTCGGCCTGACCGAGAGCGACATGGTCTCGCATGAGGACGAGAGCGCACCTACGGATGCGGTGCAGGATGCCGGTACGGAGACTGACCAAGCGCAGCCTGCGACGGAGCATGATGCAGAGGCGAATGATGCTATGATGCCTCAGTCCGTCGAAGAGGATGCTGACGAGTCGCCCGCAGAGGATCTGCCCGAAACCGGCATGACGCAGAGTCAGACGGAGCCCGAAGCGGAGAGTGTCCCTATCGAAGCACAGGAACAGCCGGCCGGAGCCGCAAGAACAAGAGCAGGAACAGGAACAGCCGGCCGTACAAACACCCGCGCAGGCACCGCACGCATCGGTCATGGCAGGTCTGTTCGATATGGAGCAGATACCCGTCCGCTCCAAACGACGCCGCAACGTCATGATATCGCTCTACGACGACGATCCCAAAAAGTTCGACGCCGCACCCGAGCCCAAACCTGCACCGATGCCCGACCCGAAGCCTGCGCCGTCTCCGGAGCGCGACCCGGAGCCCTACCGCGTACCGGCATCGTCCCCGATCATCGACGATGCACCCGAGCTGATGCCGGACGAACAGCAGACAGAAATTGCAGCCGAAGCCATTACCGAGGAGTCTGCGTCGCCGCAGAGCGAAACGGAGCAGCCCGCACCCGAGCCCAAACACTTTTCGGCTCCCGTAACCCCGCCGGCAGAGCAGCCCACGCGCCTTGCCGATGTTCTTGGCGGCGGGATAACGACGCTGGCCGACACCCTTGCCGGCGAGCACCATACCGCCCGGACAGTCGCTTCGTCGCACATCGACTCACTGCGCTCGGCAATAGGCATAAACGACCGCTTTTTGATGATACGCGACCTGTTCAACGGCAACGAACAGATGTTCGAGGATACGGTTACAACGCTCGACGAGTTCGACGATCTGGACGAATGTATGATATATATCGTCGAAAACTTCGCATGGAACCCCGACAGCGACGGTGCTCGCCTGCTGACGGACATCATACAACGCAAACTGTCATAAGGGCTTATGGCGAAACTATACATCGTACCCACGCCGATAGGCAATCTCGACGACATTACGCTTCGCGCCGTAGACACCCTCCGGTCGGTAGACTTCATCCTCGCCGAGGACACGCGCACGAGCGCAGTACTGCTCAAACATCTCGGCATCGAGAAACGCATGTACTCGCACCACAAGTTCAACGAGCATGCGACCGTCAGGCAGGTCGCCGACGCCATAGCCGGCGGACGCGACGTAGCTCTGGTAAGCGATGCCGGTACGCCGGGCATCTCCGATCCGGGATTTCTGCTGGTGCGCACCTGCGTCGAGGAGGGCATCGAGGTCGAGACGCTGCCGGGCGCTACGGCTCTGATTCCGGCCGTGGTGCAGAGCGGATTTCCATGCGACAGATTCTGTTTCGAGGGATTCCTGCCACAGAAAAAGGGTCGTGCAAAACGCATTGCGGCACTCTCCGACGAACCGCGCACGATCATCATCTACGAATCGCCTTACCGCGTGGTCAAGTGCCTCGAACAGCTCGCCGAAGCAATGGGCGCCGAGCGTCAGGTGGCCGTAGTAAGGGAGATAACCAAGAAGTTCGAACAGACGGTGCGCGGCACGCTCGCCGAGGCGATCGATCACTTCCGCCGCAACGAACCGCGCGGCGAATTTGTCATCGTCGTGGCCGGCAAACCGTCGAAAAAGGCTTCGGCCGAGCAACGCGACGCCGACGAGGAGGCTGAATAAGTATGGCTGCCGACAACAACAAACACGAGCTGAACATCATGCAGAGATGCTGCGTCGGGGTGCTGTGGCTGCTCTGCCGCACGGTCGCCGTCACGCCTCGCATCATACGCTACTACGTCTTGCAGGAGATAATATATTTCGTCATGCACTACGTTATCCGCTACCGCAGGGGCGTGGTAATGACCAACCTGCGCAACTCGTTCCCCGACAAGGAGGAGCACGAGCTGCGGCGCATAGCCCGGCGGTACGACTCGTTTCTGGCCGAACAGTTCATCAACACGCTTAGCGTTACGGGCATAAGCAGCAAACGACAGAAAAGATACATGTCATTCCCCGGCGCAGCGGAGTATGCAGCAGAGACCGAGGGACGAGACGTGGTGCTGGTCTCGGGGCATTACGGATGCTGGGAGTACTTCACGGCGGTAGCGCTCTACGATCAGGGACATGCGTTGATGAGCATCTATCATCCGTTGGAGAACTCTATTCTCGACGAATTGTTCCTGCGCATGCGCCGCTGCGAAAACTCGACTCTCGTGCCGCGTGACGAGTGCATACGCTACTACATACGCCACCGCCACGACGGCCGCAACCTGTCGATAGGCCTGATAGCCGACCAGAACCCGTTCCGCCGGAAAGACGCCTACTGGTTCCGGTTCCTCAATCAGGAGTCGATATTCGCCGACGGAGCCGAGCAGCTGGCCGTGAGATTCGGTATGCCGATGTACTTCGCCTACATGAAGCGCGTGCGCCGAGGCATATATGAAATGTACATGAAAAAACTATACGACGGCAGCGAGACGGTCGGCGACCACGAGCTGACAGTGCGTTATGCCCGCGCCTTGGAGCAGGTCATCGAGGATTGTCCCGAGCTATGGCTGTGGTCGCACCGTCGTTGGAAACAGATACGAACACCGGGAGAATGTCTTCACTGAGCGTAGTAATACTCAACTGGAACGGCATCGCGCATCTGCGCCGTTTCCTGGGCAGCGTGGTCGAATGCACGCCGCCCGAGGCGGATATCGTCGTGGCAGACAACGGCTCGACGGACGACTCCGTCGAGTGGGTGGAGCGCACCTACCCCACCGTGCGCATCGTCCGTCTCGACCGCAACTATGGCTTCGCCGAGGGTTACGACCGCGCCCTGAGGCAAATCGGCAGCCGCTATTACATATTGCTCAACTCCGATGTCGAGGTAACGCCCGGCTGGACCGAGCCGCTGCTGCGCATGCTCGAAACAGACGACAGCATAGGAGCCGTAGCACCCAAACTGCTGTCCGCAGAGCAGCGCGACCGCTTCGAGTATGCCGGAGCCTCGGGCGGCTTCATCGATATTCTGGGCTATCCGTTCTGCCGCGGGCGGATGCTGTCATACACCGAGCGCGACTGCGGCCAGTACGACGACCCTCGCGAGGTGTTTTGGGCAAGCGGCGCCGCAATGGCCTGCCGCGCCGAGCTGTTTCATGAACTCGGAGGCTTCGACGAGTCGTTCTTCGCGCACATGGAGGAGATAGACCTATGCTGGCGCATGCAGCTGGCAGGCTACCGCATAATGGTTGAGCCGCGCAGCGTCGTTTACCACCTCGGCGGCGGCACGCTGCCCGTCTCGCCGCGCAAGCTATATCTCAACCACCGTAATAATCTCGCCATGATCCTCAAATGCGCACCGCAAGGACAGCGCATACTCTGCGCCCTGCTGCGACCGCTGTGCGACGGAGCGGAGGCGCTCGTGCATCTGCTGTCGGGCAAGCCGCGCAACGCGTGGGCGATAGCCAGAGCTTGGGCGGACTTCATACGGCGGCATCGCACGCTGACGGCCGAGCGCCGGAGCATCGTCCGCCGACAAAAAGCCAAGGGCATATATCGCGGCTCGATAATTTTACGTTATATATTCCGAGGCAAGAGATTTGATAAAATGATGCAGAGATGAAACGACTCGTCATAATACCTACATACAACGAATGCGAGAACATCGTGCGCATGATCGACAAGGTAATGTCGCTCGATGCGCAATTCGATCTTCTCGTGGTCGACGATAACTCGCCCGACGGCACGGCCGAGCTGGTAAGAACCCGTCGGCAGCAGTATGCCGGGCGTGTGCATCTGCTCGAACGCAGCGGCAAGCTCGGACTGGGCACAGCCTACATCGCCGGGTTTCGCTGGGCTGCGGAGCGGCGCTACGACCGGATATTCGAAATGGACTGCGACTTCTCGCACAACCCCGACGATCTGATACGGCTCCTCGAAACGGGCGCCGACGTGGCGATAGGCTCGCGCTATTCGAAGGGCGTGAATGTCGTCAACTGGCCTATGGGACGGCTGCTGATGTCGTACTTCGCATCGAAATACGTGCGCACCGTCACGCGCATGCCCGTATGCGATGCTACGGCAGGCTTCGTCGGCTATACGCGCCGCGTGCTCGAAACGATAGACTTCGACCGCATACGCATGAACGGGTACGGATTTCAGATCGAGATGAAGTACTCGGCATGGAGGCTCGGATTCGCGATTCGCGAGGTCTCGATAATATTCATCGACCGCACCGAGGGTACCTCGAAGATGTCGGGAGGGATATTCTCCGAAGCGTTGTTCGGAGTGGTAAAGCTGCCTTTCAGGCGAATAAGGCCTAAGCAGACAGACAGATAGAATGTAATGACCGTCGCAGCGCTGCGGCGGTCTTCGCTTATCTGCGCCTCAACGCCTCGGGCAGCGGCAGACGAATGCGCGAAGCCGAAACGACAGCTCCCGTCGCAGCGAAGCCTGCGGCGACGAACATAGGCGCCACAGTAGTCTCTCCGTCGAATATATGGAACAGCAGGGCGACCATTGCCGCACCCGACGTCTGCCCCAGAAGCCGCGCCGTGGCGAGCATGCCGCTGGCCGAACCGCTGCGGTGCTGCGGCGCCGAGGCTATCATGATACTGTTGTTGGGCGACTGGAACAGTCCGAATCCCGCACCGCACAACACCAACCGCCAGACGACATCGGCGGCCGACGGATGCGACGACATGGTACCCAGCGCAAACAGACCTGCCGTCATGACGGCAAGCCCCGTCAAGCCCAGCACACCGGCATGTATGCGCTCGACCAGACGTCCGGCCAGCGGCGCGACCACGACAATGACCATAGGCCACGCCATAAGCAGCAACCCCGTATCGACGGGCGTATATCCGAGGCTGTGTTGCAGGATGAACGGCAGCGACACCATAGCCAGCATCTGTGCCGTAAACGAGCATATCGACGTGAGTATCGACAGCGAGAAGATAGGTATGCGCAGCAGATCGAACGGCAACAGTGGCGACTCCTTGCCCAGCTGCCGCCTTACGTATACGAAGCCTACGACGGCCGTCGCGACCAGAGTTGCGCTTACCACAGGCATGGCGACATCGTGCGAGAAGGCCTCGATAGAGAATATCAGCAGGCCGAACGTCAACGCATTCAACACGCAGTCGCGCCAGTCCAGACGCCGCCCGACGACCCTGACCGGGTTCTTCGGCAGAAACCGATAGCTGAATACGAAAGCAACGATGCCGATAGGGATGTTGACGGCAAAGAGCCAGTGCCACGATGCAACCGACAGTATAGCCGCCGCAAGCGACGGGCCGGCCACCGACGACACGGCCACGATCGTCGCGTTGATGCCCAGCCCTCGCGCCAGCCTGTCGCGCGGATAAATGATGCGTATGATCGTCGTATTGATGCTGGTAACGGCTGCGGCGCCCACGCCCTCGACTATGCGGCATAGAATCAGCATAGTGAACGATCCGGCCAGCGCACAGCCCAGCGAAGCGAGCGTAAAGAGCACCAGACCGGATATATATATGCGGCGGTAACCGACGATGTCGCCCAGATTCGAGAATATGAGCAGCGTCATGACTATGGCCAGCTGGTAGCTATTGATAGCCCACACCGAATCGGCCGACGACACGCTCATCTCGGCCGAGAAGGTGGGCAGCGCCACGTTGACTATCGCACCGCTTATGACCGAGGCCGACACGCCGAACGCAACGGCCATTATCGCCCACAGCCGCCGCGGCATGTCGAGGCCGTTCCACTGACTGTTTCCCGAAATCGTTTCGCTCATATACCGGTCATCGACTACCCTACCGACGTCATCGGCGTTAAAACGATATCTCTTCGAGGCGGTCGACGAATATCGAAAAATCCGAATGCGTATCGGCGAACTCGTCGTAGGAGTGTTCGTTGTGTCCCGACTCGGGAACGTCCGATATCATCTTGACCGCTACGACGGGCACACCGCCGAAGAGCTCGGCAGTCTGACATACGGCCGTGATCTCCATGTCGAACAGAGCTCGCGGCTGTGCGAAGCGCGACTTTATCGCGCGTATCATGTCGGCGCCGACGAACGAGTCGCCCGTAAATACCGTATCCTCGTCGCGGCCGCACAGAGCATACTCGCCGGTCATCTCGGGGATGAAGCCGTCGGGAATGATGCAGTCGTGATAGCGCGCACGGCGCGGCATGACGACCTCGCCCTGCCGGCGTCCCTCGGCCGAGGCTGCGTAGCCAATAACGGCCAGCATGTCGAACGGCCGCCCGGACGAGCACAGCGCACGTGCGGTCGATGCCGCGGCGCAGGCCTTGCCGATGCCGCAGCGCACCACCGTATAGTCGTTTTTCAGAGAAGATGCGCGCTCCAATGCCGCCTCCATATTGCGGTTCTCGCGCTCGGTGGGTGTAAGAACGAGTATTCGCATTATCTCTCAGTATTATAAATGTCACCTATTCCGGCCTCGACGGCCTCCTCGCGCGTATAGAGACAACGAAGATACTCGGCCATGGCGCTGTTGGTCGTCTCGATCGCATAGAGACCGGGGTTGCCGCACTGAACCTCGTTGAGTCCCACTATATCCTCGGCCGAGCGCAGCGGAAAGACATCGGCATAGACCTTGGCCAGAGCAGCGCGTATCTGCTGCGGCTCGACGTCGTTCATCGTCGAGAGGTAGAAGCCGGTCTTGCATCCCATAGGGCAGAACGATACGATGCGGCTGCCGATGACGGGATCGAGTCTGAGGTAGTAGGCCATAAGGTGTTCTATCGTATGCACCTCGCCCGACCCGAGCGGAGCATGCGCCATGGGCGCACGGAATCTGAGATCCCACGAGTAGACGGCCAGATCGTCGTTTATGGGATATATCGAGCGCAGATACAACCCTGTCGCAAGCGTCCGATGATCCACATCGAACGACGAAACTATCGATTTGTTCATATCTTGAAATTTTATTGTCCGGCAAATTTACTCAATTAGTCCCAAACGGCAAACTATTCCGCCGATTATAGCGCAACCGTCACACGGGCGGCTCAGTAGAGGGCGGTTTGCATCGTTGCGCAAAAATGCGTATCTTCGCACGAAACATAATATCGTCATATGGAATCTCCCTCTGCCGGTCGGCGAATCGTATTTCTGGACTACCTGCGCGTGGCGGCCTGCTTCATGGTAATATTCGTCCATTCGATAGAGCCGTTTTATCTCGATGCCGACGGCACCTACATAGCCTCGTCCGGCGATGCGCTGTGGGTAACGCTGCTCGATTCGGCCGCCCGCTGCGCCGTGCCGCTGTTCGTGCTTACATCGAGCTATCTGCTCTTTCCCGTCGCGTGCGGCACAGAGCGCTTCTTCCGCAGGCGCTTTACGAAAGTAGTCGTACCGTTCCTCTTCTGGGCCATACTCTATGCCGTCGTTCCGATGTGGGGCTCGGGCGGCGAGGTCGACCTTGGCGGCAATCTGCGGCATCTGCTTCTCAACTTCACTGACAATGCCGGCCACCTGTGGTTCGTATACATGCTCTTGGGCGTATACATCGCCATGCCGATCATATCGCCGTGGGCGGAGCGGGTTTCGAAGCGTGGAGAGCGGATATTTCTCGCGGCATGGGCATTCACTACGCTCGTACCGTTCCTGCACCGTGCTGCGCTGACCATTTACGGCCGCGCCGAGATATGGGGCGAGGCGGGCTGGAACGAGTTCGGAACACTATATTATAT
>OFFZ01001859.1_pt1 | contig 11481 bp, 9 predicted proteins | sample 1521631 | NCBI WGS metagenome assembly OFFZ01 (sample SAMEA3504102, study PRJEB24116) | mouse gut metagenome | biome: mouse gut; feature: mouse-associated habitat; material: faeces | place: Denmark | collected 2011 | reverse complement strand
TCATGGCCGAGCAGGCCAGCGTGGGGATCAGCGAGGCCGCCAGAAAGCCCGCGAAGAGCCGCCGGCGGAAGGAGGGGGGCCGTCTCATGCCTCTCCCTCCTCTCCCAGGTAGAAGGCCCAGCTCATCAGCACCGCGTCCCGGCGGCCGCTGGCCCCGGCCACGTCGTAGTCCGCCATGGGGATCTCCTCTAAAGGGACCATGGACCGCTCCATCTCCAGATCCCCCCGGACGGAACGGCGGCAGAACTCCCCCGCCAGCAGGCTCTGAACCTCCCGGCTGACGGTGAAGTCCAGAAACAGCTTCGCGTTTTCCCCGTGGGCTGCCCCCCGGATGAGGGCGCTGCCGTCGGGGACGCAGCTGCTGCCGTCTGAGGGGTACACCAGGGCGATGTTGTCTCCGGCGGCCATGCGCTTCAGCGCCGTCTCCTCCAGCGTCACGCCCACCAGGTCCGTGCCGCCGGCCACGGAGCGCACCACATCGCCGGAGCCCTCCAGCTGCCGCCCGTCCAGATTCTCCGCGAAGCGGCGCAGCGTCTCCTGCTCCTCGCCGCCCACTGCCTCCAGCATGGTCACAAGCGCCGTGAAGCTGGAGCCGGACACCGCCGGGTCCGCAAAGGCGATGCGCCCCCGCAGCCGGGGGGACAGCAGGTCCGCCCAGCCCGTAACGCCGTCCTCCGTCACCAGCTTGGTATTGTACACCAGCACCACCGGCAGGGCGGAGAAGGGGGTCCAGAGCCCGTCCGGGTCCCGGAACCGCTCCTGAATCTTCTCCGCCTCCGCGCAGGTATAGGGGGCGAAGCAGTCCCGGCAGGACTCCAGGCTCTCCACGCCGCCGCCGAACATCACGTCCGCCCCGGGGCTGTCCCCCTCCTCCCGGATGCGCTCCAGCAGCTCGTTGGTGCCGCCGGCCACCACGTCCACCCAGATGCCGGTGCGCTCCTCAAACTCCTTGACGATGGGCCAGTAAACCTCCTCCTTATGGGAGGTGTAGAGCACCAGACGCTCCCCCTCCTCCGGGGCAAAGCTCAGCTCCGGCGGCGTCGACTGCGCCGCGCAGCCGGTGAGCAGCAGCGTGAGCCAAAGGGCCAGCAGCCGGCGGACCATGAAAACACCTCCCAGCAATCCCGTACCCCTGCCGCGGACAGGGGATGGGTGATTTGCCCTATTATAGCACAGAGGGGCGGATGGTTTCATTACATTTTGACAAAAATATCAAAAGAAAACAAAAAAGCGCAGATTTGTCCCCTGTACCTTTTTCACCAAACATCATACAATGAAATACACCAACAGACGCGGACATACCTGTCCGCTCTTTGTCGAAAACAACGAAGGAGGATTTGTCATGAAACGTTTCATCGCGCTGCTTCTGTCTCTTGCCATGATGCTTGCCCTGGTTGCCTGCGGCAACAACGGCAACAACAGCCAGAACAACCCCGGCACCAACAACCCGGATCAGGGTGCCACCGGTGACACCGGCACAGGACACGCCCGCCCCCGCTCCCGCGGACGACGCCAGCCTCACCGAGACCCAGAAGATCATCAAAGAGGCCGAGGGCATGACCCTGGAGGAGCTGGCCCAGAAGGCCATTGAGGAGTCCAACGGCAAGAAGTTCTTCGGCGTGGGCAACTCCAGCCGCGGCAAGAGCGCCCTGCCCCTGTTCATTGAGTACCTGCAGTCCATCGACTCCGGATACAGCATGGAGTTTGACTGGCAGCAGCCCAAGAACAACAAGATCTTCGACCAGCTCACCGCCGACTCCCTCAAGCCCGAGGGCACCTTCGCCATGACGCTCATCCAGGACGGCAACCAGATTGAGAGCAAGATGGTTCAGACCGGTATTCTGGACACCTTCATCCCCAAGGAGTGGGCCGAGGCCAACGGCACCACCGCCGACGGTTATGACGGCTACCTGGCCCTCCAGACCCTGAACAAGGTCTTTATGTACAACAACACCGGCTCCAAGACCTACGACAACTGCTGGGACTTCGTGGCCGAGGGCGAGCACGGCCTGTTCATGGACATCGACTCCGAGATCGTGGGCAAGAACTTCCTGTACATGCTCACCGAGGACACCTACGCCGGCTGGCTGAAGGAGGCCTTCAACGCCCTCTCCGCCGACGAGCAGGCCTACTTCCAGCCCACCATCAAGGCCATGGAGTCCGAGGCCGCCGACCTTGGCCTGGGTGCCGACGGCGCCTATGCCCTGGCCTGGATTAAGCTGTGGGTGGAGAGCTACAACGCCCAGACCGACGACGGCCCCATCTGCAACACCCTGGTTGACAAGTCCGCCACCGACCAGTTCGGCCTGCTGGTGTACTCCAAGCTGCGCTCCGTGGAGGAGTCCAGCTCCGTGTCCGTCAACAACATCAACGTGGCGGCCTATAACGACGGCTATCAGGGCATCGGCGGCTATGGCTACTGCCGTGAGTACCCCGTAGAAAGAGCAATGCGCGATGCAAAGATCACAGAGATCTACGAAGGAACTTCTGAAGTTCAGCGCATGGTTATTTCCGGCGCATTGCTGAAATAGCCGTAAGTGAGCGACGAAAATGAAAACATTTTCCAGGCGTTGCTTGCAGGCAGCCAGCGTATATAAAAAAATAAAACATAAGGAGTGAATTACCGTGAAAATCGTTGTATGTATAAAGCAGGTACCAGATACCAAAGGCGGAGTTAAGTTCAATCCAGACGGTACTCTGGACAGAGGTGCAATGCTCACTATCATGAATCCGGACGACAAAGCCGGTCTGGAAGCAGCATTGAGATTGAAAGAGCAGTATGGCGCAGAGGTTACCGTACTTACCATGGGGCTTCCCAAGGCTGACGAGGTACTCCGTGAAGCTATGGCAATGGGAGCTGACAACGGCATCCTTGTAACGGACAGAGTGTTAGGCGGAGCTGATACCTGGGCTACTTCCACTACTATTGCAGGTGCAATCCGCAACCTGGAGTACGACTTGATCATTACTGGACGCCAGGCTATTGACGGTGATACGGCACAGGTTGGACCTCAGATTTCTGAGCACCTCGACATCCCAGTTATTTCCTATGCACAGGAAATTAAGATTGATGGGGATTATGTAGTCGTTCAACGTCAGTATGAGGACAGATATCATGAATTAAAAGCAAAGATGCCTTGCTTGATCACTGCTCTTTCTGAGTTAAATGAGCCGCGTTATATGACACCAGGCGGAATCTTCGATGCGTATGACAAAGAAGTGACTGTATGGGGCAGAGCAGATCTCAAGGATGTAGACGATTCTGACCTGGGATTAAAGGGATCACCGACGAAAATCGCAAAAGCATCTGACAAAGTGAAAAAAGGCGCTGGTGAGAAGGTTGTTCCTGATACGGCAGAAGATGCAGTCAGCTATATTGTAGGAAAATTGAAAGAGAAGCATGTAATCTAAGCATTGGGTCAATCAGAAGATGAATTAGATTGCGAATATCCGTAAAAATAAGGAAAGTGGTGAAAATAATGGGTTTAGAAGCATATAAAGGAGTATATGTCTTTGCACAGCAGGTAGACAATGTATTGAGCGGAATTGCTTTTGAATTACTTGGCAAAGCAAAAGACTTGGCAAAAGATTTAGATACAGATGTGACAGCAGTGTTGATTGGTTCTGGAGTAAAGGAGCTGGCAGACCAGTTGGCAGAGTACGGCGCTGACAAGGTGATCGTAGTGGATGATCCAGAATTGAAGGAGTACAGGACAGAGCCTTATACGCATGCCCTTTCATCTGTGATTAACCAGTACAAGCCGGAAATTATGCTGGTGGGCGCTACTGCGATCGGACGTGACTTAGGTCCCCGTGTTTCTGCAAGAGTAAAAACTGGCTTGACGGCAGACTGTACCGTATTGGAAATCGGCGATTTCCCATTGAATCCAGTACCTGGCAAAGAAGACGAGCAGAAGCACAATCAGTTGCTGATGACCCGTCCTGCATTCGGCGGCAATACCATCGCAACGATCGCATGCCCGGACAACCGTCCACAGATGGCAACGGTACGTCCCGGCGTTATGCAAAAGATTGATCCTATCAAGGGTGCGAAAGCTGTTGTAGAAGAGTATAATCCTGGATTTGCCCCAGACAGCAAGTATGTGGAAATTTTAAATATTATCAAATCTGTAAAAGAGACAGAAGATATTATGGAAGCAAAGATCCTGGTGTCTGGCGGACGTGGCGTTGGAAGCGCTGATAATTTCCAGATGCTAAAAGATCTGGCTGCAGTAATTGGCGGAACCGTAAGCTGCTCCCGCGCAGTTGTTGAGAACGGCTGGCTTCCAGTAGACTTACAGGTAGGACAGACTGGCAAGACCGTACGTCCTAACGTATATTTTGCAATTGGCATCTCTGGAGCAATTCAGCATGTTGCAGGCATGGAAGAGGCAGATATCATCATTGCGATCAACAAGGATGAAGATGCTCCGATCTTTGATGTAGCTGATTATGGAATTGTAGGAGATCTGAATAAGATCGTTCCGGCTCTGACAGAAGCATTGAAGGCTGAAATGGCAGAATAATCATAGGTAAAAAGGGCTTTTCTTCTGCAAAAGGAGGAAAAGCCCTTTTTCAGCTTTTAGAAAATGGTTTATGATTGTGAATGGAAAGTGAGGAAAAGCGTGAAAAAGCAATGGAAAATAAATACATCTTATCTGGTAGAGCTGGCGCTTTTGATTGCCGTGATTTTGATCATGGCATTCACTCCGGTCGGATATATTCATACTTTGGGATTGGAAATTACATTGATCGTAGTTCCGGTGGCAGTGGGGGCGGTTGCCATGGGTCCGGCGGCAGGGGCAATATTGGGAACGGTTTTCGGAATCACCAGCTTTATCCAATGCTTTGGCATGAGCCCTTTTGGCGCCATGCTATTAGGCATCAATCCAGTCTGGACCTTTTTGGTCTGCGTTCCTACCAGGGCATTGATGGGCTGGCTGACAGGGTTGCTCTATCAGGGCTTTCTCAAGGTCAGCCCCTTAAAGAAAATATCAGTGATCCTTGCAAATTTATGCTGTCCATTGTTGAACACCTTGTTTTTTATGGGGACATTGACCCTGTTTTTCTACCAGAGCGAGTATATTCAAGGAATTGCAAAGGGGATGGGAGCAGGAAATCCCTTAGTTTTCATTTTGTTGTTTGTAGGGATTAATGGACTGGTGGAAGCTGCCGTTTGCTTTGTGGCAGGAAGCGCCATCTCTCAGGCGTTAAACACGGTAATCCGGCATAGTTCCAGCAGGTAGCAAGTTATGAAAATACAGAGGAAAAATGGCATAGATTTCAGATGCAAGGCAGTGATATGCTGTATCTGCATGTGCCTGGCAGGATGTGGGATAAATGGCGAAGCAGTCAGAGTTCAAAGTGTTGCATCAAAAGAGGCGGGAGAATATGTTTCCAAGGAACAAAAGAGCAGCAGTATGCGCAGAGAAGAGAAAAAGCGTATGCAATCACGAAAGAACCAGGCTATCCAGGACATAGTATCGCACAGTGATGGCAGACTGACCGCAAGTTATCCGGTGAAAGAGGATTTTTGGCAGTGGCTTTATGAACAATATGGAATCGAAATCCTTGCTAGCTTGCAGCAGAAAGCACAGGGAGCAGAATCAGATATTGAGTGCTGGTATCAGTTGACCGGAAAATCTCTTCATGTGCTTTGGGTGGAATATTGCCGTGCTACAGGCGCTAAAGCCGTTGATTTGGATAAAGTTTATGAGAAAGAATGTGCCAATGAAGATCAGGTGGTATTGGATTTTACCGGGGATCTTAATCTGGCAGAGGGCTGGAGCACTACCAAATATCTGGATAGCCAGCCAGGCGGGATCGAGGAATGCTTTTCTACGGCATTGTGGCAAGAGATGCAGGCGGCGGATATTTTAATGATCAATAATGAATACGCCTATAGTAACCGGGGAATGCCTTTGTCCGGAAAGGCGTATACGTTCCGGGCGAATCCTGAGAGGATTTCTGAAATTGTCCAGATTGGCGCGGATGTGATATCCCTGGCGAATAATCATGTATGGGATTATGGAGCGGATGCGCTGCTGGATACCCTGGAGGTGGTCAAAGAGGCTGGGATTCCTTATGTGGGGGCAGGAAAGAACTTAGAAGAGGCCATGAAGCCTGTATATTTTATTGCAAATGGCAGGAAGATTGCCATCGTAGCCGCCACCCAGATTGAACGTTCTTTAAATTATACCAAAGAGGCTGCGACTGCACAGCCCGGGGTATTAAAAACCTTGAATCCAGAGAAGTTTCTGTCTGTGATCCGGCAGGCGAAATCTTGCAGTGATTATGTGATAGCCTTTGTGCACTGGGGGACAGAGAATACGAATTATTATGGAAGTGATCAGACAAAGCTTGGACAGTCATTTGCAGACGCAGGGGCAGACGTGATCATCGGCGGACATCCCCATTGCCTTCAGGGCTTTGATTTCTTTTATGGCAAACCTGTGATCTACAGTTTGGGAAATTTTTGGTTTAATGATAAAACCATTGACACGGGATTGTCCCAGGTGGTGATTCATACAGACACCAATGAAATTGAATTCCGGTTCCTGCCATGCGTCCAGAAAGGCTGCGTTACTTCCCTTGTGGAGACGCCGCAAGAAAAGCAGCGCATATTGGACTTTATGCAGCGCATTTCCGCTCCCGGGGTTTCTGTGGACGGAGATGGAGGCATAAGGGAAGTTCCATAAATGAGATGCAGATAGTTAGAGTTGTTTTTTTACATTCTCCGTGATAAAATAAAAACGGTTTAAAATTAACTCAGAAGGCTTTATTTTTGAATAGAAACAGGAAAAGAGGAGGATATTATGAGTAAAAAACCTACGGTATTGATGATTTTAGATGGCTTCGGATTAAATGAGAAGCATGAGGCAAATGCGGTATATCAGGCGAATACCCCCAATATTGATGGCTTGATGAAGGAATGTCCTTTTGTCAGAGGCAATGCCAGCGGGCTTGCCGTAGGGCTTCCCGACGGACAGATGGGCAATTCTGAGGTAGGTCATTTGAATATGGGCGCCGGAAGAATCGTATATCAGGAATTAACCAGGATTACCAAAGAGATCGAAGACGGTGATTTTTTCAAGAATGAGGCATTGATGGCAGGGATCAAAAATGTAAAAGACAATGATTCTGCGCTTCATCTTTACGGCTTATTGTCAGATGGCGGCGTGCACAGCCATAACACGCATCTGTACGGCCTGCTGGAGATGGCGAAAAGGGAGGGCATAGAGAAGGTTTATGTGCATTGCTTCCTCGATGGACGTGATACGGCTCCTACCTCCGGCAAGGGATTTATGGAGGCGCTGGAAGAGAAGATGAAAGAGATCGGCGTCGGTGAGATTGCCACGGTTTCCGGGCGTTATTACGCCATGGACAGAGACAATCGTTGGGAGCGGGTAGAGAAAGCTTACCGTGCCATCGCAGAGGGCGAGGGAATCCGTGTGCCCAACGCCGTGGAGGCAGTGGCGGCTTCTTATGCGCAGGATGTGACAGATGAGTTCGTGGTTCCAACCGTGGTAGAAAAGGATGGGAAACCTGTTGCAACCGTAAACGACAAAGATACCATCATCTTCTTTAATTTCCGGCCAGACCGTGCAAGGGAGATCACCAGGACATTCTGCATGGACGAGTTTGACGGTTTTGAGAGAGGAGAGCGAAAGCAGGTTGCCTATGTCTGCTTTACGGAGTATGATGTGACCATCCCTAATAAATCGATTGCTTTCCATAAGGTAGAGCTGACCAATACTTTCGGGCAGTTTTTGGCTGAGAATGGCAAGACGCAGGCAAGGATTGCGGAGACAGAAAAGTATGCCCATGTCACGTTCTTCTTTAACGGCGGAGTGGAGGAACCCAACAAGGGCGAGGATCGTATCCTGGTCAATTCTCCGAAAGTGGCGACGTATGACTTAAAACCTGAGATGAGCGCTTACGAGGTCTGCGACAAATTGGTGGAAGCGATCAAATCTGATAAATATGACGTGATCATCATCAACTTTGCAAACCCGGACATGGTGGGACATACTGGCGTGGAAGCCGCGGCAATTGCAGCAGTGGAAGCAGTGGACGCCTGCGTGGGAAAAGCAGTGGCGGCGTTAAAAGAGATGGATGGAACCATGTTCCTGTGCGCAGACCACGGAAATGCAGAGCAGTTGGTTGATTACACGACTGGGGAGAGCTTTACGGCACATACCATCAATCCGGTTCCCTTTATCTTGATTAACTACGATGACGATTATACGCTGCGCGAAGGCGGATGCCTGGCAGACATTGCGCCTACCCTGATTGAAATCATGGGAATGGAGCAGCCGCAGGAAATGACAGGAAAATCTCTTTTGGTAAAACGGTAAGAGACAGCAGGAGAATGGAGGATGGCAATGAGTATTCAGGAATTTAAGCCAGTAAAAGAAGGCAAAGTGCGTGAGGTCTTTGACAATGGAGACAGTATGATTATCGTGGCGACAGACAGGATATCTGCCTTTGACGTGATTTTGAAGAATAAAATTACACAGAAAGGGGCGATACTCACACAGATGTCAAAGTTCTGGTTTGAGTTTACAAAAGACATTGTGCCAAACCATATGCTTTCAACGAATGTTGCGGACATGCCGGAATTTTTCCGAAAAGAAGAGTTTGACGGCAACAGCATGAAATGCAAGAAGCTTCAGATGCTTCCAGTGGAGTGCATCGTGCGCGGGTATATTACAGGCAGCGGCTGGGAGAGCTATCAGAAAGAGGGCATGGTTTGCGGCATCCGCCTGCCAGAAGGACTGTTGGAATCCGAACAGCTGCCAGAACCCATCTATACGCCGACGACAAAGGCGGACCTCGGTCTTCACGACGAGCACATTACATTTGAAGACACTGTGCAAATTTTGGAAAAGCTGTATCCAGGCAAAGGCGCAGAATATGCGGAAACGATTGAGAAGTGCACGATTGCACTCTATAAGAAATGTGCTGAATATGCACGGAGCAAGGGAATTATCATTGCGGACACCAAATTTGAGTTTGGACTGGATGAAGATGGAAACGTGGTTCTCGGGGATGAGATGCTTACTCCCGACAGCTCCAGGTTCTGGCCGTTAGATGGCTATGCACCAGGAAATTCCCAGCCTTCGTTTGACAAGCAGTTTGTCAGGGACTGGCTGAAGCAACATCCAGACAGTGATTATTTTCTTCCAGAGGAAGTTGTAGAGCGCACAGTAGAGAAATACAAAGAGGCATATCAGATGCTGACTGGAGAAACGTTCTAACGGATTACAAAAGATTTCATTGCAAAAGAATGGAGGAACTTATGTCAACAGACAGATATAACAGCCCCTTGTCGGAACGCTATGCAAGTAAAGAGATGCAGTATATTTTTTCCCCAGACATGAAATTCTGCACCTGGAGAAAGCTGTGGATTGCTCTTGCAGAGACAGAGATGGAGCTTGGATTAAGCGAAAATGGTCAGCCAGTGATTACCCAGGAGCAGATCGATGAATTGAAAAGTCATGTGGATGACATCAACTATGAGGTTGCAAGAGAACGGGAGAAGCTGGTGCGGCATGATGTGATGAGTCATGTTTACGCTTATGGGCAGCAGTGCCCCAAAGCGGCAGGCATTATCCATCTGGGAGCCACTTCCTGCTATGTGGGAGACAACACGGATATCATTGTAATGCATAAGGCGCTGAAATTGGTGCATAAAAAATTGATAAACGTCATTGCCGAACTGGCAAAATTTGCGGATACTTATAAAGATCTGCCAACGCTGGCATTCACTCATTTTCAGCCAGCGCAGCCTACCACTGTGGGCAAACGGGCGACGTTATGGCTTCAGGAATTCTTGATGGATTTGGAGGATTTGGAATATGTCACTGCAAGTCTTAAGCTTTTAGGCTCCAAGGGAACCACTGGAACACAGGCAAGCTTCCAAGAATTGTTTGCAGGGGACCAGGAAACCATAGATAAAATTGATCCCATGATTGCAAAAAAGATGGGATTTGAAGAGTGCTATGCAGTATCTGGCCAGACGTATTCTAGAAAAGTGGATAGCCGGGTGGCAAATATTCTGGCAGGCATTGCAGCCAGCGCTCACAAGATGTCAAACGATATCCGTCTCCTTCAGCATCTGAAAGAGGTAGAGGAACCATTTGAGAAAAATCAGATTGGCTCCTCAGCCATGGCGTATAAACGCAATCCCATGAGAAGCGAGCGCATTGCGTCTTTGGCACGTTATGTCATGGTGGACGCCTTGAATCCGGCAATTACCTCCGCTACGCAATGGTTTGAGCGGACGTTGGATGATTCCGCCAATAAGCGTCTGTCTATTCCAGAAGGATTTCTCGCCGTGGACGGCATTCTGGATCTGTGCTTGAACGTAGTGGACGGACTGGTGGTCTATGACAAGGTAATCCGCAAACACATGATGGCGGAGCTGCCCTTTATGGCTACGGAAAATATTATGATGGATGCAGTGAAGAACGGAGCCAGCCGCCAGGAAATGCATGAGAAGATCCGCCAGCTTTCGATGGAAGCAGGCAAAAACGTCAAAGTGGAGGGCAAAGACAATAACTTGTTAGAGCTGATCGCCGCAGATCCGGCATTTAATCTGACTTTGGAACAATTGCAGCAGTCTATGGATCCTTCCAAGTATGTAGGGCGCGCCCCGATACAGGTAGAGAAGTTCCTTGCCAATTCTGTCCGTCCGGTGTTGGAGCAGAATCGGGAACTGCTTGGCATGACTGCGGAGATAAATGTATAGTTGATTTGAAGAGGGCTGCCGCATGAAAGAGCGAGGAAAGGTATCTTGCGCTTTGATGGGGGCAGTTCTTTTATTATTGATTTCATAGGCTTTTCAGAGATAAATGTCGCACAAAAAGTGACTTTAAAAAGGCGAGAATATGTTTCAATTGTTTTAAGAAGTATATGCTGACAGTGTTTGTGTTATTGTCGTCCTTAAGAGAGAGCTTTGAAAAAGGAGAGATGCTATGTTAAATGCAGATATCGAGATACAGAAAATTGATTATGAAAAGAGTGTAAAAAATTTGCTAGGACGGATCATGCCGAAATTAAAAGACAAGCCAGAGGCAGGCATGGCGGTTCGTCTTTTGCAGAAGCTGGGCAATGAGGCGCCTGACGTATTCTGCAATCTGATACGATATATGCCTGCGCAGGGTAAGGCAAAGCTGATCTGTGAGCTGGTAAGCCAATATCAGGAAAAGCTGACTAGGATGGTAAACGACGCCCTATCCTTTCATGAGCTTGGCAAGAATATTGTCTTGGGAAGTATGTTTTTTCAGGCGTCCGGGGAAGGCTTGTTGATTTTTGCAAGAAATGTAAAGGTAAATTACAGTGGAATTTTGGACAATGAGGCAGTGCAGAAAAAAGTGGAGCACACCGTGCAGCAGTATGCGGACAATAGTTTTCTCAAGAATCATCCAAAACTAGTAGGATTACTGAAAGAAAATGCCAATGTAGCGGCTAAGGCGG
>OFFZ01001856.1_pt1 | contig 11486 bp, 13 predicted proteins | sample 1521631 | NCBI WGS metagenome assembly OFFZ01 (sample SAMEA3504102, study PRJEB24116) | mouse gut metagenome | biome: mouse gut; feature: mouse-associated habitat; material: faeces | place: Denmark | collected 2011 | reverse complement strand
TATTGTCCCGGCAGTAGGCCAGGTAGATATTGGTCTCCCCCATGGCCGTCACCGGAACACGTTCCCGGATATCGCCAGTGGCAGAGCGGAAAGCATCCCCCACGGATACCCTGGTGCCTCCGGAATAAGGAATACCCATATCTTCGCACAGCTTGGACAGTTCCTTCTTGTCCACTAACAGGTTTGCCAGGGAGAAGTAAAGGAACTTGCCCAGCATATGGGCCTGGTCGCCTTGGGACGTGCCGATGAAATCGTGCATATCAAATATGTTGTCCATTACAATCACCATGCCGACCGCTATGCTGTCGGCACAAATAGGAATGAAAGAGTGCAGACAAGCGGTCGCCTTTCTTATAAAATATAGTTGAGGGGGAAGCAAACTACAACGCACGGTGGAGGAAGTCGTAGACTGCTTCATAGCTCAAAACAGTATTACAATCAGTGTTAGAATCACCTTTTCAAGCACAAATAAGTGGCGCCTTGAGCCCGAACACTAAGGATTGTTTTAACGCCTGTTAATTGCCTGGTGATTCAGTCACTGCTTTCTCCTCACTATTTTCGAATGAGGGGGTGCTTTTTTGAAGATTGTATTTCCAACCTGCTGTGGAGTAGATGTTCACAAGTCCTTTGTGGTTGCTACCATTATTAAGACGCCAAAGGACAGCATACAGCCAAGCTATCAGAAAAAGCGTTTTTCTACGTTTAACTCGGATTTGAAACGCTTTGCCGGCTGGCTCCGTGAAAACGATTGCCTGGATGTGTGCATGGAATCTACCGGGAAATATTGGGTTCCCGTATTCAACATTCTGGAAAAGCAGGGCATCCGTGCCGTTATCGCTAACCCCAAATGGGTCAAGGCTGTAAAAGGGAATAAGGATGACACCAAGGATTCCAAGTGGATTGGGGATCTGTTCCGTATCGGTTTGGTAAAAAGCAGTTTTATTCCGGCCAAGGATATCCGCATCCTGCGGGAGTTTACCCGCTACCGTTACAAACTCACTTCCATGAAAAGCAGCGAGAAAAATCGGTTCCAAAACGCTTTCACTGTCTGCAATGTGGCGCTTGATTCCGTCGTGTCTGATATGTTTGGTAAGTCCGCGACCGCGATCACAGACTACCTAACATCCGATGAGGATTTTGACCCGCAGCATTGCATTTCTCTTTTGCAACGCTCTCTCAAGAAAAAGGCGGATGATGTTCTCACCTCTATTGAGGGATACGAGATCTCGCCAGAGCAGAAGTATCGCATCGGCATTATCCGCGACCATCTCCACTACATTGAGAAGCTGATTGAACGGGTGGACTCCTGCATCAACGCCATGATCGAGAAGTACGATGGGGCGATTGGGCTGCTTTGCACCATTCCCGGCATTGACCGCAGCTCCGCGATCACTGTTATCTCCGAAATTGGCGTAGATATGGCTCAGTTCGGTTCCTCCAAGCGTCTTTGCTGCTGGGCTGGTCTCACCCCCGGCAATAACGAATCCGCCGGCAAGAAGAAGTCTGTCCGTATTTCACGTGCGGGAGTTTATCTCAAACCTACGCTGGTGCAAGCTGCCCACGCAGCCGTGAAGGACAAAACGAATCCCTATTATGCGCTGAAATATGAGCGCATTGCCAAGCGTCGGGGCAAAAAACGGGCCATTATCGCTATCGCCAGAATGATTTTGACCGCCATCTACTCTATGCTTTCCACCGGCGAGATTTGGAACCCCGTTGATCTGTTCAAGGTTGATATGCCCGAGCATCTCAAAGAGCAGCAGCTTCAAAAGGCTGTGAAGCAGGCTGTTCACTTCCTCGAAAGCCAAGGGCTTAAGGTGAGTTAGCTTCCCTCCACAACTTGAAAGTGCCCTGAAAAACTCGTGGTTTAGCAGGGCTGTTCTTTTGCGCCCTTTGCGGTGGCCCTAAAACGCGCGTATCTTTCACACTATCCTCCAGCTCGGTGCGCAGCAAATTGTAGGTGGGGTCTTTTCGCAGCTCGGACTCCGGCACGCTGCCGGGGAGCAGGCTGGACAGGTCGATGCGCCCGAAAAGCTGTTCCTCATCGGTCTGCTTGGACAGCAGACGCTCATACTGCCGGGCCCCGGTGATCCGGGCGCGGAACTGGTTGATGGCGTAGCTCTTGGCCTGGCCGGGCGCGCCCAGGATGAACAGGTTCTTTCGGGTGAGCAGGGCGATGGCGATGGCCTCCACCAGCTCCTCCCGCTCCGCCACCTGGCCGTTCACGTCGGCCATCACGGCCAGCATACGGTCACACAGGGACTGTGTATTTTGATTTGGCATGGTTTTACCCCTTTCAATCCTTTGATAATTCCAGAGATTTTTCATACTCCGTATAGCAAAGCGGACAGGACAGATTGCGTTGGGGCTGGTATCCTGCCGTTTGCAGGAGCGCCACATACAACAGGGCGTCCCGCTCATGCTGGAACACCTTCACCTCTATCGGGTCACCGCAAAAGACGCAATGCTCCAAAACCACTTCACAGGATGTCCCAACCGATTTCCGCCGGATTTCGTAGCTGCGGACAATTTCCCGCAACCCATCGTCCGGCATATGGAACAGCGCCGCAAACCGCTCCCCGAAATCCTTCGTCTGGCTTTTCAAGTCGGTGTTTTCCGCCCGCGCCTTGGTCAGCTGGAGGCGCAGGAACCGGGCGTCCTGACCGACATTTTCGCCCAACTCTTCCACATCCGCCCATTCGCTTTTCCGATCAATGAAATGCCGCGTCATGAAGCGAGACAGCCGGCGGCAAAACCCTTGCAATGCCGCGCGCAGACGGTACATCATCACAGCCATTCTCCGCCTACGCTGCGCTCAGTTGCTGATACAGCCTGCCGCCCTCCCGAATGGCGTCGAGAGAAATGATGTTTCCTCCACGGAACTCCTTCGGAGCGCCAGTGATGCCGGTCAGGCGGCGGACCTCCTTGCAGTTGAGCAGCTCATATTTCAGCTGCGCGTAGATACGTTTTTTCAGAGAACCCTTGGCCGGGTCGTAGGTGTCCACGCAACGGATCAGCCGGATGGCCAACTGTTGGTACACATCGTCCCGTTCAAGGTGCGCGGCCTGGATCAGCGTCCAGTTCTGCCGGATCACGGTGTCGATGCAGTGGAGGTGCTCCTCCACCACGCGGTTGCGAAGCTCATAGGAAATATTGTTTTTCATTTCAAAAACTCCTTGTATTTTGGGGGCCTGTGCGCGGGGCGCAGGCCCAATTTGTTTGCCGGCCATTCGTGTGCCCTGTGTCAAGCCGCGATGACCCGGTACTTCAGGGACAGCTCTCCCCGAACATTCTTGTCAAAGACGAGCTCCCGCCCGGTGCAGGGGGCGATCTTCCTGCGTCGGTCACGGAGCAGGTGCTCATAGCCCCTGCTTCCCCTGTGGCGGCGGGCGTTCTGCCGTCCGGCGCCACTGGGAAAGCTCCGAAAAAAGCCCACCATGCTCCAATATCCGGCGTTCGGGGATTGGGCCGCCTTGCGGGCCCAGCCGTCCATGGCCTCCTGTTCGTCCTCCGTGGCCGGGCGGAACCCGCCGTTGTAGACGGAGAGGATATCGCCATCCAGCTCAAATCGAGCAGACCGCTCCACCCGCAGCTGGGACGTTTTCTGATTGGGATCGTTCAGTCCTTCCGTGGTGTTGAGCACCAGGTCAAAGCCATAGCTGCGCACAGCGGCGATGCGGCGGGGACCCCGCAGCCAGGGCGCAAAGCCAGACGTTTCCCCGTTGCGCCAGAGCAGCTCCAGGAAAATGGGCCGTTCCTGTGCCATTCGCTTAAATTCGTTCAGCGTCATGTTCAGCGTCCTTTCTTTAAACTCTACGGTGCTTTTTCAACGATCTTCCAGCAGAAATTCAAAATTACTCCCGCAGGCAGGGCCTTAAACTTCTCCTGCCGCTCCGGGGAAAGGGCGCTATACACCTGACAGACCACGTTAGCCGTCACAGTGTCCAGCCAGGTCCAGCCCTTCTCGTTTTCAAAAGGCTCGCACAGGTCGTACTGCCCGGACGCTTCGCCGCTGGGGCGGATCATGTGCAGGCCCCCGGATCGCACGATCTCGCAGCACTCCAAAAACGTCAGGCCATTCCTCGTTCCAGGCTCACACATGGCTTCCGGCCTCCCCGGCGTCCTTTTGCCGGTATTCTGCCTCCAATTCTTGAGCCGGCGTATAACGGCGCAGGTTCTGATTGACATATTCGCTGGCGTGATGCATCAGTGCGCCGCACAGCTCGCCCATGATTTTGGCGGCCTCCAGGTCACGTCTCAGCGTTTTCAGCGTGCCCACATGGAGGGAGCACCGCCTGGATTCATCAAACTTTCCCTTCAGATAGCAGTCGATGTAGATGCCCTCACAGCCATAGTTGACGATGGGCACAAAGTCAAATTCGTAGGCGGTGAGCTTTACCCCTTCGTGCCTGCCCCCCTCGTGCTCACAGGGCAGGTAGTAGTCCAGGATGGCCCCGGCCCTGTCGAAATCGCCGTTTGCCTTTGCCCTTCGGATCACGCTGCTGAACAGGCTGCCGCCGGTGTCCCGGAACACCTCGGTGGGCTTCTCCGGCGGGAAATTCTGTTCCAGCCAGAGCTGTGCCCGCTCCCGATCCCAGTCGTTGAACAAATCTAGGAATTGCTTGCTGTGCCGGAACTGGCGCTGCTCATCCCGGCTCGCATAGAACCTGCTGCGTTCCTCACAGCGGCCGTAGTACCCCACCTGCGTTGAAAAACTGTCATAGGGATGGGCGGTCTGCACCGTGTCATAAATGGCCTTCAGCAAATCGTCCCCGGTCAGGCCCTTCTGGATCGGGATGACCTTCTCCAGCTCGCCGCCGCAGTCCTTACAGCAGCCCATCAGGCTGACGCCCAAGCACTCGCTGAGTTTGAAATAGTTCAACGCCCAGTGGGTGGGGATGAAGTGGTCGTTGTAAAAATTGGTGGCGGCATCGGGCCGGCCCGCCAGACGGTGGCAGCATTCGCAGTATCTGTTTACCATTTTTCAGTCCTCCTTTGCGTCAGTCCGCACCCGCGAACGGTCGAAAGAGTACAGGGGAAGCAGCCTGTCATAGTTCAAGTAATAAAAATAGTAGGGTTTCAGGCCGTCGTCTATCTCAATGACCTCTCCATACTCCAGCTCCATCCCAGCATCGGAAAAAGTCTGCTCCACAGATTCCCTCTGCATGGCGTCATAAAACTGCTTGGCAGTCAGGCCAAGGGTTCCCTCACAGCGCAGCCTGTAGCGGGATTCTGAGGGGGAGATGTGCGCACCCGGCTTGTAGTCCTTTCGGTTGAGGCGCCATTCCAGGAACTCGCTCTTCTCATCCACAAAGCCGTAGACGCGGCACACCGGCGGGGAGGTCAGCCGGGGGCACCACTTGGGGGGCTTGTATTTCGGGTCGGACTTGCGGAACCGCTTAGATTTCCGTTTTTTCGGGAAACCATTGCAGTAGCGCGCGCAGCCCACAAGCTGGTGGTACTGGCAGCCGGGGCAAGTCGGCACCGGGAAGGTGTACTTTGTTTTTGCCATCTACGACCCCTCCCTGATGCGAGAGTTCTCATTTCCAGCACGCCCGTTCAGCCATTCCTGCACAAATTCCCGATCAGATTCGTGAAACAGCGATATAAACATATCTCGGAAGCAGTTTACATTGGCGGGAAGCCGTTCATTTTGCGCACTCCACATCTGAAACATCCAACGGTAGATCTCCGTCAACAGTTCATCCGGCGTGGCCTGGCCGGGCAATTCCCTGCCGATGCACAGGTCACCTCCACAGATTCGGCATCGGCCGATTTTGCACAGGCGGCGGCCTTCTTCCGGCTCCAGGGTGGTATACTTCAGTTCGAAGCCGGAGAACTCAAAATAGTTCATGAGGTGATTAACCTGTATGGCTATGTCATCATTTTTCCAGTCAATACAATGGCACATCGACTGTTTATGCTCACATTCCCGCATTACGCCGCCTCCTCGTTGTTCCATTTTTCGCACAGCTCAATGACCCTCTGACACTGATCCATTTCAAACCCACCGATGTGGGCGCGGTCAGGCCTCAGATGAAGTTCCCCTGCCAGCCAGCGGTACGCCCCCGTCCGGGTCATGCGCCCGCTTTTCCAAAGGGCGTCGAACACCCGGTGGGCCTCCATCCGCTTCAGCCGCAGCACCTCATTGGCCACATTGCCCAAGGCCCGCGTGGTGCCCTTGTGGCAGCCCACCCGGGCGTTGCAGTTCTGGCATTGATAGACAAACTCGCCCTCCATGCCCAGCCGCCGGGCGGACTCGCCATAGACCGCTTTGGCGGGAATCAGCTTGATCACACCGCCGCAATATCTACAGATGTCGTTCTCCTTCACACGCTGCACCCCCTACGCCGCCTTTTTGGCGGTCTTAGCCTTGGCCTTGGAGGGTTTGGCCTTCTTTTCCGCTTTTTTTGGCTCGGCTTTGGGGGCCTTCTGCACCACCACCGGGGCAGCCACAGGCTCCCGCATGGCGGTCTGCATATAGTAGGCTCCCTCAGTGGACAGATCCAGCATCCCTGCCTGGGCGATGCCCAGGGTGGCCGTGCCGGACAGCGAACGCAGGCAGGCCATCAGGTCGGAGATGAGATACCAGTATCCGCCCTGGGGCGTTCCCGTCAGCGGGGCGGTCTCCAGCTCCTGGCAGGCTTCCCCCAGCTCTCCCTTGCAGGAGAAGGTGATCCGCCCGCCGTCAAAGGCCAGCTTCACCCGGCCCTTGGGGTCTACCGCCGCCACGGTTTTCAGCGTCCGCCGAAGCTCGGCCACATCGGTGAGCAGCGTGAACTGGTTGCGGATGTTGTTCATCAGCCGGTCCGTGTCCATATAGTCGCCCTCCATCAGCATGGCCCCGAACGTGAGCCCCGGACGTTGGAACACCAGGAACTTCCCGGCTACGCCCACGTTGAACTCATCTGCGTCCGAACACAGTCCGGCCAGCTTTTCCAGGGAGTTGGCGGGCAGCAGCAGGCTGATGTTCCCGGCGGATTTGTCGTCGCCCTTGGCGGCGACCAGGCACCGGCCGTTGTAGCCCACTCCCTTCAGCCCTTCCCGGGTGAACATCAGGTTTACGCAGCGCATCAAGGGTTTGTCCTTGTCCTCAGATGTGGCGAACATGGTCTGCCGGGCCATGGACGGGATGCCGGACAGCTTTACCGTGTCCTCCGGGAACGGGAGCTCTATTTTGGGGAATTCGCCTCGCTCCCCGATGCCCCAGCTGTAGATGGTCTCCCCGCTGCGCAGTGTGAGCACGCGGGTTCCCGGCCTGCGGCGCAGCTGCGCCGTCTCGCCGGACATCAGCCCCAGCATCCCCGCCAGCAGCTTGGCGTTCATCACCAGCGCGTCATCTTCTCCAACGGTACAAACCAACTTCTGCTCCAGGGAAGTCTCAATGTTGGTGGCAGTGAAGGTGAGTGTACCCGCGGCGGCGTCAGCCTCTAAAAGCACCCCCTTCAGCGGTTCCAGGGGTGCGTCCTCCGACGCGACGGCAGCGGCCTTTTGGACGGCGCTCAACAGCTCCGCCCGATTTATCGTGATGTTCAAAATTTCCTCCTTTACGCGGCAAAGCCGTCGAGGGTGAATTGATTTTCGTCCACGACAGACTTCTTCGGTTTCTTTTTCTTCTTTTGTTCTTCCAGCGTCCGTTCCAGCAGGCCGTCGAACTCCTTCCGGCGGGTACGGGCGCTGGTGTCCTGGATGGCGGCGGCTTTCGGTGTCGGAAGCTCTGGCGCGGGCGGGGCTGCGGCGCGAGCACGCCGCTCGGGGTTGATGACCGCCATCTTTTTGAATGCGGCGGCGATATCCTCCACATTGTCCTTGATGCCCAGGGCCAGTTCCTTCGCCATCTGGGAGGTCAGATCCCGCACGTCGCTCATGGCGGCCAGACCTTCCTCAGAGAAGCCACCTTCGATGATGCCCGCCACCGCCAGCTTGGAGGCCATCAGCTTCATGGCCTTGGCCTGCATGGTGTCCTTGTAGTAGAGCAGGTAGACCTCTACTCGGGGCGCGGTCTGATTGATGCGCCAGCTCCGGCGGGACGCCTGCCGCAGGGTGAACAGCTTATGGCCTGTGTCAAAAAAGATAATGGTGGTAAAAGCATTGAGGTCTAAACCGGTTTCCACCAGGGCCGGGTTGCAGATCAGCACTTGCAGGCCCTCGGCCAGCTTTGCGGCCACCCATGACTCCCGCTTGTCAGGCTTGATCTTGGCGGGAAGGATGGTTGTGCGCCACCCCCGCTCCAGGCACAGCTTTTCCATCTTTGACTGCGTATCCAGCCGAGTCCAGTTGATGTAGAGCAACACCCGCTCACCACCGTTGATCTTGCGCTCCATAATATCCAATATCTCTTCATCCTTTGGCAGAAGGGTATTCGGTGTGGCAAGATCACCAGGCCTCACGATCTCATAGCCGTCAATAGGATGGTAAATGGGTTTGTGACCGTAGGGCTGGTCCGGGTAGGCCATCAGCAGGTTCAGGTAGGCGGAAAGGATTTTCCGGGCCGCCTTGCGGTCATTTTTCAAAACCTGCTTCAGCTGCCCCTCGATCCGCTTGTACTCCGCCTCGATCTCCTTGGGCATCTTCAGAGGAATGGGAATCTCCTCATACTCCGGGAGGTCCTTGCCCATATCCGTGAGGGAAAGAAATACCGCGTACTCCATCAGGAACCGGGAGTAGACCAGCGGGGAGACGCCGGGCAGCAGACGGGTGGACGAATGGGTCTGCACCGTCCGCCGGTTGGAGTTGTACTCCCGTTCCTCCTCCTCATAGATGTGCTGGATCACGCCGTACTCAGCGTCAAACTGAGAGGGAGACTGGTAGTCCTTGCCGTCCTTTTTCATCAGAGATGGGACAATGCGGTACAGCAGATAGAAGATGCCGGAGCTGTAACCGTTGATGAGGGTGGCGGTCATGCCAACTACCTTTTTCGCTGTGCTGTATAACTCCGCCATAGCGTCGCCCTGACCGGACTTGTTGTTGTACTGGTGCAGTTCATCCACGATCAGGCCGTAGATCCTGCCCTTGTACTTTCGCTTGATGTAGCTGCTCAGGGGATACGCCCGGTTTGCACCTTTGGCGGGAAATACCGCTTTAGGATCTCTGGCAATCGCATGGAGCTTTTCCAGCAGCGCCGCGCTCTTGGCCTTTTCCACATGTTCATAGACCAGTGGACGATACACAAAGCCGTAATCCCCAATCTTGGCCCAAGCTGTCTGCTCTCCCCAGGCGGTTGGGTTAAGGGCGGTCCAAAGGCTTGCCCCGCAGGCCTCACACTTGTGGTTGTCTCTGTTTTCCCGCCGAAAGAAGCGGGAATTGGCTGGGACACGATACACAGTGCCATCCCTGCTGATGTTTGCCATAATGGCGGTGCCGCACTCCGGACAGCAGAATACCGGCTGGTGGGGGTCCACATCCACGGCGCCGCAGCTTGGGATTGGCGTTTTTCTTTCCACATACAGCCCATCCCGGTTCCAGCGCCGGCGGACCACCGCCGGGGCGCGCATATATCCGTCCCGGGCCTTCTCCTTGGAGAGAATTGCGAAACAACTCTTTGTCCCCCGCTCGTACAGCCGGTACAGATGGTCAAACTCCTGAATACTGTAGACCACGGCGGCAAAGGTGTTTGGGACGGTCTCCTCGATCTCACGCACCCATTTCTTGGTAACATGAGAGGGGCACAGCACCACGTTGAAGGTTTTGAATATCCCGGCGCTTTGCTGCTGTGCGTACAGGGCAGCGGCGGCGGACACAATGGCTGTTGTGCCGATTTTCGTTTTCCCGGTTCCACATTCCGCTACGATCAGGCCAACCTTGCCGCGATGGAGCTGCCGCTTGACTGCCTCCGCCACCGCAAGCTGGGCGTCGTAGAGGGAGTACCCGGCGTGCTCCTGGACATACTGGTTCAGTGCCAGCACCTCCGGCGACAGGGGCTCCTTCGCGGGGTCGAACAGCGGGATAAACAGCTTTTTGATCCGCTCGGCCACGGTAACGCCAAAGGTGTTCAGGTAGTCCGTCACTGACTTGAGCCCGTCCAGCGGTGACAGGCCGGGCGTTGCGCCGGGGATGGAAATGGCCCCGCTTCTCAGGCCGTCCTCCAGAACGGCCACGATGTTTTTGTCCTTTTCCTCACAGCGCAGCAGCCACGCCTCCATTTGGCGGGAAACTGATTTGACCCGTAGCGGGCGCAGGATGTTTCGCCGGATCAGCTGTTCAAGGACATAGTCCTGGAACTCGGGGATCAGCGGGACGGCGGTTTTCTGATCCACCGCCCGGAACAGGTCCCCCCGGTCTCCAGGCGCGCAGAAGATGTAGGTGTTTCGAGGCGGCAGGTCCTGCTTGGTTTGGGTATCCTCCGTCTGCCCATCTTCCAGAGTGTCCTCTCCGATTTCAGCCATCTGGCCGTCGTCCTCCACGATAAGGGTAGCCTCCGCGTACACTCCATCGTGGCTGAGTTCCCGCCGGTACTGCTTGGAGAGGGTGTTGAGGGTGAGCGTTTCTGTCTCACTCTCGATTTCGATGGTAACCCCGCCATAGATGGCGTCCGCAAGGCCCCGCACTTCCTCGGGATACCCGCCGAAGCGCAGCGCCGCCAGCGTTGGCCGGCCCTTGTCGTCCCATACCACCGTATCCGCGTAACCGGACAGGCGGATGCCCTTTTTCTGGTCGTAGTAGGTCACCACCATAAGTTTTGGCTTGCTCATACATAGCTTTTCTCCTTTCCTGATTTTTTCGAGGACGCAAAAAACCGCAGTCCTCTCCCGAAAGAGCTGACTGCGGTTTTTGTACGTTCTCGTGTTGGTATTTAGGATTCTGACAGACCTCCAAGGGGCATAGTACCCCCTGGAGCAAATATCTGACCTGAAAAAATCTTACCTAAATACATCCTCAGAATACCATTTCCTTGCGCTTTTGGATAGTTGAAGTTTCTTCTACTGTTTAAATCCTTCCCAGCTGACCTGGCAGGAAGCCGGATCAAGTATAATAATCTTGCGGCCCAGCTTTCTGGCGTAACGCACGGTCGCCGCTGTCCCACCGCGCCACTCCCCATTGTAAACCGCCAGCAGGAAGGCAGCGGAGTCAACCAGAAGCCTGTTGCGGTCAAGCATACAATTTTTCTATGGCTAAATAATAGCCATATTACATGACCATTATATCAGCCATAATAGGAACTGTAAAGGGGATGGGCACGATGATTCACTATGCGCCATTGTGGAGTACAATGGCTGAACAAAAGGTGACGACCTACACGTTGCGGTTTAAGCATGGCATGAGTCATGCGACTGTTCAGCGGCTTCAATCGGATATGCCGGTGTCAACACATACGCTGAACAAGCTGTGTACGATTTTAAATTGTCGGTTGCAAGATGTTGCGGAGTATGTTCCTGATGAATAACAGCTCTACTGTCCTGTGTCTGTAGGATGGTAGAGCTGTTTGCATTGTGGAGCGGCTGTCATAGACAGGCCGCTTTTTTCATACGCTTGACCAAAGGAGAGAT
>OFFZ01001855.1_pt1 | contig 11491 bp, 4 predicted proteins | sample 1521631 | NCBI WGS metagenome assembly OFFZ01 (sample SAMEA3504102, study PRJEB24116) | mouse gut metagenome | biome: mouse gut; feature: mouse-associated habitat; material: faeces | place: Denmark | collected 2011 | reverse complement strand
CTTCTCTGACCATCCGTCTCATCGCCCAGGTATGTATCCGGCAGGGGTTGCGTGTGGTTTTCATAATTTCGGTCATAGCATTGCAAGGTATTGCAAAGATTTTGTGATTAATATTTAATAATATATATTAACATGCTATAACCTGTTGGCTCGATGTGGTATTGAATAATATGTGTAATATTGCAACTGGATACTAATACCTGTTAAACTTGGTGTTGAAATATGCTAATTTTGGAATGTTTTGAGCAAAATGCCATATTACTTGTGTGTATGGCTGCAAGATGTATTCAGTAATATTATCGCATATAGTAATTTCCTTATTCACTTAATAAAAATCACATGATGCATTTTATCCGATTGAAAGCGAGGATGCTGCTCGCAGCGGTGAGTTGTTTTACGGCTTGCTGCAACAACCTTTATGCCGACTCCATGGCACCACAGCTCACCGGCTTTATGAGAAGCAGCGATGCATGGGGTGATAACGGGCAAACCACGGCGTATTACGGCTTTTACAGCATATCTGCCGACGGTGATGTCGATTTCAAGGCAGTATCCCCGACGGGTCCCGACAATGCATGGGCCAACTGCGGGAGTGTTTATGCTGACGGAAGATATTATTGCTACAATGTGGATGGCACCAGTATGAATTACACGTTAAGTTATTACGTGTTTGATGCCGATTCATGGACATCTGTCAGGCAGAATGCGTTCAGCTACAAATATTCGGATGCGGGTTCGGAGCAGTCGCAAAATGCGAGGCTTGTGCCGTCGGCACTTGCATATAACCCTCTTACAGGTGTGATTTATGCCGTGACACATACTTTTTCGAATTCGGAAAAAGGTTTTCTGTGCGAAGCAGACCCCGATTCGGGTGAGCTGCATAGCCTCGGGGAAATACCTTTTATGAAGACTGCCTCATGTGATGCATCCGGGGTGATGTACGGAATCGGTTTGGACGGAAATCTTTACAGGATTTCAGGAGCCGGTGATGTGGCAATTATCGGTCACACGGGGTATTATCCTACGCGTGATTCCGAAATCAGTACAGGTTCGGCAATATATTTCAGAAACGGGAAGATGTATTATTCCCTTTTCGGTTTTGCCACCGAGCGTGACAGGGACTATAACATAAACGCTGTTTTCGGATTATTGGAAATCGATACGGCAACTGGGAAATCGACATTGCTGGGGGTATATCCTCGCGACGAGGTGTTCAGTTCCCTGGTGGCACCCAATGCGCATCCCGATGCGCCTGACGCAATATCCGGGCTTGTTTTCGAGCCTGAGACACCGGCTTCCCTTAAGGCGGTTGTAAAATTCACCCTGCCGTCGGTCACTTATGCCCAAAAGAAACTCGAGGGTGATGTAGAGTTCGAAATATCCGTTGGCACTTCAACCCCGGTCAAAGGGAGCGGGACCCCCGGTTCTGTCGTTTCGGAAGCCGTGAATGTTTCAGCGGGCATGCAGACCGTTTCGGTAACCGTTACCGCCAACGGGCATAAAAGCCCTGTTGCCCACGCATCCTATTTCTTTGGCGCAGATACACCTGCGGCGGTTTCCGAACTTACCCTTGCCTATGACGGCAATACGGGAAACGCCGTTCTCACATGGAACACCCCGCGTGGGGAAAACGGCGGGATGCTGGAAGAAGAAAAGCTGAGGTATAAGATAGAACGTATGCCCGGAAAGGTGATAGTGGCACGTTCTGCAAAAGGTAACAGTTTCTCCGAACCGGCCGATTTCCCATTTGATTCGTATCGATATGTGGTGACACCATATTATGCCGACAAGCCCTCTGAAACCGGCCGGAGCGCCACTTCAAACATCGTGAAGATGGGTTCACCACTTCCTATGCCATATGATGAGACTTTCAGCTCCCCGTCGTCGCTTAACGGTTATACCCTTATCGATGCCAACGGCGACGGTAGCGGCAGTGGTTGGGATTCTCCCGAATGGTGTTATGACGAAACTTATTATTGTGCGTTTTATTATGGGAAGCAAGGCAAGCCGGCCGATGACTGGCTTATTACCCCGGCTCTTGATTTTGACAGCGAGTACCTTTATAAGCTGACTTTCAAATACTATGCATATTACGGTTATGGGAGCAAGTTCCGGGTTGTCGTCGGGAATACTCCTACTGTGGAGGGGATGGATAAGGAGGTGCTGATGAAGGAAACCGTATCGGATTTCTATGACCAGCCGGGAATCACGGAAACCGTGATATTCGCGCCACGGAAAGGTGACCGTTTCATCGGGTTCCACCACATATCGGAAACCATGGAACACCTCAGTATCGACGATGTGCATGTGGAAAGGTATCTGTCGGCCAATGTGCCTGGTGCGGTAAACGGCCTGACAGCCGAACGGAAAAGCGATACGGAAGTGGTTCTGGAATTTACAGTCCCGGAACTTACGGCGGGTGGTAAGGATTTGGACGGTTCTCCGCTGAAGGTTCAAATTGAAAGAAATGCCGCGACAGTCCCGGTTGGCGAACTTGCCGATGTAAAACCTGGCGAAAAGGTGAGATGGGCGGATACTGATGCCCCGACTGCAGTGAATGTGTATAGTGTTGCCGTGTATAACAGTAACGGTGAGGGGTTGAAAAAGGAAATCAGTATAGATTTGCGTAGAGGCTCACCGGTAGAAGTGGAGTCTGTGCGTGCGTCGTTTATCAATGATAAGCAGATTCTGATTGAATGGGATCCGTCAACATCAGCTACCGACGAGGAAGGGAGACCTGTCGACGTGGATGCCATACGCTATCTTGTGTACAAACCTGTACGGGATGCGGATGATAACATAGAGTACAAGGTTATCGGCAGGGATTTGGAGGAATGCCGTTTTATTGACAACGAGCCGCAGCTAGGGCTTCCCGCCGAAGGGCAACAGCCGCTGTTTTACTATGTGGCACCTGTCAACGGCGATGACGAAGGTTATGCCTGTGAATCAAACACGCTTATTTTCGGTGACTCGCGTCCGTTGCCTTGGTCGGAAACCTGGCCGAAGCAGGTGACGGAGAACGGTCAGTGGTTCCGTTCGCAGACAATGGGAGCCACATGGTATATCCGATACAAGGGTTATGAACCTTTGACCGACGGTGTGGACGGCTCGGGTGTGGTTACATGCGAGCCCAACCGGGATGTGGCGTTCGGTATGGGCGGCTTCATCTCCCCGAGATTGGACTTGACCGGCAATGAATCTCCCGAACTCTCATTCTGGATGTATCACGGGCCTGAATATACCGATGGAATCCAGCTTGCCATCGGGGTTGATGTCGGCGATTCCAGACAGAACCTCATTCCTGGGGCGGTTTTTGATGCCCGCAGCGAAGAACAGGGTTGGAAAAAGCATACGGTGTCATTGAAAGACTACACACTCTATAAGGCGGCTTCTGTGGTGTTCTACGGTTACGTCCGTCCTGACAACTGCATCCATATCGACAATGTGTCGCTGACCGGGGACCGATTTGCCAAGGAGCTTAGTCTGACCGGCATTGCCGGGCCTAAGGAATGCCGCACGGATGAGGTTGCCGATTTCGAAGTGTCGGTTGCAAACACCGGAACGACCGCATCAGGTAATTTCAGGATTGATTTCACTGTCGACGGTAAGGTTGCCGGAGGAAAGGAGATGGCAGGAATCGCATCCGGGGAGACATCGACGGCCTTGTTCTCATATGTGCCTGACAACGGACAGGCGGGTAAAACCCTCGACATCGCCTTTCGGATTACCGAGGCAACCGGTTCCGATACGAATCCGGCCAATAACGTCATGTCGGCGATGTTGGAAGTGAAGCAGGGCAATCTGCCATATGTTACATCAGTTGAAGGCTCTATCGACGGTGAGTCGGTGGCATTGGAATGGGGAATGCCCGACAAATGCGAGTTTACCGAGACGTTTACCGACAACTTCGAAGCTTACGAACCGTTTGCGATTGACAATATCGGACAGTGGGTAATGCACGATGGTGACGGACTTTACAATCATTATCTGAGCAACGGCGCCGGTGGTGTAATCGAATGGGAGAATAGCCGCGAGACGCAGGCGTTCATAGTGTTCAACGTCGGGGAAATCATCTACCCGATGCCTTTCGCTCCCATTTCGGGCAGCCAGTTCCTGGCATCCTGGCCTGCTGCCGGTGGAGCGAATGACGACTGGGTAATCTCCCCGGAACTTGACGGCAGGGCACAGCTTATCTCATTCTATGCCCGTTCCATGATGGAAGGCAGTGATGCCATTAACGTTTTGGTTTCTAAGACCGGCAACAACCCCTCTGATTTCTATAAGCTCAACGGGGCAACCCCGATAAAACTTTCTGCCGGATGGCAGCTGCTGCATTTCGCACTTCCTGAAGGTTCGCGGTATTTCGCCATACAGAATGTGGGTGATAACGGCACCGGGATTATGATTGATGACATAATGTATCATGGTTATCCCACCACTGCGTTTATTCCTGATGGTTATAACGTTTACCGTGACGGTAAAAAACTGAATGACGAGCCTTTGACGGAGCGGAAATATACAGATTCCGATATAGCTTCAGGCAACAGCTACCGTTACAGCATCGCACCTGTGTTCGGCAATCGGGAAGGCCGCATGTCGGATTACCTTCTGATTGAGGCGTCGGGTATCGGAACCACATCTGTTGACAGTGGTATTGAGATTGCCACGGCTCCCGGTGCTATAATCGTTACCGGTGCTTGTGGTCGCAGGATTTCGGTCTGCGCTGTTGATGGCCGTTTAGTGGCGTCTGTCGCGGCAGAGGCAACCGAACGGATTGAGGTAGCCCCTGGGGTTTACATTGTAAATGCCGGTGAAACTACTTCGAAAATTGTGGTCAGATAACTGGTCATGCTAAATTAATAAAAGGTATTACCTGTTGAATAACATACATATATGAGAAAAATCGCGACATTTATGACATGCCTGGCCGTGTCAGCGACAGTAATCAGCCTGGTGGCGGTGGAAATGCAGGGTTTTCCCGGTTTGACACGTGCCTCAATCACGCGTGGGGAACTTAATGATACGGGGATGGCGAAATCCACAACTCTCAATCCCGGGTCATCTGCCAGAACTCGCACACAGACTTTCGTCCCGTTATCATCCCGCGATGCGGAGGATGTATCCGGCAATGTCCTGTTGGCTGCATACCCGCCCCGGGAGGACAAGTTTGACGGGTTCATCGCCCTTGATGCCGACGGTGACGGTATTACATGGACATTTGACAGAAAGAAACAGTTTGGCGGTTTGGTGACAGAATCATGGTTGGAAGTCAAGCCGTTATACGGGCAGACAGGTTGCTGGGATGACTGGGTGTTCATTCCGGTGGAAATAGATGCAGACAATGCCGATTTGCACTTGAGTTTTTTTGCTTCTACACAGTACCGTGGTGCATCTGATGTGCATAATTTCAAAGTATATTTCGGAGATGAGGCCGATCCTGAGGCTATGACCACTGTTGTGATGGACAAGGAGGGTTATATTTCGGAATCCACCACATGGGAGTATATCACACCTCTCGAAACCGATTTTACGGCAAGCGGGCACGGCATATGCTATTTGGGGATACACGTTACTTCTTCTGTCGATAGCGGGTATCTGCGCGTCGGGGAAATCACTCTCAGCCGGTCTGAAACCCCTTCTGAGCCTGTTGGTCCTAACGGGGAGATTTTCGAGATGCATCCCACGGAAGAGGAATTCGGGATGTGCCAGATAATCGATGCTAATGAGGATGGTTGCACTATATGCCAGTGGGTTGTTACCGGGGCTGACGGAAGGTTGTTTGACTGGCCCATACACTATAACTCCCTCCAAAGCGGGACCCCGGCAAAAGGCGATGCCGACGAATGGCTCATTACCCCGGCAATTAAGCTGTCGACGTCCGACAAAATCCATACCCTGAGTATCGACGCCCTGACCACAGGTTCGACGTTCACAGATGCGTTCGAGATTGTTATCGCGACTGAAGCCACATTGGAAGGGATGAAGGCAGGTCGGCAGATTATGAACGAACCGGCTGTGACCAATGAGGAATATAAGACATTTACTTCCAGGTTTGCCGTGGAGACCCCTGGGTATTACTATATCGGGATTCATATAAATTCGCTGATTTCTACAGGTTGGAGGATTTCGATGAAGGATTTGAAGGTTTGTGTGACGGAACAATCTGCCATGGTTCCCGGCCCGTGTTCCGACCTTGAAATCGTACCCGACCCACATGGACGACTTGAAGCAACCGTGAACATGACTTTGCCAAAACTGTATATGAATTCCTTGGTGATGCCTGAGGATGAGTTGGTTACGGTTGAAGTTGAGTCGCCGGTTGACAGGCAGACCGTTTCGGGAAAGCCCGGTGAGAAGGTGTCGGTAACGATTGCCGCAGCCGACGGCAATAACCTTATCGTGGTTGACACGAAGAATGCCGACGGCAACGGCTCCCAAAGTAAAGGACAGGTGCGTTGCGGACTTGACGTGCCGGTAAATCCTGTCGTATCGGCAAAGGTCAGCGATGACAACATGTCGTTGCATCTCTCATGGGAGGCTCCGGTAACAGGTCTGAACGGAGGGATTGTGGATCCGTCGGCCGTTAAATACCGTCTGTACACCTATCAGGGTTCTGGCAATTCTGGGGGATGGATTCTCACGGTTGACAACATAAGCACCTGCGAATATACCTATACAGCGTCATCGGAAAAACAGGAGTTGCACCAGGTAATGTTGTCGGCCTATAATGACAAAGGTGAGAGTGACGGCGGCTATGAATCCTTCGCCTCGGCGGTGCTTGGGAAACCGTATCCGCTACCAATGAACGAGAATTTCACCGGGGGAGCACAGGCATACAACGGCCTGCTGATTGATTATCCTACCGAGGAACATACCGCGTCGTGGGCACTTGATATGCCCTCGGCAGTCGGTATCAGCGGCGGCCCGTCATATGCCCTTATGTGCGTGAATATGGATATGGGGAAAGCGATGGGTTATGTGGAACTTCCGAGATTTTCAACCGCAGGTTGTAAAAAGACCCGTCTGAAGCTAACAATGTATATTGATGATTTCTCGGCACGTGCGGAAATATCCGTTTACGGGCAGGAGGGGCGTGAAAAGGCTGAAATCATAAGGACAATCGACAGTTCGGCTGGCGACGGGTGGACGGATGTGTTCATCGACCTTCCTGAAAAATATGACGGGCGTGAATGGGTAGTGTTGGCAATTAATGTGACGACGTTTGACCCGTCGCAGATATTCGTGCTTGGCGGTTATGAGATTTATGAACGGCATGCCGACGATTTTGGCGTAATCCGGATTGAGATGCCCCCTTATGTGACCTTGGGTGATGAGACGGGGTTTGTTGTCACGGTAGGCAACCGTGGATACAACACGGCGCCGGTGCCTGCGGTCAAAGCCCGTGTGATGGACGGCGCTGTCTGCCTGACTGATGTTGAAATGGAGATGCCCGGAATTTCATCGCTTGCAGACGGGGAAACCATGGAATGCCTCGGGAGGCTGAAGTTTGACTGTGCCGATATGTACCGTAAGAATCTCACACTTGAAGTAAATATTGACAACGAGGACGAGAATCCTGGGAACAATGTAGGTCGGGCGGATTTCCGTGTAGGTATCGGTGGGATGCCTGTGGTATCGGATATAGCAGCCACGCTGGTCAATGACGGCAGTGATGTGATGTTGTCATGGGATAACCCGTATGCTTACGGGGTGGTGGAAAATATGGAGGCTTATCCGCATGGTTGTTATTCAGGAACTATCGGCCGGTGGAAAAATATCGACTATGATGGTGCGACTACCTATGTTACCGAAACGTTCTATATCCCCGATGCCGGACTTCCGAAAGCATTCCAAGTGGTGAACAAGATGTTGTGCGGCATGGATGGATTGCTATGCCCTTCAGGCGACCAGTTCCTGATGGCCTTCAGCCCGGAACAGGCTGTTGCCGACGACTGGCTTATCTCCCCGCAAGTCAAGGGTGGGTCAACTGTCTCATTCCAACTGACATCGTTGGCCACGGAATTTAAAGAAAGCGTGGAGGTGATGTGGTCGGAAACTGATGACGAGGCTGATTCGTTCAAAGTGCTGGAATCGGTTGTTGTAGAATATGAGGGATGGGCCGATTATGAATTTACCCTTCCTGAAAATGCGAAGTATTTCGCTATTCATTACATAAGCGACGATAAGTTCGGCATATGCATCGACGACATAACATATGACCCGGTAAATCCTGAAGTTGAAATTTCGGGTTACAATATATACCGCGACGGGGTAAAGGTTGCTGACGGCCATAAGGAAACGGTATATACCGACTCTGACATCCCCGCCGGATCGACTTGCAATTTCAATGTCGCGGTAGTCGGGACCAAGAATGGTGTCAAGGTTGAATTCCCCCGTTCGGCCACTGTGTCATCGCCGCGTACCAGCAGTATCGAATCGGTGAATGGTGCATCTAAAACGGTGTACGGAGGCAGCGGATGTATAATCGCAGAAGGTTACGAAGGGGCATCGGCCGAGGTGTTCGATGTCAGCGGTATTATGGTGGCAAAGGCTGAAAACCTGCCTGTTGACTACAAGGTTTCCCTTGAAGCCGGAATCTATCTTGTGGTTATCGGCGGCGAAAGCCATAAGGTTGCCGTGCGTTGAGAAAACCTGTCGGGCCTGTTACGTAAAAGGATTTGGCATCAGCCATTGCTTTTACAGAGTATGATAAATGGCGGTGTGTCAAAATTCAATATTTTGGCACACCGCCTTGGTTTTCGCCCGGACGGCGAGAGTACAGTCAGAATGGCTCAGATGGGTCATTATGACACACCATCATTGTTTTCTATGCCTAACTTTGGGTGGTTGGAATTTGCAGAATAGGCAGTGAAAACTTATCTTTGCCACGCGTCTTGAGGGGGTGCGATAAAAAGATGCGTTAAGAATTAGTGAATTTGATAAAATAAATGTCGGTCAACAAAGTAATATTGGTGGGGAATGTGGGGAAAAATCCTGAAATTAAGTATGTCGGGAACCGTCCGTATGCCACATTCTCGCTTGCCACATCCGACCCTGCCTATACCAACGCCCAGGGGGTGACAGTGCCGGAGCGCACCGAATGGCACAATATCGTGATGTGGGACCGCCATGCCGAGACGGCGGAACGCTACATAACCAAAGGCACGAAATTATACCTGGAAGGGAAATTGCGGACACGGGTGTGGGAAGACCGCAATGCCATAAAACGCTCCGTCACGGAAATCGTGGTCGAAGGGTTCGACATCCTGTCGCGGGCCGTAAGCAGCAATTAATTATAGGCTGCCGGTGTTTCTGACAGGAATCTTTCATGACAAACAAATCAATAAATTAACTATAGATGGAAAAAGTAAAAGCAAATGCAAACCGGGTGCCCCCTGTGGCCGACGGGGAGCAGAAAGTGGTTTATGCCGACACTGACCCCGTTGAACTTCCTGAAAACGCGTTCCGTGAGCTTGGTGCCGACGAGCATTACAGGCCGTTGATGCATCCGGCACGTCAGTACAAGGAGGTTACTGTTTATTCCGTAATCATGGGTTTGGTGCTGTGTGTGATTTTCAGTGCCGCCGCTGCCTATCTCGGTCTTAAGGTTGGGCAGGTGTTCGAAGCCGCCATCCCCATCGCCATTATCGCCGTGGGGCTTTCGGGTGCACTTGGCAAAAAGGACGCCCTTGGCCAAAATGTGATTATCCAGTCGATCGGGGCATGTTCCGGCGTGGTTGTTGCCGGGGCGATTTTCACCCTTCCGGCGCTTTATATCCTACAGGCCAAATATCCTGAAATCACCGTAAGCTTTTTCCAGATTTTCCTGAGTTCGTTGCTTGGCGGTATATTGGGAATCCTGTTTTTCATTCCTTTCCGTAAATATTTCGTGAAAGATATGCATGGCAAATATCCTTTCCCTGAGGCGACAGCGACTACACAGGTGCTTGCCAGCGGCCAGGCAGCGGGTGCAGCCAACGGCTCGCAGGCCAAAACGCTTGTAGTGGCATCGCTTATCGGCGGTATCTATGATTATGTTGTGGAAACATTCGGTTTCTGGGCCGGGACGCTTTCCACCACCGTAAGCTCATGGGGTGAGGCCGTGGTGGAAAAAACCAAACTGGTGCTGAGCTGCAACACCGGTGCCGCTGTGCTCGGTCTGGGCTATATTATCGGTCTGCGTTACGCATTCATCATATGTGCCGGTTCATTCTTTGTGTGGTGGGTGATTATCCCTCTGATGGGTACTTACGGTAATGCGGAGATTGCGGCGCTTTCACCGAACGAGATATTTGGCAATTATGCCAGGATGATAGGTATCGGCGGTATCGCCATGGCCGGTGTAATCGGCATCGTGAAATCATGGCCTATAATCCGTCAGGCAGTCGGTCTTGCCGGACGTGAGTTCAAAGGCGGTGCCGGTGCCGGAGCTGCACGCCCGGTGCGTTGGCAGTGGGACATCTCGATGAAGCATATCGTTTTCTTCATCGCTATCGCCCTGGTTGCAGTGCTGTTGTTTTTCGGGTTCGGTGTAATCAACAACTGGTGGCAGGCGCTGGTGGCCTGGCTTGTGGTGAGCCTTATCGCTTTCCTGTTCACAACAGTTGCTGCCAATGCTATCGCTATTGTTGGTTCCAACCCGGTTTCGGGTATGACCCTTATGACATTGATTATAGCATCTGCCATCTTTGTCGGTATCGGGCTTAGCGGCACTTCGGGCATTGTGGCTTCGATGATTATCGGAGGTGTGGTGTGCACGGCGCTTTCTATGGCTGGCGGATTCGTGACCGACCTTAAGGTCGGCTATTGGCTCGGTTCCACTCCCCGCAAGCAGTGGAAATTCCTTGGTACCTTGGTCTCCGCTGCCACTGTTGGCGGTGTGATGCTTGTTCTGAACCAGGTGTATGGGTTCTCAGGCGAAAACGCCCTTGTAGCCCCGCAGGCCAATGCAATGGCAAAGGTTATCGAGCCGTTGATGATGGGTGGCGATACACCTTGGATTCTCTATATGACAGGTGTGGTGCTCGCCCTGCTGCTTAACTGGCTCGGTGTCCCGGCGCTGGCATTCTGCCTTGGCATGTTTATCCCGTTGTCGCTCAACACCCCGTTGCTTGTCGGCGGTGCTATCGCATACTTTGTAGGAAATAGCTCGAAGGATAAGGCTGTGAATGATGCACGACGCGACCGTGGCACGCTTATCGCCTCCGGCCTGATTGCCGGTGGTGCATTGTTCGGTGTGTTTGCCGCCCTCACCCGCTTCTTCGGTTTCGAGTATGTTTGCGGTGTGTCGGCCGGCATGCTTCAGGTTTACGGCATTATCGCATATGTATTGCTGATTGCCTACCTGTGGTGGGATAGCTGCCGTGCGAAAAAATAAGCATATTTCAAGATGACTTCTGTTGCGGAAGGGGTAGGACGATATGATTCTTACCATCGGTGTAAACAGGTCATCGGATAAGTTTTCTGACAGTACTCTCGCCATCCTGGCGAA
>OFFZ01001854.1_pt1:0-7500 | contig 11494 bp, 9 predicted proteins | sample 1521631 | NCBI WGS metagenome assembly OFFZ01 (sample SAMEA3504102, study PRJEB24116) | mouse gut metagenome | biome: mouse gut; feature: mouse-associated habitat; material: faeces | place: Denmark | collected 2011 | reverse complement strand
TCTTAGACAAACTATAGACTTTGTCTTGTATTTTATCTAAATTTTTGTTCAGCAGTCGTAAAAGGCCGTGAAAGCGCGTATGGTCATGTCGTGGTCGGCCACAGAGGCTGTCTCGCGCGCCGAATGCATTCCCCACACGGCAGCACCCATGTCCACGCCCCGCAACGGCAGTTGCGAAGTGAGTATGTTGCCGAGCGTCGAGCCGCCGGCCACATCGCTGTGGTTCACAAAGTACTGCACCGGCACTCCTGCGCTCTCGCATACCGAGGCGAACACGGCAGCGGAATCGGCATCGGTCATGTACTTGCAGCGGGCATTGATTTTTATCACCGGACCGCCTCCGAGCACGGGATGGTTGGTGGGATCGTATTTTTCCGTATAGTTGGGATGGACACCATGGGCATTGTCGGCCGACACCATGAACGAATCCGCCACCGAGCGGTAGAAATCCTCCTCGCCGCCACCCAGAGCAGAACATATTCGCCGCAGAATCTGTGCCAGCACGGGAGAGGCCGCACCCTGCTTGGTGCCGGAGCCGGTCTCCTCATTGTCGAACACAGCCATCACACGCGTGGCACCGCTGCCATGCGAGGCCAGCAGCGACACAAGGGCGGCGTGCACCATGCTCAAATCGTCGATACGTCCCGAGCATATGAATTCGTCGTGCAGCCCGACCGTAGCCGCTCCCTCCACGGTATAGAGCGAAAGGTCGAAATCAAGAAGTTCCGACACCTCGACCCCGAGCTGACGAGCCACAAGTCGGTGCAGCATCCCGCGAGCCTCGTCCTCATTCTCCACACGGCCGAGAACGGGCAGCATGTCTTTTTGTGCGCTGAGGCTGTTGCCTTCGTTCACCGAGCGGTTGAAATGTATGGCAAGGTGCGGTATCACAAGCATCGGACGCTCGAAACGCACCGTGCGCACTGCCGGATGCAGCATGTCGGCTCCGCGCAGCACTGCACGCCCGGCAAGCGACAACGGCCTGTCGAACCATGTGTAGAGTATCGGGCCGCCGTACACTTCGGTGTTAAGTTTCACGATGCCGCCGTCGCACAGCATCTCGCAGTTGGGCTTCACACGGAAACACGGCGAATCGCTGTGGGCGGCTATTATGCGCACGCCCGCATGTGCGGGCGCGTCGCCCACGACAAAAGCGAAAAGCGCCGAACCGTTGACGCACACATAGCGGCAATCGCCAGGCTTCAGCTGCCATGCGTCGCATGCGCGCAATTCTGAGAAGCCTGCCGCATCGAGACGGCGGCGCAATTCATCTACAGCGAGGAAATTAACAGGCGAAGCGTCGAGAAACGCCTTGAGGTCGTTGACGTGTGAGTTCATACGGACGGGTCGTAATATATTTTATTGAGGGCACGGAGCACATTGCACAGCGTCTGGCTCCAATAGTTGGCGAAATCGTCGCGAAGCTCCGGCACAAGTTCGGCAATCAGTTCCGGCGATGCTTCGCGGGCCGTCTGCACGATGTTGTAGAACACCTGGAAAAGGTCGGCAAGACCCTCCGACACGCTTGCGCCTATAGGAGTGTCGCTGTATTTCATGTCGTTCTCGAACACTTCGAGATAGGTGTCGTCCTCGCCGAGGAGTTCTGCCACGCGCATGCGCACGGCTTCGTAATAGTCCTCGTCAAGGGCATTGGCCACATATGCGTCGGACATGGCGCTGTCGTCGCGACGAAGGTCGGAGGCGGCGATATAAATGCGAGGAAGCATGCGCAGCACGGATGCCACGAACACGTCGCGCTCGGCCTCGCGGGCGCTTTCCATGGTGGCGCAATATTCGTTGGCAAGCGCGAGGAAAGCGAGTTCGTTGGGCTGGAGAGTGCTCATTTTCTATATAATTTATTGTCTACGATATATTTGTAAACGCCTGCCGGGAGAAAATAGGTCATGTCGCGTCCGCGGGCTATGGCATCGCGCACCTGCGTACTGCTGATGTTCACCGTGAGCGGGCTGACGAGTTCCATGCCGTCCACATGCCCCTCGCCCACCGGATAGCCCGGGCGGGGATACACTATCACGCCATACTCGTCGAGAATGCGTTGCGAGTCTTTCCATCGGTCAAAAATACGCCAGTTGTCACTGCCGATGATGAGTTTGAAGCGTCGGTCGGGATAACGCGACGCGAGCAGGTCGAGTGTAGCTATGGTGTAGGACGGCTGCGGCATCGAAAGTTCTATGTCGCACGTAGCTATGCGCTCCGCTCCTTTGGTAGCTATGCCGAGCATGGCAAGACGCCGGGTGTCGGGCAGCAACGCGGCAGGGTCCTTGAGCGGGTTGCGCGGCGAAAGCGACAGCCACACCTGGTCAACGTAGCCCCACTGCGTCAGATACGACGCCAGCATCATATGGCCTATGTGCACAGGGTTGAACGACCCGCCGAGCAGCCCTATGGTTTCTTTCGCAGCCATGGCTCAGGCAAGATGACGCTCGATGGCGGCACGGGTGTCGGCAACGGCACTGTCAAGATTGTCGTTCACCACACGTATGTCGAACTGCGGAGCGAATCCCAGTTCATAAGCGGCCTTGCCAACACGCTGGTCTATCACCTCGGGGCTGTCTGTGGCACGCCCTTCGAGGCGGCGACGCAACTCGTCGACACTCGGCGGCTGCACGAAGATAATGAGCGCGCGGTCGCCATAAATGCGTTTCACGTTCAAAGCGCCCTTCACGTCTATGTCGAGAATCACATTGCGTCCCAAAGCCGTCTTCCTGTCTATTTCGCTGCGCAGAGTGCCGTAGAAACGTCCGGGATAGACTTCTTCCCACTCCACGAAACTGCCGTCGGCCACGGCAGCCAGAAAAGCCTCCGTGGACAGGAAATGATAGCTTACGCCGTCGGCTTCGCCTATGCGGGGAGCACGGTTCGTGGCCGATACGGAAAATTCCAGCGGCAACGCATCGTCGCCTTCAAGCAAATTATGGATTATCGTGCTTTTCCCGCAGCCCGACGGAGCAGAAAGCACCACTATTCTGCCTTCTTTACACATAATCAGAGAGTGTTTAATACCTGTTCTTTTATCTGCTCCAAAATGTCTTTCATCTCCACCACTATGCGCTGCATGGCGGCATGGTTGCTTTTGGAACCGAGCGTGTTTATCTCGCGGCCCATCTCCTGGGCAATGAATCCGAGTTTCTTGCCGTGCGACAGCCCCGGCGCGTCCATTGTCTCGCGGAAATAGCGCAGATGCTGTGCCAGCCGCTGCTTTTCCTCGTTCACATCAAGTTTTTCGATATAGAAAATCATCTCCTGTTCGAGCCTTCCGCGGTCGTAGTCCACATCGGCCAGTTTCGCAAGGCCGTCTTCGATACGTGCGCGTATGCCGGCCACACGCTCCGCCTCACAGGCATCCACCTGTGCCAGCAGCGCGGCAATGCCGTCGATGCGTTCTGAGAAAAAAGCTTCAAGACGCTCACCCTCGGCGCGGCGGTGGGCCATACAGCCCTCGACTGCAGCAGACAGCGCGCGTGTCATGGCATCCCACTCGGCATCGCTGCTGTCCTCAGGCGCGACACTGCGGTACACTTCAGGCATGCGCAGCAGCACTCCGTACCAGTCGTCGGGCACAGCAATCCCGAGCCGTTCGGCCGAACGTTCTATCTGCATTTTATATGCAGCCATGGCATCCACATCAAGCTCCACCGGAGCCGAAGCACCTGTGCGCTCCACCGACGCCACAGCCTCCACCTTGCCCCGTTCAAGCCCTGCGGCTAAAAGTTCGCGCACCGCGCTTTCGCGCGAGCGGAAAGCCGACGGCAAACGCGTCGTAAGGTCAAGCTGTTTGCTGTTCAGCGTCTTAATTTCAAATATTATCTTCACGCCGTCTGTTTCGGCCGCAGCTTTGCCGAAACCCGTCATTGAGTAAAGCATACCTCTGAAAATTTTTTATTTCAGCAAAAGTAGTCATAATTTTTCTAAAATACGTACCTTTGAAGTCAAAATCGCACCGAATCATGGAAGTACTCTACGAAGACAACCACATAATCATAGTCAACAAAGCCCCTGGCGAAATAGTGCAGGCCGACAAGACAGGCGACACTCCGCTAAGTGCCATCGTGGCCGCATGGCTCAAAGAAAAATACGCCAAACCCGGCAATGTGTTCGTGGGAGTGGCCCACCGTCTCGACAGGCCGGTGGGAGGCGTAGTGGTTTTCGCCAAGACCTCCAAGGCTCTCGCCCGGCTCAACGAGATGTTCCGCAACGGCGACGTGCACAAACGCTACTGGGCCATCACACGTGGCACTCCGGCCACGGCCGAAGGCGAACTCACACATTACATCACCTCCACCGAACGCAACAACAAGAGCCACGCACACCTCTCGCCCCGTCCCGGAGCTAAAGAAGCACGCCTGCGCTACCGCACAATAGCCGAAGGCGAGCGCTACCGGCTGCTCGAAGTGGAGCTCCTAACTGGCCGCAAGCACCAGATACGCGTCCAGCTCAGCGCCATAGGATGTCCCATCCGCGGCGATCTTAAATATGGCGACCGGCGCAGCAATCCCGATGGTTCCATATCGCTGCTCGCCCGTTCGGTCGATTTCGTACACCCCGTGAGCGGCAAGCACATCCATGTCGGGGCTCCGCCTCCCACAACCGACAATCTATGGCAGGAGCTTGCCGCAGCGAGCGGATGTACAACATAATTGGCTGTCATCGCAGGCGTAATGTTACATTGCTATATGTTATATGCAACATCACACCTTTGCCTGCCGATGGATTAGCACTATCTTTGCATCAGATTTTCATATCACATTAAAAGCATGAGAAAACGATTAGTAACCTGTGCGCTCGCAATAGCGCTCTGCATCCCGCATGTGGCCGCCCAGCACGTGGAAGAAATCCCCCGGCGGCATGAAAGCCGACGTGAACGGCAATGAGATTACACTGCAATTCTTCAGCCCCGGCACGCTCCGCGTGACTAAAATACCCGCCGGAGCACCCTCTCCCGAGAAATCGCTGTCCGTAACAGCCACACCCGCCGGTGTGGCCACAAGCATGCGCAAAAGCGGCGGAAGCGTGGACATAAAAAGCGATGCCATGACGGCACGCCTGAACCTTAAGGACGGAAGCCTCACATTCTACAACGCGAAAGGCAAGACCATGCTGAAAGAAAACGGCGCTCCTTCGTTCACACCCGTGGACGACGCCGGCACACCGGCGCTCAAAGTGAAGCAGCGTTTCGCTTTCGACAAGGACGAAGCCGTCTACGGACTCGGCAACCTTGAAAACGGCACCCTCTCGCAGCGCGGCATCACACGCACGCTCATGCCCGGCAACGTGGAGGACGGCATACCCGTAATACTTTCCGTGAAGGGCTACGGCATATTCTGGGACAACTACTCGCCCACGACATTTTTCGACACTCCCGGCGAGTCGGGTTTCGAATCGGAAGTGGGTCCCGGCGTCGACTACTACATAATGGCCGGCGACAACGCCGACGGAGTGATAGCCGAAATGCGCGGCCTCACAGGCTCAGTGCCCATGTTCCCGCTCTGGACTTACGGCTTCTGGCAGAGCCGCGAGCGCTACAAGAGCCAGGACGAGACAGTAGGAGTGGTGAAGCGCTACCGCGAACTCGGCGTGCCCCTCGACGGCATCATACAGGACTGGCAGTACTGGGGCAACAACTACCTGTGGAACGCCATGGAATTTATGAATCCGGAGTTCAACAACCCGCAGAAGATGATGGACGACATACACAGCATGAACGCACACGCCATCATCTCCATATGGTCGTCGTTCGGCCCGCAGACAAAGCCCTACCGCGACCTTGACGAAAAAGGCCTGCTCTTCAACTTCAGCACATGGCCCGAATCCGGCATAGCCGAGCAGTGGCCTCCCCGCATGGACTACCCCTCGGGAGTGCGCGTCTACGACGCCTACAGCGCCGAGGCACGCGACATCTACTGGAAGCACCTGCGCCGCCTCTATGACTTCGGTATGGACGGATGGTGGATGGACTCCACCGAGCCCGACCATTTGAGCTTCAAGCCAGAAGACATGGACACACCCACGGCCATGGGCTCATTCCGCAAAGTGCGCGGAGCATATCCGCTCCTCACCGTAGGCGGAGTGTACGACCACCAGCGCGCCGAAAGCGACAAGCAGCGTGTGTTCATACTCACCCGTTCGGGATTCGCAGGGCAGCAGCGCTACGGATGCAACGTGTGGACGGGCGACGTGGCCTCCACATGGGACATGCTGCGCCGCTCCGTACCCGCCATGCTCAATTTCAGCATGACCGGCAACCCCAACACCAACACCGACATAGGCGGCTTCTTCTGCAACGGCTACAATAAAAAGACCCTTGACAACACGGCAGTGAAGAACCCGCTTTTCCAGGAACTTTTCGTGCGCTGGATGCAGATGGGCACCTTCACACCCATGATGCGCTCGCACGGCGCCGACATCAAGCGCGAAATCTACTACTTCGGCCAAAAAGGCGAGACCGTGTACGACGCCATAGAGGACGCCATACGTCTGCGCTATGCCCTCCTGCCATACATATACTCCACATCGTGGCAGGTGACTGACAAGCACTCCAGTTTCATGCGCCCGCTGATGATGGACTTCCCCGCCGACCGCAACGGATGGAACCGCGCCGACCAGTACATGTTCGGCAACTCGCTGCTCGTGGCCCCGGTGCTTGAAGCGCAATACACGCCCGAAAAAGTGATGTCCATCGACGAGAACTCGGGCTGGAACCGCACGGAAAACGCCACCGACTCCATCCCCGCCACCGTCGATTTCACCGCACAGCGTTCGGCCGAAGTCTACCTGCCCGCAGGCAGCGACTGGCGCGACTTCTTCACCGGCGAGCGCCATAAGGGCGGACGCACCATCATGGTGCCAGTAACGCTCAAGAGCGTGCCCATCTATGTAAAAGCCGGCAGCATACTGCCCATCGGCCCAGATGTGCAGTACGCCACCGAAAAACCCTGGGACAACCTCGAAATACGCGTCTACCCCGGAGCCGACGGCGAATTCACGCTTTACGAGGACGAGTTCGACAACTACAACTATGAGAAAGGCGCCTACTCCACCATCACATTCAAATGGGACGACAGCAGCCGCACACTCAGCGTGGGCGACCGCAAAGGCACCTTCCCCGGCATGCTCGACGGCCGCAAATTCCGCGTACGCATAATGGACGGCAAGAACACCCCCGTCAAGGAAGCAACCTACGACGGAGCCGGAATCGCCGTGAAACTGTAATCAGGAAAAATCACCAATAGGTATATTTATAATATGGATTGGAAGAGGGGCGGTCGCGCAAAGGGCCGTCCCTCATTTTTTTTATGCAACTTTTCACAGCCGCAGACACGCTTTTACGATATTTATATGTAATTTTGCAGCATGGAGGGCAATTGCCCCCTACGACGTTGAAATATTTGAATTGATATGAACGACACATTCGAAATGGTGGCCAAAACCTTTCAGGGACTGGAAGATGTGCTGGCCGAAGAACTTCGCGGCCTCGGAGCC
>OFFZ01001852.1_pt1 | contig 11495 bp, 8 predicted proteins | sample 1521631 | NCBI WGS metagenome assembly OFFZ01 (sample SAMEA3504102, study PRJEB24116) | mouse gut metagenome | biome: mouse gut; feature: mouse-associated habitat; material: faeces | place: Denmark | collected 2011 | reverse complement strand
AGCCTATGGAGAATGCAATCTCCACAAGGGTCACCCGCCCCCGAAGAATTTTCTTTTATTTACGGTTATGATTATAAAACCTTTTTCGATAAAATGCAACTGTTTTATGAATCAATTTTATGAAGTAACCGCATTTCCCGTATACAGCTGGTAATATTTGCCCCGCTGCTCGATCAGCTGGTCATGGGTGCCCCGCTCGATGACTCTCCCCTGCTCCAGGACGATAATGCAGTCGCTGTTTTTGACAGTGGAAAGTCTGTGGGCAATGACAAAATTGGTACGTCCCTTCATCAACGCATCCATGCCCTGCTGCACCAGCTTCTCCGTTCTGGTATCGATAGAGCTTGTCGCCTCGTCCAGAATCAATACTGGCGGATCGGCGATTGCAGCCCGGGCTATGGCCAGAAGCTGCCTCTGGCCCTGGCTTAGATTCGCTCCGTCCCCGGTCAGCATCGTATCATACCCACCCGGCAGCCTCCGGATAAACCCGTCTGCATTGGCAAGCCTTGCCGCCGCCACGACCTCCTCATCCGTCGCATCCAGCTTCCCGAAACGGATATTCTCCATCACAGTCCCGGTAAACAAATGGGTGTCCTGTAATACAATCCCAAGGGAACGCCGCAAATCTGCCTTCTTAATCTTATTAATATTAATCCCGTCGTATCTTATCTTACCGTCCTGAATATCATAAAACCGGTTTATCAGGTTCGTAATGGTGGTCTTCCCTGCCCCCGTAGAGCCTACAAACGCAATCTTCTGCCCGGGCTCGGCAAACAGTTTCACATCATGGAGTACAATCTTGTCATCGCTGTAGCCAAAATCCACGCCGTTAAACACAACATCGCCTCTAACCTCCACATAGTCCACGCTGCCGTCCGCCTGATGGGTATGTTTCCACGCCCACCTTCCGGTTCTGGCGCTGCTTTCCGTAAGTTTCCCGTTTTCTTCTACGGCATTGACCAGCGTGACATACCCGTCGTCCTGCTCTTCCTTCTCATCCAGCATGGCAAACACACGCTGGGCGCCAGCCATCGCCATGACCACGGCATTTAACTGCTGGCTCACCTGATTGATGGGCATACTGAAACTCTTATTAAACGTCAGGAAACTTGCAAGCCCTCCCAGCGTAAATCCGCCCACATGATTAAGCGCCAGCGCACCGCCCACAATCGCGCACACCACATAACTGATATTTCCAAGCTGGGCATTGATAGGCCCTAAGAAATTAGCAAAGGTATTCGCCCTGTCCGCGCTGACGAACAAACGGTCGTTCAGCTCCTTGAACGCCTTCTGATTCTCCTCCTCATGACAGAACACCTTAACCACCTTCTGCCCGTTCATCATTTCCTCGATATACCCGTTCACAGCCCCAAGGTTCTTCTGCTGCTCAAGGAAATACTTCCCGCTCCTTCCGGCTGCCGCCTTGGAGCTTAAAATCATCACCGCCACCATGGCAAGGGTCACAGCCGTCAGCGGAATGCTCAGAATCACCATGCTGACAAATACGCTGACAATGGTAATCCCGCTGTTCACCACCTGAGGGATGCTCTGGCTGATCATCTGGCGCAGAGTGTCAATGTCATTGGTATAGACAGACATGATATCCCCATGGGCATGGGTGTCAAAATACTTAATGGGGAGACGCTCCATATGGGCAAACAAATCGTCCCTAAGCGACCTAAGCGTGCCTTGCGTCACATTGATCATGATTCGGTTATACGTATAGGTAGACAGAATCCCCACGCCATAGAAACACGCCACCCGTGCGATTGCATTTGCCAGAGGCGAAAAATCCGGCGCATCCGTCATGAGGAACGGCGTTATGTAATCGTCAATCAGATTTTTCATGAACATGGTTCCCTGTACATTGGCAAGTACGCTCACGAAAATCAATGCGATTACTGCCATATAATGGAACTTATAATACTGGAACACATACGCCATCAGCCGTTTAAATATCTTCATTGGATTCTCGACCTGAGGTTTTACGCCCCTTGGTACTCTTCTCATCGGTCCCGCCATCTTTAATCACCTGCCTTCTCATCAAAATCTCCGCCGCCGCTGGTCTGGGACTCGTAGACCTCCCGGTAAATGGCATTTTCACGCAGAAGCTCCTCATGAGTCCCGAATCCGTCCACGCATCCCTCATCCATCACGATAATGCGGTCTGCGTCCTTTACGCTTCCAATCCTCTGTGCAATAATCAGCTTCGTCGTGTGCGGAATCTCCTCCCGGAACGCCTTTCTTATCTTCGCATCCGTCGCCGTATCCACCGCGCTGGTACTGTCGTCCAAAATCAAGATTTTCGGCTTCTTTAATAATGCCCGGGCAATGCAGAGCCTCTGCCTCTGGCCGCCGGATACGTTGCTGCCGCCCTGCTCAATATGAGTCTCATACCCTTCTGGGAACCGCTGTATGAATTCATCCGCACAGGCCGCGCGGCATGCTTCCCGGCATTCTTCCTCTGTTGCTTCCCGGTTGCCCCACCGCAGGTTATCAAGAATCGTCCCGGAGAACAGCACGTTATTCTGCAGTACCACGGACACTTGGTTCCGTAAGCTTTCCATGTCATATTCCCTGACATTCCTTCCCCCTACAAGGACCTCCCCGCCCGTCACGTCATAGAGACGGCTAATCAGGTTCACCAGACTGGTCTTGGCGCTTCCGGTCCCACCGATGATTCCAATCACCTCGCCGGATTCTATCTTGAGATTAATATCTCAAACTTCGCACATAGATTTTGCCTATGCACCTTGAAAATTCAATACCTGGCTGTTATTCAGTTGTCAAAAGTCTGCTGTTATGCTGCTTGAAGCTGCGCTTTCAGCAAAGCAGGTAATGTATTCATAAATGTATCAACGAGTTCGTCGATTTTATCGTCGGACAGTTCTGTATTGTTGTTAAGTATGGTTCGGAACATTTGAAGCAGCATTCGAAATGCCTGTATCCATGTGATGTCAGACATTTCATCAGAAAAATATAGAAAAAGTTCTCCCAGCGAACGGTTATCACTCCCTTCCCTGCTTTCCAAAGACAGCATCATATATCGTGTAAAAACAACCGCAGTGTGGGCTGTCATTGCGTCATATGATAAGGAGTTACATTCCCGGCTAAGATTCAGATAGCTTTTGCATACCTTGAAGAAAACTTCGATATCCCAGCGCTTGCCATAAATACGGATGATTTCATTTTCATCCAGCGTTGTATCGGTAGAGATAAGGCATAAATATTCTTTCCTCTTATTCCGGTTACGCACATATACAACTTTAGCCGGAATGACTTTCCCATCCTTTACAACATCCACTAAAACAGAAAGAAGATACCGGGAACGGCCGCGTCTCTTTTTATTCCGGTTATAGATTGTAATCAGGGACATGTCTTCCCCTTTGTATCGGAAGAACATTTTGGGAGTCTTTTTTACCATACCAATGACATCATAACCGATGGTCTTTACTGCATGGAGGGTGCTTGGAGAAGAAAACCAGCTGTCAAAAAGGACATACTTTGCTGGAACTGCCGCTTTCTTAGCAGTTTTTAAAAGCTCAAGCATGGCCTGTGTCCCTTTTTGAATGGAAAGCAGCCTCCGTTTGTACCCGGCAGTCCGCTTATCAACCTTCACAGCTTCATTGACCCTGTTCTTTTTGTTTTCAGACGAGAGAAGAATGCTGTTCACGGGAAGAAAAGAACTTCCATCTGACCATCCAAGTGTAAGCATACGAAATCCAAAACGGTATCTGTGGTTTGCGTGGTCGTAGGCCTTTGCAAGAAGCTCTACTTTTTTAGAACGATTGCGTTCGAACATAGAATCATCAATGATGAGTACATTTGCGCGGTCTTCTGAGTCCAAGGGGACGATCGCGTCCCTGATAATCCGAGAAGCCAACAGAGTTGTAAAACGTATCCAGTTAATCTGGAGCATCTTCATGAACCGATACACCGTATCCTTAGCAAATCCGGGAGTATTTCGTCCAGTGATCAGGCTCATATACATACTCCTGTTAGAAAAGATCAGCAGAAAAAGATACTGAAAAACCTCAATAACGGGAATGCCATTTTTCTTATAGGCATTAGATGCTTTCAATGCCGAGGAGATATGGAATCTTTTAAAAAATTTTTCGATAGATTTTGAAATCTGCTTATCATTCTGGTTTGCTTGTGTTATACTTTTATTCATAGCATGAGCCTCCGGTTTTAATTGTTTTTCGACAACTCAATTATACCAAACCAGACGGTTTCATGCTATTTAATTGCCAGTTTTTATTGTATTTTCAAGATGCATAGGCACTTATTAAAGTGCGAAGTTTGAGTTAATATCCTTTAACACAGGGCTTTTACTGTCCTTCCGGTAAGCGAAATCCACATGCGAAAACTCAATGCTTCCATCCATTACTTCATGCACAGGCTCTTCCGGGTTCTTGATGTCACTGCTCTCATTTAACACTTCTGAGATACGCCGGATACTCGCCATACTCATAGAAATCATGACGAATACCATGGACAGCATCATCAGGCTCATCAGGATATTCATACAATAGGCCAGCAGGCTCATCAGCTCGCCTGTGGTAAGCTCTGAGGCCACAATCATCTTCGCCCCAATCCAGCTAATCAGCAGGATACAGCTATAAACCGTCAACTGCATCAGCGGAGCATTGTATACGAGGTTGCATTCCGCCTTCATAAAAATCTTGTAAATGTTCTCGCTTGCCTTCCGGAACTTGACCGTCTCCTGCTCTTCCCGGACATAAGCCTTTACCACGCGGATTGCAGACACATTTTCCTGGACAGACGCGTTCATATCATCGTACTTGGGAAATGCCTGCTGGAAATATCCCGTCGCATGGCTCATAATCAACGCCAGCAGGATGCCGAGAATCACCACTGCTACCAGATAGACGCTGGAAAGCTTCCCGTTGATACGGAACGCCATGACCATAGCGCACAAAAGGCTTGCCGGCGCCCGGGTGAACATCCTAAGGGTCATCTGGTAGGCGTTCTGGACGTTTGTTACATCGGTTGTAAGCCTTGTCACCAGCCCTGCGGTACTGTACTTGTCAATATTTGCAAATGAAAATGTCTGGATGTGGTTGAACATGGTCTCCCGCAGGTTCTTTGCAAACCCGGCGCTTGCCTTGGCGCCGTACCTTCCGCCTGCCATTCCCGCCAGCAGGCCGATGGACGCCGCAATAACCATGACTCCCCCGACTTTGTAGATATGCCCGATATCGCCCGCATTGACGCCGTCGTCTATGATGGAAGCCATCAGGAATGGAATCATCATCTCCATCAAAACTTCCAGAATCATGAACAACGGCGTCGCGATTGAGGCTTTCTTGTATTCTTTTACTTCATGCAATATAGTCCGGATCATTTACTTCCTCCTCTCTGTTACCGGTATGCGTTTTCTCTATTCCAGTATTCACAGCATTGCTCCTATCCTGCCTGGAAAGATTCTCAGTTAATTGCTTAACTACAGAATAAAATACGGATAATTCCTCGTCCGTAATCCCTTCGACAAGGCTCATGTCAAGGTTTTCGATCAGATTCTCAATCATCTCATGGCTTAGCACGCCCTTCTCTGTCAGAACCACTTTCTTTAACCGAGCGTCATGTTCCACAGATTCCCTAAGGACGAATCCCTTTTTCTCCATCAACTGAATGATGTTCGTGACGGTGGATCTCCCTATGGAAAAGTGCTGTTCGATGTCTTTCTGGAAAATATCTTCATCCCGTTTCTCATACAGATAGCGGATGATCCAGCCATGCATCAGCGTGACCTCGTCAAGTCCTGCCGCTTTCACACGGGCCTGCACATTTCTCGCCAGCATATGATCGAGCCTTCGTATCTCGAAACCAATCCGTTCTTCCCTTTTTTTCATATCAGCCTCCTTTTCTATATTTGATATCCTTCACGAGTTGCTGTTGACCTATCAGAATCTCCCATCTGTTTGATATCAAATTGTTCGATATTAAACTGTTTGATGCAAAACATATTTTACCACAAAAAAATTAGAAGTCAAGTGATTTTAAATTTTTCCTTATCGTTGAATTCCCCTTAAAATAATGATAAGATACAAGAAATTAACAAATTATATATACTAAAATACAACAGCATTTCTGTAAAATAATAACCAGAAAGTGAGTACAGACGATGACGTCAAAATCGAACAAAAGAACTGCAATCCAATTCCTGTTTACGCAGGAGGGTTTCATGCCCGACGTATCTTCCCTGGACACGGAAGCGGCGCAAAGCAGTGGACTATAGACGGAGGATACCCGTCCCTCTACCGGTTCGGCCTCGAAGGGAAACCGGAGGATGCAACCCCCTCGGAGAGCTTCCTTTATCAGGTGGCCGCCGCCTTCTTCGGCGGGCTCACAGATCTGCCGGAACTGGAAATCGCGCGGGGAAAAGCAAAGGTAATACTGACCGATGAAGCTGCCGAAGAACTTCTGTGGGCGGTTCCCTTTGCAATCGGCGCAGAGCATATTACGAAAAAATGGCTCCGGGACGTATTCCGGAAGCTTCAGGCAATCTTCTCCCAAGAAATCGCAGACTACGACGGTACGGTGGAGATGTACCTGACGGAAAAGAATCAGGAGCTGCGCGTTCCCGAGCGGGTATTTTTTCATCTGGTGGAGAACAAAGACCCGGATTTCCCGTTCGCCTTCCTTGCCACGTACGCCACAAAGGGAGAACACGGGAAGATCCGGCATGTCCCTCTGAAATATGCCTTGACAGAATACCAGAATGACCGGAGCAAGCTGCTTGCCCTGCTGTCTTGCCTGAACCGTGCGGCGGAGGTGTCCGAGCTGATCGGCGGGTTCATGGACAGCGGGGAATTGTTCCATCCCCTAAAGCTCACATCCCAAGAGGCATATACATTCCTGAAACAGATCGAAGAGATTGAGGAGACTGGGATTCTGTGCCGGATTCCCAATTGGTGGAAGCGGAATGCAGCGGCCGTATCCATGGCGGTGAGCTTAGGCGACGAGAAGCCGTCCATGCTTGGGTTTGACGCATTGATTTCTATGAAGCCCAAGCTGATGGTGGACGGCGTGGAGCTGTCGGAAGAAGACATCCGTAAGCTTTTGGCACAGACGGAAGGGCTGGCGTTCCTGAAAGGAAAATGGATTGAGGTAGACCATGCCCGGCTGGAACGGCTGCTGAAGGAAATGGAAGGGCAAGACAGGGAGATTACTTTGATGGAAGCCCTCCGGATGGAGATGGGGGCAGGCACGGAAGGGAAAGCAGCCGATGTAGGCGTTTTGGTCACAAACGGGAAATGGCTGTCCTCCCTGCTGGCAAATTTAAGGAAACCAGAGAAGATCCGAAAGGCTGCCGTCCCCGGCACGGTAAAAGCTGTACTACGCCCCTACCAGAAAAACGGCTACGCTTGGCTTGGCTATATGGACCAGTTAGGGTTCGGCGCATGCCTTGCTGATGATATGGGGCTTGGGAAGACCCTGCAGGTCCTAGCTTATCTGGAGAAGCTCAGGAAACAGGATAAGTCTGCCCGTGTGCTGCTGGTCGTACCTGCGTCGCTGCTTGGGAACTGGCAGAAGGAGGCGGAAAAGTTTGTTCCGGGCATGGATTTATCTATTCTCCATGGCGGTGGGGCAGCCGCCTTAGGGAAGATGGTGAAAGCAGAACCCACATTTTTGAATATCACGACCTACGGAATGGTTTCACGGATCAAAGAGCTGAGGGAAATCCAGTGGTCGTGTATCATACTGGACGAGGCGCAGGCAATCAAGAATCCCGGGACGAAGCAGACCCGGGAGATTAAACAGCTTTCCGGACGTATGCGTATCGCCATGACGGGAACGCCTATTGAAAATGATTTGACGAACCTCTGGTCTTTGTTTGATTTCCTGAACAAAGGGCTGATGGGTACGTCAACAGAGTTCCGTGATTTCTGTAAGAAGTTAAAGGATTGCCCGGAAAACTATGCAAGGCTGAAATCCATGGTGGCCCCGTTTATGTTAAGAAGGCTGAAAACAGACAAGCGTATCATCAAGGATCTTCCGGAGAAACTGGAGACGATGGATTATGCAGGGCTGTCAAAACGACAGGTGGTGCTGTATCGGAATGTCGTGGATGAAATGGAAAAGCGGGTGATGGAATCCGACGGAATCGAGCGGTGCGGCATTGTCTTGTCTACCATCGTAAAGCTCAAGCAGATCTGCAACCATCCGGACCAGTATCTGGGGCAGCAGACATTTGCGGAAGAAGAGAGCGGAAAATTCGCGATGCTAAGGGAAATCTGCGAGACCATTTATGAAAAGAGAGAGCGGGTGCTGGTATTTACCCAGTTCCGGGAGATCATCAACCATTTGGCGGCATTTCTCAAAGAAATCTTCCATGCGGACGGTTACGTGCTGCACGGCGGGACGCCTGTGGCAAGCCGGGGGAAGATTGTGGAGGCGTTTCAGGGAGAGGCGTACGTGCCGTTCATCGTATTGTCCGTGAAAGCAGGAGGCACCGGGCTGAACCTGACGAAGGCAAACCACGTCATTCACTTTGACCGCTGGTGGAATCCGGCTGTGGAGAACCAGGCGACAGATCGGGCGTTTCGGATTGGGCAGAAGAAGAATGTGATGGTGCATAAGCTGGTGTGCCAGAAGACCATTGAAGAGAAAATCGACAAGGTCATCGAATCCAAGAAGGAACTGGCAGAGAATGTAATTGGATCCAGCGGCGAGAGCTGGATTACAGAGCTTGGGAATGATGAACTGATGTCCCTTCTGAGGCTTGGGTAGGAAGCCGGGCGGTGATATTTAAAATTCGATGGGCAAGCATGTGCGCCCGTCAGGGAGCGTGCGGATGAAGGAGGGCTCAAGATGAGCAAATACTGGGGAGAGTTCCCGCAATATAGCCAGCCGAATGCGTCGGAACTGCGGAAGAAAGCGGCGGAAAGCAAGAAGAAAGAGAAAGCAAAGGGAAAGGTATTAGAGCCTGTCGTAATAAAGGGAAGGAGCATTGTCAATCACTGGTGGGGGAAGGCATGGTGCGATAATCTGGAGCGGTATGCGGATTACGAAAGCCGTCTGGACCGTGGAAAACGCTATGTCCGAACCGGCGCAGTGATTGACTTGAAGATCCAGAAGGGCAAGATCCTTGCGAGGGTGCAGGGGACGCGCAAGACCCCTTATAAGGTAGAGATTAGGATTAGCCCCCTGTCGGAGGAGCGATGCCAGTCCATTATCCAAAGATGTGGAAGGAAACTTGAAAATCTGGAGGCGCTACTGGCAGGAGACTTTCCGGAAGAGATGCAGGAATTATTCCAGGGCAAGGACGGATTGTTCCCGGCTCCCCGGGAGATTAGTTTTAACTGCAGCTGCCCGGACTGGGCGCTGCTCTGCAAGCATGTGGCTGCAGCGCTCTACGGGGTAGGGGTGAGGCTAGATGAGAATCCGCTGCTGTTTTTTGAACTTCGTGGAATCGAAGTAGGGAGGTTCATTGACGTGACGCTTGCGAACCGGGTGGAGGCGATGCTTGCGAATGCCGGGAATAGAAGCAGCCGGATGATGGACGATGAGGAGATCGAAGGGATGTTTGGAGTGATTTGAGGCTTTGAAGGTAAGGAGTGGCAGGAATGGGGATTTATCTTAATCCGGGGAATATCGGTTTTGAGCAGATCTGCAGAGGTGAATATATTGATAAGACGGGGTTGATCCGGCTGGTCAACCAGAGGATTGGCGGGCCCAATAATCTGCTGTGTATCAGCAGACCCCGGCGTTTTGGAAAATCCTATGCGGCAAAGATGCTGTGTGCATACTATGACTGCTCCTGCGATTCCCATCATTTGTTTGCAAAGCGGAATATCGGTAAGGCAAAATCATACCGTACTTATTTAAACCAATACAATGTAATCTATCTGGATATTACTGGTTTCATATCTGCTGCCAAGAGACAGGGGATTCCACTCAGGGACGTACCCAATATGATTGTTGGGACAATCCATGAGGAACTTATGCTGCAAGCTCCCGAACTGCCGTGGCAGAAGAGTCTTACGGATTGCCTGGTCCGCTATGTTGAGAAGCCGGAGGGGAAGTCATTTATCTTCATTATTGACGAATGGGATGCAAATGGATCCCAATCTGCGATTTCGGATTTTCAGGAGTATTCAATCCTGAACCCGGATCAGTTTGCAGAGTTTACGGGTTTTACTGAGAGAGAGGTACGGAAACTTTGTAAGAAGAATAAAATGGATTTTGAAAAAGTGAAAGCCTGGTATGACGGATACGATTTCCATGAGGTGGGTTCAATCTATAATCCGTTTTCTGTCGTAAGGGCCATGGAGGCGGCAGAATGCCGCTCTTTCTGGAGAGAATCGTCTGCGGCAGAATCTTTGAAAACATATATTAATATGGATTTTGACGGCATGCAGGAAATGGTTTCCAGGCTTATTACCGGAGAGGAGATTGAGGTAGATACCTGGAGTTTCCAGAATGATTTTCAAACGTTCCGGAGCAGGGATGACATCCTTACGCTGCTCACCCATCTGGGGTATTTAACTTATAGAAAATCGGAGCATACAGTGCGGATACCGAATGAAGAAGTACGCAATGAATTCAGGAATATATTGAAGGGAAACGATGTCAATCCCAAATGGATGGAACTGATCCGCCGTTCCCGAAAGCTGTTGGACGACACGGTTGCAGGAAATGGAGATGCGGTGGCCAGGGCTATTGAAGAAATCCGGAAAGAGCAGTATGCGCCGGTTTATTACAACAACGAACTGGCGTTGAGGGCGGTGATAAAATTTGCATATATTGTAACATTTGGCCAGTATGTGAAGATTGAAGAACTGCCGTCGGGGAAAGGGATCGCCGACGTTGTGTTTATTCCCAAAAGACTTACGAAGCTTCCAGCGATGGTCGTCGAGTTAAAATGGAACAAGACATCAGGAGGGGCGATTCGCCAGATAAAAGATAAGGGATATCCGGAAGTGTTAAAGGATTACGGAGGGGAAATATTGTTGATTGGAATCAATTATGATGAAAGAACCAAGATCCATACCTGTGAAATAGAAAAAGGGTTGGTGCGGTAAAACCACGCAAGAAATACACTGCTGCGTTGGAGGCAAAAGGCATTATTCCGAATATAAAACATGTAAAGACGGATACCAACCTTTTCATTGATATCCGCCTTTACTCTAACCCTTCAATCATTCTTTTTACCTCTTTCTTCCTCGGTCCAAGATTCTCGATGCTTTACCAATTCACTTGCCGATTCTGGTATCTTGATTTAAATCCCGGAAATAAGTTTAAGTTCTTGGTGGTCCGTACCTCCTATTCATAAACTCTTCGACTCCTGATACTCAGCGCCTTCTTTCTCAAGAATCTTCTTCCAACACTTGTGTTGATTCTTAAATAACATCCCATCACTTACAGCTCGCGTCTGTCTTGTAATTCGGTTCTGTTATTTGTTAAATATAAGATATCACACTTATTCATGTTTGTCAATATATTTTTTTAATATTTTATTTCTTTTT